>Ga0187833_10004085_pt1 | contig 14399 bp, 8 predicted proteins | sample ETNtaG_37_FD_167968 | JGI IMG/M metagenome (GOLD analysis project Ga0187833, IMG submission 167968) | Marine microbial and viral communities from oxygen minimum zone, Eastern Pacific Ocean - ETNP2014_SV_400_PacBio MetaG (Illumina Assembly) | ecosystem: Environmental > Aquatic > Marine > Hypoxic... | reverse complement strand
AGGACGGGCGCCATGACCAAGCAAGCCGATGCGACGCCGATGACCTGCATGATCTGCTGTTTTCTGGGAGAAGCTCCGACAAGATGACCGGTTTTGAGATCGTTACAGACGTCACCGGAAGTACACGCCGCACAGCATACGATGGCGGCCACTCCGAGCGTTGCGATCATCCCGGTGGTTCCAGAAAAGCCAAAGACCGTTAGCAGTCCGCCCGTGAACAGCACGGCTGTGATGGTCATTCCTGAGACAGGGCTGTTGGAGTTGCCGACCAACCCCACAATGTAGCTCGCCACCGCCGTAAAAAAGAGGCTCATCACAAGCATGATCACCGTCGTGGCGGCCGTGATGGCTGGATTCTGGGTCAGGTGGAAGTAGATGCCCGCGACGAGTGTGGTCGCCAAGATCGAGAGACCCAAGATCGCCTTGCCCGGAATGTCCTCTCCTTTCGCGCCGTCTCCGCCGGCGGCGCTCATGCCACGGCGGATGGTCTGAACGGCCTCTACCAGCCCATGTCGGACCTTGATGATCGCCGCGATCCCACCGACGACCATCGCGCCCACGCCGACATAGCGGATCTTGGTGCTCCACAGTTCGTAGGCGCCGTCGACGGGATTCTCCAGAAACGCCTCCGCACCACCCAAAAGGGGAATGCCGATGAGCCAGGCCATCGCACCACCAAAAAAGATCAGCAGCGCGACGTTCAACCGCACGATATACCCCACAGCGACGAGCGCTGGCGATACGTCGCCTCCAAAGAAAAAGAGCCGATTGCTGGCGGCGAACGCGCCCTCCAGAGTCCCTTTGAAGACACCGAAGTAGCTGATCGCAAGTTTTACGAGCACCCCGACCAAGCCACCCTTGAGAATGGCATCGGCGCCGCCCGACCCCTCGTCCGAAGTCCCCGTTTTCAGGACCGCCGCACAGGCCACGCCCTCGGGATAGGTCAATTCATCGTTGTCTCCGAGAACAAAAACCCGGCGCATCGGGATCATAAAGAGAATCCCCAAGAGCCCGCCCGTAAACGCGATCAAGGTCGTAAGGACCATGTCGAATTCCTGCCAGACCCCGATCAGAACCAAGGCGGGCATGGTGAAGATGATTCCGGCAGCGAGTGACTCTCCTGCCGAGGCCGCCGTTTGGACCTGGTTCGCCTCTAGAATCGTTCCGTCGCGGAACAAGCCGCGCAAGATCAACATCCCGATGACGGCTGCAGGGATGGAAGCCGAAACGGTCATTCCGGCCTTCAAGCCCAAATACACGTTGGCGGCGCCCATGACGACGGACAGTACGACGCCGAGCAGGACGACCCGCATCGTGAGTTCCAAGGTGCCAGATTCGTTGGTGTTCATGTGCTAGCTCCGCAATTTGGACAATCGAAAGAGCGGCAGGTCCGCGGGCGGAGTATAAGTCGGACAAAGGCCCTTTTTCTACCAAATTCAACTTACGTCGTTTTCTCTAACGTAAGCTAGATGTTAAGTAGTATTTACGTGGGAGCGAGTAATCAGAAAGCTGATGAGCTTCAGTGAAGCAGCGATCGGCCTGGTTTTCATTTCAAGTAATATCGTCTGAATTTTGGCCAGAATTCGTCACAATTGTAATAATCACCGGCGGAAATTCATTCAGTATCCAGAAAGTGGTTTTTAGCTATCCACGATGTAAGTTTGATTTGGTAGAAAAAGGGGCTTTGTCCTGCCTATACTCGAACCAGCCCTTCAATAAGAAAGTGGTCAAACATTCATGAGTACATACAAATTTCTCCACGCAGCTGATCTACATATCGATAGCCCCTTAAGAGGCCTCGACAAATATGATGGCGCGCCCGTCGATGAAATCAGAGGTGCCACTCGTGCGGCTCTAGAAAATCTGGTCAGCCTGGCAATCGAGGAAAAAGTAGAATTCGTGATTCTTGCTGGTGACATCTACGATGGCACCTGGCCCGATCACAACACCGGCCTATACTTTATTTCACAAATGACCGCACTCAAACAAGCCGGTATAAATGTTTATATAGTTTCAGGAAATCACGACGCTGAAAGTAAGATCACCAAAAAATTAAGGTATCCAGATAATGTCACGGTATTTCCCTCAAAGAAGCCCAAAACAATAAAGAATGATGAACTCGAGTATTCTATTCATGGACAAAGTTTCGCTGACTCTTCGGTGAGTGAGAATTTGGCTGTCGGTTATCCCACTCCCACTAAGAACCATATCAACATTGGCATATTGCATACCAGTGTCGATGGCCGCGAAGGGCATGCGAACTACGCACCATGTACTCTGCGGGATCTGACAGACAAGGGTTATGATTATTGGGCCTTGGGACATATTCATAAACGAGAAGTTTTGAGTGAAGATCCTTATGTTATTTTCCCCGGAAATATTCAAGGGAGACACGCTCGTGAAACCGGTAAGAAGGGTTGTACATTGGTTTCGGTGAATGATGGGAATATTGTTGCAATTGAGCATCGCGATTTGGATGTTCTACGTTGGTTTGGCTGTGAAGTTGATGCTTCAGGATTGAGTACGCGGCAAGAGGTGCTAGACGAAATCTCTCTACGAATAGAAAAAATAGTCGATGACAACCCGGATATGATTTTGGCTCTGCGTGTTCGCTTAGTGGGCAACAGCGAAGCACACTACGAGATAGTTAGAGATAAGGAGAACTTTTTTAATGATTGCTGTGCTATTGGTCTCGGGATATCAAACTCCATCTGGGTTGAGAAAATTGAGCACAAGACCACTACAGTCATCGAAAGTACTGGCGTGGCTATGGACAAGGAAATACTAAGTGGGATACAGGAAAGAGCAAATCAACGCGCTGATAGCGAAGAAGCTCTGGCGCTACTTACTGAGGAGCTTTCTGATTTTCACAAGCGACTACCTCCGGAACTTTTAAAGCTTGAAGGTGATGATAGTTTGAATGACAGCGTTGCCATCAAGCGATTTATTATGGATGCAAAAGACCTTATTTCAAGTCACTTGGCTGATGGAGCTAGCCAATGAAATTCAAGAAATTGATGTTGAAGGCATTTGGCCCCTTTACCGACTGTGACATCGATCTTGAAAACGATGGGGAGGCTGACGGGCTGCATGTCATTTATGGCCCCAATGAAGGTGGCAAGTCGTCTACACTGAGGGCCATAAGTGCCATGCTCTTCGGCATCGAACGCAGTCCCCAAGATAATTTTATTCATGACAACCCTCAACTTAGGGTCGGCGCCGAAATCTCGAATGCAGGCGAAAGCATTGCCTTCTTAAGAAAAAAAGGTAACAGGGCGACTTTGCTCTCCGCAAAAGATGGCGAAGTATTGGACGACAATTGCTTAAACAGTCATCTGAATGGCGCGACAAAGGAAATGTTTTTTCAAGAGCATGCCATCGACCACGATCAGTTACTGGCGGGCGGCAAAGCCCTTATGGCCAATAAAGGTGACGTTGGACAAAGCCTTTTTTCAGCAGGGCACGGCGTGGTGAATTTACAAAACCTCGTTGATAAGCTGCAAACAGGTGCTGACGCACTCTACACAGCACGAAAAAAGAAGGAAGGTATACCGGCCTTGATCAAGGAATACAAAGATATCAAGAAAGATGAGAAAACCGTTTCTATATCAACAAGCCAATGGACAAAGATCGACAAAGAATACCGGAATGCTGAAGGCCGGTCCGCCGAAGTTTCTAAACAGCGAAAAACTTTAGAGCAGGAAAAAAATCGCCTTGAAGCCTTAGAAAGAACCATCCCCTTAATAATAAATCGTGCTCACCTCCTGGAAACCCTAGAAGAATTTGCAGATTTCACCCCGGTCGCTATGGACGTCAGAGAGCGACGGAAAGACATCGAAGCGAAAATTACGAATATCGAAGAAGCCATTTCGAAAGAACAAATTGATATAGATAGTACGGAAAAACAAATTGCAAAAATCACGATACCCGATGGTTTACTGGACAACAGTTCATCGATAAATGAAATACATCAAAGGTTAGGTTCTTATAAGGATGCCAAAAACGACAAAATTGGTTTGGAATCAGAAAAATTGAGCATTGAAAACCTGATCAATGAGTTACTCAACGATATTGAAACAGGCCTAAGGCTTGAAGAAGCCCAACGCTTCAAATTGAAGTCTGCTGAGCGTAGCGAAATCAGTGAACTCAGCGAGCAGTTCGTGGAAGTAGAAAGCGCCCTGAAAAACTCTAATGTGCAACTGAAAAAGCTAAAGACTAAAAGGACTATTAATGAAAAAGCATTGGCCGAACTTGAAACAGCTAAGGAAATTGGCCTCCTAAAAAGAGAGCTCGGCAATGTCACAAGAAAAGGTGATCTTCAGGTCAAATTGAAAAAAGACGAAGCACAACTCAACACTAAGAAAAAGCAACTTCTCAATGATTACAAACAGCTTGGTTTCAAGCTCACAGAAGTAGAGGAAGTGAGTAGTATCAAGGTGCCGAAATCATCCAACATTAAAGTTTTCCAGACTAAATTCGGTGAACTGAAGGGTGAATTGGGCAAGGAAAGTGATAACGCAAATCGTTTTGAAGAGGAAATAGGGAAGCTTAAAGAGGCCCTCCAGAAAAGCTCGATTGCTTCTGAGGAATTCGGTAAAGAAGATTTGGCTAGCGCTAGGCAACAAAGACAGACTGGTTGGAAAGCCGTACTCTCTTCCTGGCTCGAAGGGAAAGAGCCCGACAAGTTCGATCCAGAATATCTGAACGGCTTGCCGCTTCAAGCAGCTTATGAAAGAGATTTGAACAAGGCTGATCACATTGCGGACAAGCGTTTTGATAACGCTGAAGCTATTGCCAAAGTGGATAATTCCACACAGCTATTGGAAGCCGCAAAATCTAACTTAGCGTCTACAAACGAAAAGATGGAAAGCCTAGAGGTTGAACAAGATGCTCTACAAGAAAGGTGGCTATCACTTTGGAAGGAAACAGGGGTTGATGCTGATAACCCTGAAGCAATGCTGCAATGGCTGAGCCGTCTGGAAATGACGAACGATAAAAGTCGGGATTTGCAAGATTTGCAAACCGATTGTGAGCAACAGAAGGTAGAAGTGAGCACCTGTACTAAAAGGCTTCTAAAAGCCATCAATGAGCTTAGCTCTGAGGACTTTGGCTCTGATGACTTAAACGAGTTAGTTACTTATTCTGGAGAACTTGTAGAAAATAATGAGCGGCTACAGAGTGAACGAAGAAGACTTGAAAATCAGTTGCATGAAATCAGTGAAGACGAAACCCTTCAACGAGAAAATGTTAGAGAGCAAGAGAAAGCATTAGAACAATGGGAAAGCCGCTGGAAGACCTTGATTGTAAAGCATGGTTTTAAAGCAGATGAAACCACGAAAGTCGTTACGGGTATTTTGGAACAATCACGAGAAATATTTGCTAAAGAAAGCGACCTAAACGATAAGCTGGCTCGGATAGAGCAAATAGGCAATGCCAATGAATCTTTCGAAAAGGAATTGACCACCCTTCTAGAGCTCGCTGCCCCAGATTTGGTAGGTATTTCCCCCATTGAGGCTTCAAGTAAGCTCCACGAAATATTTGAAAAGGCGAAAAGTGACCGTACAGAAAAAAAGGCTCTACAAGAGGTCCTTACCAAAAATGACATAACACTAAAACAAGAGAAAGCCGCACTATCGGGGTTTGAAAACAGCCTGGAAAAACTCTGCCAGCAACAAGGCTGTGCTTCATCTGATGAGTTGAGGATAAGGGAGGGTAAAAGCGACGAATTCAGAGAGCTGAAATCCAAAATTTCTAACGTTGAAGAAAAGTTGATCAGTACAGGTCGTGGTAATTTGGAGGAAATCATCAAAGCAGCCGAAGGCAGCATCTTAGAAGATGTCGAGTCCGATTTGATCGATATCAAAGGCAGTTTCGAAACGAGCGAAATCGACAAATCTGAAATCGACCAGGAAATCGGCCTCCGTCGCAGCCAACTTTCAGAAATTGATGGCAGTGACAATGCTGCGAAACTCGCAGATGAAGCTGAAGTATTGATCACACGCTTGCAGAAACAGTCCGCCGAGTACATCACCCTCACTATAGCCCTAAAAATCCTCAACGAGGAAATTGAGTCCTTCCGAAAAGAAAACGAGACTCCCTTACTCACCAGAGCCAACGAGCTCTTCCCACAGCTCACCCAAAACTCTTTTGCAGGTCTTGAGATCTCTTACGAGGGCGACGAGCCCATGCTGGTCGGCGTGCGCCAAAATGGACGGCATGTACCACCTGAAGGTATGAGCGATGGTACAAGAGATCAGATGTTTTTGGCCCTGCGCCTGGCCGCACTAGAAATCGGAATAGAGGGCGCTGAGCCCCTCCCTTTTATTGTCGACGACATCCTAATCCAATTTGACGACGACCGCGCTAGAGCAACCCTTAGGGTACTGAAAGAGGTTTCCAAAAAGACGCAAATCCTCTTTTTTACCCACCAAGCTAGGCATGTTGAGCTTGTCAATGAGATTGGAGGGATCCCGGTATACGAGCTGCCTGATCGAGAAATGATTTCAGTCGGATAGTATGAAAGTAAGCGGAAGGTTTAGAGCTTACTTAATGGTCACCCGGTGCACATAGAGTGTTGATTTACATCTTCGACTGACCCACTTTGAATAATATTTGTACCGAATGATGGACCCATAGTTTTGGCTGAATATGCTCAGCCGCTGTACCAAAATCGGCCATTTCAGACATACGCTTAGCAAGCGCGAATAGTTCTTTCTGGGCCTGTCTATCGCCCTTTACCGCAACTACTGACATTTTTTTGATTATATCTTGAGTAACTAACCTAAATTCCCAAATTTACCTCAATGTTGTGTTGACAGTCCAGTCATTTATACCGTAGTATTGCATATCAACACAACACTGGCTGCCAGGATAATGGAAGAGATGCTATTTGGGAAATACCTGCGGAAAATCCGTGAGGCGAAGCAAATCTCGCTACGTAGTTTGGCAGAGAGCGCGGAGATGGACCCTGCCTACCTTTCTCGGCTTGAGAATGGCAAGAGCGGGGCGCCCAAACTGGAAACAGTGGAAAAACTCGCATCGGCACTCTGTGAGCAGCAGGGGCTGAGTATGGAAGATTGCAGTAGCCTGACACGCAGACTACTGGTGAAAGCCGGCCATCTGCAAGACCAGGAAGATCTTATCGATGACCTTACAGAAAGGTTTGCAACCCGCCTTAGGGATGAAGGGTTTCCCGAGGAGAATATTGATGAAGCACTCACCAGAATCTCACTCCCTACTATGCGTGCTGTATTGCTCGGCAAAGAGAAGCTTGAGATCGGTTCGGTGGGGAGCTATTCAAACGTCGAGCTGCGAGAGCGAAAGGACGCGGGTGAGGAAGTTGTGCGCTTTGCATCCTCCATTTCACCGAAATCGCGCTCTACTGATGGCGCAACGAGTTCAGAAACTACTGAGAAATCAGCGTCAGAATACCTAGATCATCATGCAGAGGAATTCACATCCCGCCGTCAGCAGCGTCGTCAAACGGAAAAACATGATCAGCCAAAAATCCTATCTGCTGGCAATGATGCACAAATCCGGGTTAACAAGAAAGTTAGAAAGAGCCAGGAAAAGCAACTGCGATTGATCGCTCGGTTGATCGCCACCATATTGGAAGAGAAATAGTTATGAGTATAAATAACCAATTGGTTATCAATGCCGTGTGGGACAATAATTTGGTACCCGCTGGCAGAAGCGCTCAGCGAAATTTGCTGATAGAAGTCACTGCGCCGTCGAAACCTGAACAAGTATCTGAACGGCAGCCAATTAATCTAGCACTGGTCATTGACTGCTCGGGTTCTATGACTGGCGCACCTATTGAAGCCGCATGCCGCGCTGCTGAGGGAATCGTGGATTGCCTGAAAGAAGGGGACTGTCTTTCCCTGGTGACTTTTAACCAAGCAACTGACACATTGTTTAGCGGCCTCATGATGAATGAGCAAGGCAAGCATGAGGCAAGTGAGCTGATTCATCGAATTTATGCTGGAGGTATAACCAATCTTTCCGCTGGATGGTTTGAGGGATCACGCTGTGTTGCTTCGGAAATGGAACATGGAGAGTACCGGGAAGGACACGTATTGGTACTATCAGATGGCCGTGCTAATCGGGGAATCTGCGATCCAGACGAATTACTCTATCACGCTCGGGAACTGGCGAGACGGAATGTTAAAACTTCGGCTGCTGGAATAGGGATGAGATACTCACCACTACAGCTGGATGCTCTCGCTGAGGGAGGCCAAGGTCGTCTGCATGATGCTGATTCAACTGCAGACATTGTTGATGTTGTGTTGGGAGAACTTGGCGAACTACATACCATCACTGCTCGTGGTGTAGGCCTGTCGTTAGAGTACCCATTAGTAGCCAACCTGGAGCCCATAACCCGTATGGCTGTGAATCATGAACCAGGCAAATATTCACTTCAGATTGGAGATATCGTGGCAGATGCAACTCGAGCATTTGCCGTCAGCGTTAATTTACCTCGGTTGGAACAGGGCGAACAATTGCTCTTTGATGGCGCCGTCAGTTGGAGAGAATCAACAGATCAGATTAGTAGCACAACTCACTCTTTCGAAACGAAGCTATTCGTTGTACCACCTTTTGAGGCTGACAATCACATCCCTGAATATGATGTTATTGAGCGGATTGCAGATCTATGGGAGGCTACACTTGCGTACCGCGCTTTGCGTCAAAATGAACAGGGCGACTATGCAGGAGCATCACTCAGTTATACAACGCAATTTGCTGCGTTTGAGAATTTGGTAAAAGATTTGCACTCTGCGCCTCTGCGCCTGAAACGGTTTGCATCCGCGCAGCGCAGGGTATCGATGGAATGGAGAGGTCGTTCTAAACGCCAAGCTTATACCCTGTCAAAGAAGGCAATACTGTCGGAAAGAGATCTTCGATCCCGCGATGTTGGGAATTGGTACAATCACCTTGAGTGATGAGATGCCAATTTAGCCACTACAGATACCTACAGAAAAAATTGGCTCCCTAGGGTGTCCCCATAAACTCGCGACAAACCTGCACCCACCAAAAGTGCTGAAGGGTTGAATAGATGAAAATCGAAATGCAACAGGAAAAAGTCACAAAGAATACGATTCGATATGCGGCGCTAGATGAGGAAAGCCCTATTCCAACAGTCTATGTAAAGAAGTCTGGATTACCGGACCCTGCACCGAAAGTCATCATATTGACCATTGAGGTGGGCTCGTAGCTGTCCTGACAAGGTCACCTTTTTCGAGTAAATAGAAATGTTAGCCAAGAGCAATGATGTTGCGAGAAACCGCAAATATCTCAGTGTGAGCAGGTATCAATAAGATAAATCTAGTGAAAAATTGCTTTCAGGAAAATGTACTAGGAGTATAAGTCGGACAAAGGCCCTTTTTCTACCAAATTCAACTTACGTCGTAGGCGCGTCGTATCTGCCGGGTACTGGGCCAGCATCGATCGACCCAGCGACACGTCCCAAGGGGCCAAGCAGATGAAGAACGGCTGGTCGTGGATATGATCGAGCTTAGCCGTCAATATGGGCGCTATGGCTATCGTCGTATTGCAGCCCTGCTAAGAGACGTTGGCTGGCAGGTCAATGACAAGCGGATTGAGCGATTATGGCGGCGTGAGGGGCTGAAGGTTCCCAGCAAACAGCCCAAGAAAGGACGCTTATGGCTGAATGACGGCTCGTGCGTTCGCCTCAAACCCAAGTGCAGGAACCATGTCTGGTCGTATGACTTTGTCACAACACATGTTCAGGTGGGCTAACGGAGACGGCAGCTAACTGGCTGGATCCAGGATACTTTTCTCAGGGTGGGAAAAGCGTGGTTATTCTTCCTAACCACAAAAACATTCAAGAAAAAATAAAACTCGTTGGACTTTAAAAACAATGTTGAAATTTAGCAATTACAGTGTCCGATGATGAATTATCAGTTATCCACTGACGTAAGTTGAATTTGGTAGAAAAAGGGCCTTTGTCCGACTTATACTCGCGTTCATCTTATTTCACCTCATTTTTCAGTTTTGAACTGGGACCCCGATCGGGATCATTGTAAGTCTCATTCGCCTAACCAATATATTTCACAATCATAGTTGGTGTGTGGCCACCAGCCCCTGGTGCAAAGAACGCGGTTACGGCGTCCTTCGGTACGTCGCCGTTTTCTATGAGTTCAGAAAGAGTAGCAGCAACATCAACGGCGCCAATATTGCCGTACTTGTTCCATGTGTCGCGCCATTTATCGGCTGGAACACCTGCTTCCTCAAGGCCTTCAATCCATATATCCACCATGAATTTATGCGCCTGATGCGGAATGATGAGGTCAAGATCGGAGAGAGTGAGATGCGCCTCTTTTAGCGCGTCCGCAATGGCGTCCCGGGCGAACCCTCTGCCCCCATGGGTTTGCAACCACTTGAAAAATTCCTCAGTGACATGCAAGCCTGAAACTACATTTGATTCCGGACGCTCAACCAATAATTCAGGGTTTTCGGTCGAAGTAAAATCGATCTTCATTGCGTTGTATAACTCACCATATGTACTGTTTGAATAAGAGAGAATTTCAAACTTAACATTCTGATCCGAAACAATGGTGGCACCTGCGCCATCCCCGGCAGCGGCAGCAAAAGCGGTTGATTGATCGACTCCCCAACCACCCGTGTTGAGTGCGGTTACTGTAACCAACAATATACGTCTGTAAATACCGGCGAGCACCATGTTACGGCCGAGTTCACAACCGTCAACAAAACTGGCGCAAGATGTCTGCAGATTCCAGGCTGGTGTTCCTTTTTGTAGATCCAGTGCCTGGTGTAAAAAAGTACCCAGGCCGGGCATGATGTATTGGCCACCGATATTTTGTGTGACTAAGAGATCGATATCTGATGGCAAGAGTCCGGCCGATTCCAATGCCTTTTTGGCGACCCTTTCGGCCAAGATTTCAGCAGCAAAAGTATCACGCAGTTTCCGTGTCTCGTCTGGACCCTTCATGTCATCCGGAGTGATCGGCGTCAGATAGTCGAAATCGCTTCTTAGCATAATTTCATCAGGGAAATATGATACTACTGTTTCCAATCCAACTGTCATAATCTATATACTCGTTCTAACAATTGTATTTATTATTGCAACACGGATGGTAAGTTAAACAAATTAACTATGATTAGAAAATCGCTAAAAACAGTGATTTTACACACTAAATATGCACTGCAATTGTAGAAAGGATTTAGGCTGGATCACAATTACAGTGGAAACATGCAACAATATAAACATGAATCACAGAGTACCTTGCGTATGACAGTACTGGCGGAAAATGATATTAATGATGTGCTTACGGTTGGCCACCAAGCCAATGAGTGTGCTTCCCTTACTGAATTACAATCCGTAGCACTGGAACAATTTGAAAGGATATTCAGAGTATAGACGCCATCGGCCCAGATGTAGACATACTTCTCACCACTCAAATCACGCTTACGCCAGACATCATGTTCCTGACCCCATACCTGCTTTAGACGGCTGATTGTGCCTGGCGAGACACCTTCGGCATCCTTGCCAAGCAGTGCCGCCAGAGCCTCAGAAAAGTCACCAGTTGATATCCCTTTCAGGTACAGCCAGGGCAGTAATGTTTCAATGCTTTTGGTGCGTTTGATATAGGGTGGTAATAGTTCGGATCTGAACAGAATGTCCTGTCCACTTTTGTCACGAGTCTTGGGAACTTTGATATCAACAGTGCCAATACCGGTCATAATCTCCCGCGCAGGCAAGTAGCCGTTGCGAACGACAGATTGGCGTCTTTGCTCATCAACAGCATCTTGATACTCTGCGAGGAAACCAGCGAGTTCTGCTTGTACAGCCTTACTGATCAAATCTTTTGCACCTTGTCTCAGTAATGTGGTCAAAAAATCTTCATCCTCTACTGGTTTTTCGAGTGAAATCACATTATGGTTTTTCATGGTGGTGTTTCCTTTTTGTTGGTTGTCTTCGTCGCTGAAAACAATTTTACAACAAAGGAGGCACCGCCTTCTAAATTAGGCTGTACACCAGAAATTAATATAGCTCCAGTCATAGAGATGGTAACTGAATTCGGTGTTCATAGCAGCCAGGTGAATACCTGAAAGAAGCAGGCAGTGTCGCTGTTACCTGATGCTTTTGGTAACAACAAGGTAAAAGAAGAGGCGCGACAACTAGTCTGAGACATAGGGATGTCGTGATCCATGGTCTGACCTGGGTACGTGGCTTTGATGATGTGTTGGCACAGTCAAGGGCCAGAGTTAAGTAGTTTTTTGGCTTGAGTAATGATGGCTCAAAAGGCAGGCGTACCAAGGGCGAAGCTGATGGAGCTGACCGATGGAAAATTTTAGATAAAGTGAATGCCATTGGTCTGAGACATAAGGGTTCGCACTTAACAAAATAGCAAAAAGTTACCAGCCCTTCTTGCTTTTTGAATCAGGTTATCACGCAATGAGTGGAGAGGAAGGTGGCTGAACAACCTAATTTAGTATGGGATAATCGAGGGGGCTTGGTCTGTTGCAGGTTGGGACGCTGCCTAGCACATTAATATCTAGCTCCAATACTTGGGCTTGGGTAAAATGGAACTATATCGGAATGAAGGTCCATGCACCAACTGACCCTCGCTCAATTAATCGTCAGTTTATTAGTCAGTCACTAAAAGGGGTGGAAATTGAATTTACCTGGAAAGAAAATCTTAGTAACAGGTGCAGATGGCTTTATTGGGAGTCATTTGGTTGAAGCTTTAGTTGCACACGGTTGTGACGTTCGCCCATTTGTATTTTATAACTCGTTTAATAATTGGGGCTGGTTGGATGCGCTTCCTGCTGATGAAGTGAAGAGGTTAGATGTTTTCTCTGGAGATATCCGTGATCCTAATGGTGTTGCAGAAGCAATGAAGGGCTGTGATGTCGTTTTTCACTTGGCAGCCTTGATCGCGATTCCTTTTTCATACCACTCGCCTGATTCATATGTTGATACTAATATAAAGGGCACCCTAAATGTATTGCAGGCGGCGAAAAACCTTGGTGTTGAAAAGCTATTAGTTACATCAACTTCAGAAGTATATGGTACGGCACAATATGTGCCAATTGATGAAAAGCATCCATTTCAGGGGCAATCACCTTATAGTGCTACAAAAATTGGCGCCGATAGACTGGCAGAATCCTTTTATCGCTCTTTTAATACTCCGGTGACTATTGTTAGGCCATTTAATACGTATGGCCCTAGGCAGTCAGCACGTGCTGTTATTCCAACTATTATTACCCAGCTGTTGCTTGGGGCTAAAGAGTTGCGATTGGGCAGCCTAAATCCTACGCGTGACTTTAACTACGTGAAAGATACTGCACAGGGCTTTATAAAGCTTGCAAGTTCTGATCAGGCAATTGGGCAAGAGGTTAATATAGCAACTTGTACTGAAGTATCAGTTGGAGATATTGCTAACATACTAATTGAAGCGTTAAGTCCTGAAGTAACGATTGTTACTGAAGATGAACGGTTGCGCCCCAAAGCATCAGAAGTTTTTCGACTAATTGGTGATAATACCATTATTAAATCTATTACTGATTGGAAGCCTGAATATGACTTACGCCAAGGACTTCTTGATACGGTTGAATGGTTTAAGGTCCCAGAGAACTTGGCTAAATATAAAGCCTGGCTGTATAATATTTGAGGTTTCTATGAGAGCGATAATTTTAGCGGGGGGTAAAGGAACCAGGTTGCGCCCTTACACAACATTGATACCAAAACCACTTGTTCCTCTTGGTGGGAAATACTCGATTCTTGAAGTGATTTTATTGCAGCTTAGTAAGGCTGGGTTTACGCATGTAACACTCGCCGTAAATCATTTGTCGCAACTTATTATGGCCTATTTCGGTGATGGGGAACGATTTGGTATTCAGTTGGATTATTCTGTAGAAGAGACTGAGCTTAGTACGATAGGGCCTTTGACCTTAATTCCAGACCTGCCAGAAGACTTTTTGGTGATGAACGGCGACATTTTATGTGATCTGGATTACAGAAGATTTTTTGAAGCACACGTTGAAGCACAAAGTAAAGTTTCTGTTTCTGCATATCGTCGAGAGGTGAAAATAGATTTCGGTGTTCTTAGATGTGATAAAGATGGTTCCCTAACACATTTTGAAGAAAAGCCATCCTATAATTTTGATGTAAGTATGGGGATTTATTGTATTAATAGGTCAGTGATAGAGGCATTGCCCAAGGGTGAACCATATGGTTTTGATCACCTTATGATTGATGGATTAAGGAAAAAAAAGCCTGCCAGCATTCGTCTATTCTCAGGGTATTGGCTCGATATTGGTCGTCCTGACGATTATCAATATGCGGATGAGAATTTTGGCGAGCTATCATCAAAACTAGACTTGTGAGCTTTTTGCAGACTACTTTAATAACAGGG
>Ga0187833_10004075_pt1 | contig 14419 bp, 12 predicted proteins | sample ETNtaG_37_FD_167968 | JGI IMG/M metagenome (GOLD analysis project Ga0187833, IMG submission 167968) | Marine microbial and viral communities from oxygen minimum zone, Eastern Pacific Ocean - ETNP2014_SV_400_PacBio MetaG (Illumina Assembly) | ecosystem: Environmental > Aquatic > Marine > Hypoxic... | reverse complement strand
TTATAAGTTGAAGTCCATAACAAATACCAAGTATTGGGATTCCCAATTGATATATCTCAGGATCACATAGGAGTGCATCTTCATCATCTACACTTCTGGGTCCACCTGAAAGAATAATACCTGAAGGGTTTTTCTTCTTAATCTCTTCTGCTGTAATATTATAATGTATAAGTTCGGAATAAACGCCTGCATCCCTTATCCTTCTGCTTATCAAATGAGCATATTGTGCTCCAAAATCAAGGATGAGTATCTTGTCTGCTCCATTTTTATTGTTCATTTTTTTCTATTCCAATTGGATTGCAGACATATTGATCGAAATCCTCATCTTATTATCGATTCTTTTCGAGCATTCGAGTAAAAGTCCAAACAGATGTATTGAATATTTCTGTAAGCCGGCTCTGATTTCCATAATTCTTGATCACAATCTTTTTTATGGATTCACCATCATTCTCAATATCATAGTTAAAAACTTCATCTTCTTTCAGTTTTCCTGCGGAGACTTCTTCTTGATCCTTGAATTTCATACCCTCAAAAATTCTATTCAAAAGGAAGGAACTGAATGGAGGAGTTGAAACTTCAAAATTAATATCGCTTACAGGAATAATCGCTACTGAAGATTCAGAAATATACATATTCGCTAAAAGTAAATCATCTTTTGAACGTTTCATCGGTTTAATATCTTTAAATTCTGCTGATGCAGTTACAGACTCATTTTTAGTAACTGCAATTACTTCCTGTTTCCTTGTTTTTGACACATTCTTTGCAGGTTGAAAACTTGCTTGTCTTAATACTGTACCCATCATTTCTTTGATTGACTTTAACCGCTCAATTTCGTCTTCGAGTTCTATAATTCGTGACTCTACCCAGTGTTCTGTTTCAGCGGCATTCTTGACTTCATCTTCTGTTAAGTCCATGTCAGTTATAGAATTAATGCACTTTTTTAAAACTTTATTCGAATATTCACTAATTAAGTGAATACATCTAGCATATTCTTGGTATTTGTTTTAGGCTAATATATGAGTGGCTTTGTCCGCAATCGCTTTTGCCATACCTGAAGTTGATTCATTACCTTTCAGATCATAAGTAACATGTACACCTTCTTCAATTACTTTATTTGTAGCTTCGAATATTGCATCTGCTAGATTCTTTTCACCAATATATTCTAGCATCCAAGCACCTGAAAGTATTGTTGCAGTTGGATTTACTTTATCCATCCCCTTATATTTGGGAGCGCTTCCGTGTGCAGGTTCAAACATAGCATAATTATCACCAATGTTAGCGGAATAGATACAGCCAATACTACCCACTAGGCCTGATGACTCTTCAGATAATATGTCCATAAAGAGATTGGTACTCATTACGATATTATGATCAAATCGTTGAGGATTCTTAACAAGTTGTTGTGAAAAATTATCTACAAAGTAATTTTCCCATTCGATTTCAGGATAATTTTTTGAAACTTCATCAACTAATTCAAGGAAAAAGCCGTCTGTTTCTTTTAAGATATTTCCTTTATGGATCGCTATAACTTTCTTCCATTTTTTGTCTCGAGCCATTTTGAAAGCGTAATCTGCAATTCGTGTACACCCTTTCCGTGTAATCTTTCGGATTGTAATGGCACAATCATCACTTAATCTATGCTCTAACCCAGTATACATACCTTCAGTCCCTTCACGAACACAGACATAATCTACTTTGCCAAGAGGACCAACTTGGTTAGGGAAAGTCTTGATAGGCCTTACGTTCGCATAAAGTTCAAAAAACTGTCTAATACTCACTGCAACGCTTTTTGGCGTACCAGGAGTTGGCAATGTGGTTGTTGGACCTTTATAACATGCATCAGAAGATTTCAATATTTCCCAGGTTTCAGGTGGGATAAATGACGAACCACCATTTTTTTGCCACCATTCAAGGCCCGCATCACACTGTATCATTTCAGCCCGAGTACCAACAGCATTAAAAACAGTCAACATGGCGTCAACAAGTTCAGGTCCAGCACCATCTCCACGAATAAGAGCTATTTTTTTCGGCATTATTATTTCACAAACAACAAGAAAATATGGGAGTAGTTAAGCGTTTTTTTTGAATACTTTAGCCTGAGAATATCTGATCATTGTCTTCGTTTGTAGACTAAGAAGATCAAAAGAATAATAATTCCAATAAAGCTAATTGTTACTGCAATTGTTTGAGGGTTCCAAGAAGAATCGTCAAACGGGGTTAAGGAATCATTAGAATCAGCTTCCTGTAATGACCAAATGTCTCCACCCCATATATTTTCAAAAGTTGAAGATTCAAATATTAATTCTGATTCGTTAAAGACCTTAAAGTAGCCTTTTATTGGAGCGCTAAAACCACTAACATCTATAATCGCTTCGGCATTTTCTTCAGGAACATTGGCTTCACCTATTCTAGAATCTCCAGAAAATAATTGTATTTTCCATCCAGGATTAAGTCCATTTACAGTGATTTTGTGTCCATATAGTTTGAAATTGTCGATAATATGCTGATGATCATAACCCCATATTCCTGATCCAAAACCTAAATGATTATGTGATCTATCTATCATCCCAGTCCAAGTCAATGTTTTTTCATCATCAATGAATAGATTGATGATATCGTTTTGTACTATTAATCGGACATCATGCCAGATATTATCTTCAGTTCTCGTATCATTCACGTGAGTTAGGTGATTTCCTATGAAATCCTTGAGTAAAGCTATATGATTGGATGAGGGGTCTCCTTCTCCGTAATCTTTTCCATATTCTTCTTTGCTATTATAATAGTTGTCAAACTCTATTCCATACCCTGGGGCATCTTTTCGTGGACAAGATTTTTCAACTTCACGACAATGAAAACCAAGAAAGCCTCCTATTCCAGGTTCGTAATCCCAATCTTTGTAGAACATGAATATTAGACCATCTGCTCCGCTACCTCCTCCAATTTTATAGCTAAACTCGATGGTCATGGGAGAAGATATATTATTTCTCAACCACATAACACCAACACGTTCAGAACCTGGTTCTGTTAGCATAATGTTTTCTGAATTTGTGTTCCAGTAGGCTGCATTTTGAAATATCCAGGTTGAACTCGGATCCTTTGAAAAATCATCTATTACGAGAAGTGGATTCCCTTCTTTCACAATAACCAATTCAGATTCTTGTTCAAGAGAAAAGGGCAATATCATAATTGAGACCAAAATTAGGATAAAACTAAAGATCATTATTTTAGAAATAAACAAAACTCAAAACTCGTCCTTATTATCCAGTCTAACACAATTTATTTGTTTCCATGATATATGTCATGTTACTAAATAAGCTCTAGCGGATTTTGTAACGGATTATCCCCTATAAAAAATTGGGGATTTATTGTGTAAATTCGAATCTGAACAGATATTACATACCCATACCAGGCATGCCACCCATTCCACCCATACCACCCATGCCTCCGCCACCTGGTGGTCCTGGAGGTGCTTTCGTCTTGGATGAAGAAATTACATCATCGATTCTGATAATCATACTGGCTACTTCTGTTGCTGACTTGATTATTTGTTCTTTTACGGAAACTGGTTCCAAAACATCCTTTTTGCATGTATCACCGACTTTTCCGGCCAATACATCTATTCCGTACCAATGATTTCCACCTTCCTGTTTAGATCTAAGTTCTACTTGTGTATCAATTGCATCCATACCTGCATTTTCAGCCAATGCTGAAGGTATTGATTCAAGTGCGTCAGCAAATTTTTGGGCGGCTAGTTGTTCTCTACCATCTAGTTTGTTTGACCATTTTCTTATCTCATTTGCAATATAAGCTTCAGGAGCGCCTCCACCTGCAACTATAGCTGGTTTTTCAACAACGTCTTTAACAACCATAAGTGCATCATGGATCGAGCGATCAGCTTCATCGATTATTCTTTGGGATCCGCCACGTATAAGGATAGAAACAGCTTTCGGGTTTACGCATCCTTCAATGAATACCCATTTATCATCTTCAAGTTTTCGTTCTTCGACAATTTTAGCCTTACCAAGGTCACGAGAGGTGAGGTCTTCTAAACTAGTCACTACTCTTGCTCCTGTTGCTTTAGCCAGTTTAGTTAAGTCACTTTGCTTAGCTCTGCGCACAGTAAGAATATTCTGTTTTGCCAGGTAATGTTGCGCAATATCATCTATGCCTTTTTGGCACACTAATGTGTTTGCACCTGCATTAACAATTTGATCAACCATGCTTTTCAGCATACGATTTTCCTCGTCCATAAACGATTTTATCTGTGCTGGATCACTTATCCTAATTTCAGCACTGATTTCAGTTTTCTCTATCTCGATTGGACAATCAATAAGAGCTATCTTTGCGTTTTCAACTTTTTTTGGCATCCCACTGTGAACTACTTCTTTATCCAAGATTATACCTTGAATTAGGCCTGTTTCACTAATAGAGCCACCAGTCTTCTTCTCAACCTTTACATTATCTACATCTACGTACATACTTTTCTCTCTTTTTTCGGCTACAGCTAGGATTGCAGTTACAGCTATCTTAGCTAACTCTTCACTTTCATCAGACACTAGCTTCGACCTTAGACTTGTCTTCGCTACCTTGATTAAACTCGCATTATCATCTACAGATATCGGTATGGCAATCTTTTCAAGTATTTTTAGAGCCTGTGTTTCTGCCTCTCTGTATCCATCAACTATGACAGTTGAATGAACATTCTGCTCAAGAAGAGTCTCTGCTTGTTCTAACAATGCACCAGCAAACACTACTGACGAAGTTGTTCCATCACCTACTTCTTGGTCTGTTGCTTTAGATATCTCAATCATCATTTTGGCAGCTGGATGCTCCACATCTATCTCTTTCATAATTGTAGCTCCATCATTTGTTATCGTTACATCACCCATACCATCAACCAGCATCTTATCCATCCCCCGAGGACCGAGCGCGGTCTTCACAACTTCTGCGATCAATTTCGCTGCCATTATGTTGTTCTTCTGAGCTGTACGCCCACGAGTTTGAGAAGAACCTTCCTTCAATATTATAATCGGTTGTCCAGATTGATTTTGCGTTGACATTTACAAATTACCTTTAGGGGCTTAGGGTTTTTTTATATGTTTAAAAATCTTTTTCCTAAATATTGAAAAAATTATTGGAAAAGAAAATGTATCATTTCTTTTATGATATAGTAAACTAATCATAAGCACACATTAATGTTCTAGCATCTTTCTTTTTATGGCATCTATACCTGGGGTCCCTAACGGGTCTTCTTTTCGAAGGACCGCTGTGTATATTGAAGCATAGTCAAGCAAATATAAGGATCTCATGGTTCTACTAAGATAATCTTTTCCTTTTTCCCAGATTTCATAGACTTCGAATCCAGCATTTTCGATTATTTGTTTCGTTACTTTGAACCGTTTTGAAATTTGTAATGATTCTTCTTGATGCCTGATGAATATGGGTTTAAATTGTCTTGAAGTGTTTTTTGTCCAGAGTTCCACTTCATTATGACAGAGCTCAGGAATAACCGAAACATGTGCAAACATTTTTGCGTTTTCATTCAGTGACGCTTGAAAACGGACTGCTACTTTTTGATTTTCAGCTGAGACATAAATCAATGGAAAGCGATCAAATATTTTTGTGGCTAGCTCCTTTGAAGGGTTCTTTTCAATGGGGTTATCAATAATTAGATCTTGTTGTATTTCTTTAACAGCTTGTACAGATGTAATGAGCTGATTCTCAATAGAACCCAAGAGATGTAATTCTTTCAAGATATTTGCTGCAGGATAAAATAGGTATGGGAAAGATGCCCTAGATACATTAAGATTCTTAATTTTTGTACAAGATATGGTATTTTTTATGCAAAACTTCTCTAAATCACCACCAGACGTAATGACTGCTATTTTGCAGCCTTTTTTAATTGAATCATCCACCATATGCAAAACTTCTTCAGTATCACCCGAACAACTTACTGCTAAAACAAAATCTTTTTTTCCAACAATTTCTGGAAGGTCATAATCTTTGATGACTATAAACGGTATATTGAGAACAGGTGATAACCAATTCTTTAAAATATCACCAGGTGTTGCTGAACCCCCTAAGCCTGCATATATTATCCTGTTAGGATAAAATCTGTCAAGTTGAGATATCGTCAGGTTTAAGGCATCTTGAAAATAAGTTGGCCATTTTTCATAATATCCACATAATCCTGATGAATCAATGGCAGAAACATCCTCATTGGATAGCATAACACTGAACATTAATGAGCTGACTAATAAGCAATTAGCAGCCTAAAAATACACATGTAATCATTATTTTTCGATATTACCTTTCATCATATGTGAATATAGGATCATTTTTAATCGTATTCTGTATTTGGGATTCTAATACCAGTTCATCGTCTTTCTATGTGAATATTATCAAGATGAGCTGTTAGGCGATTCTTGGGAGATGAGCGCATCTACGGTGATTGTTCCGCTGCGTTCTAGGTGGAGATGAATCTTTACAGTTTCGCCATCTTGTAAAGGCTGCTCTAGATCTTGTAACATAATGTGATATCCTCCGGGCTTTAACTCTACTTTAGAGTCGGGAGGTATCTCTAAATTTGTGACCATCTTCATCTTCATAATGTTATCCTCTATCACCGTTTCATGAAGCATCGCCATACCCCCAAAGTCTAAATTTACAGATACTAAAACATCAGCTTCTCCTCCTCTGTTCGTGATCACCATATATCCTGCAGCTCCCATAGGGGCTGTTCGTACCCATGGAGCCTCAACCATTATAGATGGGCCTTGAGGGAGTAAGAGAAACCACACCAACATTATTATGATGGTGGCAGTGATTATCGATACAAGTACTATTGAAAGTCTCGATCGTTACTCCTCCAGAAGGAACTTGACGTCGGCCAGAAGATCTTCATTCAAATCGTATAATGTGAAGGCTTCTCTAAGATTCATCTCCTTATCGATTATGAAAATAAGGGATGTATGGGCCATGAGATAGTTTTCGGTTTGAGATGAACGGAATCCTGGGCCACCTTCAACTTCTGGGAGGTCCTCTTTTTCAAAGTAAATACCAAAGTTATTCCAGACGGGTTGTAAATCGTCTTCGTCTCCTGTCAAATATTTCATATCAATTTTGAGATATTCTACATAGCTCTTTAGTGTTTCAGGATCATCTCTCTCAGGATCTACCGTTATGAATATGAAGTTGACTCGATCTTTATCCTCTTCAAGATGTTCCTGCACCCATCGGTACTTTATAAGAGCGGTTGGGCAGGCATCTGGACAATGGGCATATCCAAAGAAGATGAGAGATACGCTCCTTTCAGTACTACTCAATGTAAATATTTCACCATCTTGATCTATCAGGGTAAAATCTGGTGCTCTTCTAGGTTCTTGGTAGATTAATCCATGTAGATCTTTCTCATCTGGAAGTTGATCATCGCTGGTAAGTTGAAGAACATAGAATACACCTGTAATTGATATTAACGCCAGAACTGGAATTACTATCAACAACAACCTTCTCGAAAAAACCATTCTACACAAATCACATAAATTGAATGAATTTATATTTCTTTGTGTTTCAGGCTTTGTTTAAAAAGTCACACCAGAAATCGACTGATTAAACAAAACCGACTTCTCAGGCTTTTTTTAAGATAGTGCCTTTTGTCTAAATAATCATACCAAAATCAGGCTTCTTTAACAAAGTATCTGGAAGAAAATTACTTATTTAGGGAACTACTTTTCTTCAATCTATTCGTTTCATCGATGATAAGTGGTGAAGACAAAGTTGTGGGCAGTCTGTTAAGACTATTCAAATATTCCACTTGGAGATGTAGGATCCACATGTATACACCAAATTTTTTCCTAAGAATACCAATAACATTCGAAACATATGAAGTATTGAATCTGAAGAAAGAGGATGAGCAGGGGTTACCTCAGATTTAGGAAGAAGAGAATAGCAGTAGCCAGCAAGATTACTCCACTTAATTTTGGGATAAGACCCTCATACTTCTTCAGTTTTTCTTCCATCTTTGAATAGACCTTAACAGTTATCAAAGTCACACTAATCAACGATACCATTATTGCTGTTGCATAGGTTAACATCAGTGTTAAGGGATCTATTCCCCCCACAGCAAGAGCGAGTAACGCGAATGTCTCTTCATGAGCTACCCCAAGGATTAAGGCAAAAACAGCTATACCCTTCAATGAGATGAATGCATCCTTCGCTTTCTTATGCTTGTGTGCATGGATTCCAATCTCATGGTGTGAATGCTCATGGATATGATTCACCCCCACGAAATCATCATGCAAATATTCAGAATTCTCGTTAAACTCACCCTTCGGCTTCTCAAAGAAGAATCGGATGGCTAAAATTGTTAATGTTATCCCAGCTATAATATTGACATATGGTATGGAAAATTGTAGAAACGTGCTCATAATCATAAAAGTTGCAACCACAGCTATTGATGACGCAAGATGAGCTATTGAGATAATTAAAGAGGAAATGAACGCTCTAGTTAAGGGATGAGGGCGAGTGCCAGCATACAGCATTGCAATCGGCCATCCGTGTCCAGGTTCAAGGCCATGTAAGATTCCAATAAAGGCTACAGCAAAGTAGACCGGTTCTATCATTAGGTTTAGGGAATAATTCCTTGGATTTAGGTCTTACTGGACATAATCATAATGAAAATCCATCTTTCTAGGTGTTTACACATAGGTTTCCACTAAAAAACACGATCTGTTGTAGTTAAATAAAACCAAGAATATTAATTGAAATTATTCATGTCGTTATCTCATCAATTCATTCTGGAGAAATATAAAACATTCATAGATCATTATCCTAAATACAAACCTGCGGTTAATCTCAATTATTTACCATTTCAAAAATTTAGGATATATGAAGATTGGTTACCACCAAAAGGTGTGAATGTTTTGTTTCTTGCTGAATCACCCTCTTGGATTCCCACAACCTATTTTTATAGTAACAAATGTAAAACAGGATTAAGTAGAGAAATTCCGAAATATCTCAAATTAAAAGGTGGAACTAAAGAAGAACAACTTGATGAGTTCAAGTCAAAAGGATTTTTTCTAGTAGATACTATAAAGTGCATTTGGGATAAAAATGTTGAAAGAGAGTTGCCCATAGAACTAATAAAATTCAGTGCAAATGAGATTCTACAAAAAGAAATTAAAAATTTAAAGCCTAAATGCATCTTTGTATTAGGTACAACTGCACTTTATGGTTTGAAATCAATTCAGGAGTTTTCGAATGCTTTATCAGAAATAAACAACATTACAAAAGCAAATGGAAAAATAATAAAATCTAAAAATACAAATATAATATTGAGTCCGTTCTTAAGTTATCAAACTATACGTTTCAAGGAAAATATTGAATCAGCATTTAAATTAGTCTTTGAAGAATATTAACCATTTTTAAACCATATCTAGAAAATGATGACGGAATTTTCTAATTAAAATTGAATATTGTACACCTAATAAATTTTAGGCAGTATTATTCTTGGTTAAGATGGATTCTGATGAGTTTATAGTTGGAAGTAGAGTTCAAATTCATAAGGATGAGGTCTCAAAGCTAATGGTGCGATCTCTTTCTCTCGTTTCCAATCGATCCAAGTATCGATTAAATCATCGGTAAACACTTTACCTTCAGTTAGGAACGTATGGTCCTGCTCAAGTGCATTAACCGCCTCAACTAGTGAACTTGGAGTATGTTTGTAACCTTCAAGTTCTTTTGACTTCATCCCGTAAATGTCTTTGTCTAAAGGTTTTCCTGGCGATATCTTATTTTTTATTCCATCGATTGCAGCCATTAACATCGCTGTCCACGCAAGATATCCATTACTTGTTGGATCTGGGCAACGGAATTCTAGACGTCTTGCCTCTGGTTTGTCAGAATACATAGGAATACGTATACCAGCGGATCTATTACGGGCCGACATACAAAGGTTTACTGGTGCTTCAAACCCTGGAACTAATCTACGGTAAGAATTACTTGTGGGTGCAGCAAACGCCAGAATACTTGGAGAATGTTTTAGAATTCCTCCAACAGCATATAACCCTAAATCACTCATATTAGCATAACCATTACCCGCAAATAATGGTTTTCCTGCTTTCCATAGAGAAAAGTGGGTATGCATCCCACTACCGTTATCGTCAAATACTGGTTTTGGCATAAATGTCACTGTCTTTCCGTGTCGCTTGGCTACATTTTTAATGATGTACTTAAACCACATGAATGAATCACCCATTTTCTTCAGTGAAGAAAATTTCATGTCGATTTCAGCTTGACCCGCAGTTCCAACTTCGTGATGATGTGCCTCCACTATAATACCAACTTTACGCATCTCATTTACCATCTCACTTCTCATGTCGTGGTATGTATCGGATGGACTTACTGGGAAATATCCTCCTTTGTAACGTGGTTTGTATCCAAGATTAGGTTCCTCAATTCGTGCAGAATTCCAAGCTCCTTCCACTGAATCTATTTCATACATACCTGTATGCTGGTTTTGTTCAAATCTAATTTGATCAAAAATGAAGAATTCTGGTTCTGGACCAATGTAACATGTGTCAGCTATTCCTGTTTTTTTGAGATATTTTTCTCCTTTTTCAGCAACATATCTTGGGTCTCGTGAATAATTTTCTTTTGTTATTGGATCAAATATATCTGCGATCACACTTATAGTTGGTTCAGCAAAGAAGGGATCAAGTCTAGCTGTGGTAGGGTCTGGGATCGCCAGCATATCTGATACTTGTATTCCTTGCCATCCTTTGATAGATGAACCGTCAAATCCAAGGCCATCTTCAAATATGCTCTCATCCAATGCATCAATAGGAAATGAACAATGTTGCCAAATTCCTAATAGATCTACGAATTTGAGATCAACCATATCTGACTTTTGATTCTCACAAAAATCGAAAAATTGTTTTGCAGTTGTTATTGTGGAAAAATTCACATTCAATTACCGAAGAATTGTTTTTGCAGTATAAATAAAAAGTTATCGTTAGATTAATTGAGATTATTGTTGTTATATAATAATTAACGAGTAAAACCGAAAGATTGCATAAAACCAGTGATGCTCCCCCGTACACCTTTAAACATTCCACGAAAAAAAAATTGATTAATCCAAGGAGTTTTTAGAAAAACGTATTAAGTACAATCAAATATCAAAACCAGCCTTGGACAATGAATCAAAATCAATAATCGTAACGGTCATAATATTTGTCTTAGCAGTTTTGGCAATATTATATTCACGAGGATATTTTGAGATGCCTGCACCTTAACCAAGAATATCTGACTGAAGTGAACAATTATGGAAGAAGGTGTGTAGGTAAAACAAGAACTTTGTCTGTATACAGATATTCTCAAACATCTAAATATCAAATGCAATAATTGGGGTACACAAATCTAATGCCCAAATAAAACCAATTACATTAATTATTTTTTAAAAAAACGAAAATTAGAACATGAATGGTCAGCTACTGTGAATTCTAGGGCAAATGGTACAGGTTGTCCGATTTGTTGGCATCTAAGAAAAAACAACGATAGACCGCTTGGTTTTATTTAATTACAACCGAATATGATTTGAAGATTAATTTGTTTTAGATTTTTCCTTTAATTCTTTTTCTTCTAATAATTTTCTAAATTCATTAAATTCATCACCAAAAATTATGTCTCTTTCTTTTTCAGATAATTGTTTAAATTCTTCAAATTCTTCTGGGGCCATATTTAGAATTTCTTCTTTTTCTTTTAATTCTTTTTGTTCAAATAATATTCTAAGTTTATTATCATGACCATATTGAACATCTCTTTGTTCTTTTGATAGTTGTTTAAATTCTTCAAATTCTTTTTTTTCTTTTTTTTCTTTTAATTCTTTTTGTTCAAATAATATTCTAAGATCAGTATAATATCCATATCGATTATTTCTTTGTTCTTTTGATAGTTGTTTAAATTCTTCAAATTCTCTTTTTTCTTCTTCCTTAATTCTATTTTCTTTTGTTTGTTTTTTATTCAATTATGGATGGTGAAATAATCCACTTTATTTATTATTATATTTTCATCATTACTTTGTATTTGAGATATTCTGGATTATGCACCGAAGTATTTGTTACTAAAAACCTAGATTCAATACAGTATAAGGTTGGTTTCGAAATAGTTAAACTATATCATTGTATGTATGAATGGGATGCATGAAAGAAAAACTGCATTCAGTATAATAATCCTAATACTTCTACTGGGTATCACCCCAACCTCAATCCTAAAGCCTGTGGAAGCCCAAGTTCAATACAAATGGATCACCCTTCCATCAATGCCTACATCACGAACTGAAGTTACATCGGCAGTTATAGGGAGTGATGTTTATGTGATAGGAGGATTCGTGCTGCCTGGAATCACATCGGATAAGGTGGAGATATTTAACGTCGTAAACAGCAGCTGGAGAAGCGGGCCTCCATTGCCTGCTCCACTACACCATACAGTGGCGGTAGGTCTCAACGGGAAGATCTATGTGTTGGGAGGCTATATAGCGGGCTGGATAACCGTCGATACCGTCTATATTTATGATCCCAAAGAAGGTGAGTGGAGTGAAGGGCCAAGGATGCCACGCGCCAAGGGCGCATTCACAGCCCAAGTTCTTGACGGCAAGATATACACGGTAGGAGGTGCCACAACTGGAATAGGAGGTGGCTTCTTTAATCAAGAAGTCTTAAGCATAAACGAATATCTCGATCCCGAAACAGGTAATTGGCATATCGCAAGCCCTATGCCCACCCCCAGAGAGCACCTCGCTTCAGCTCAGGTTGGAGGGAAGATGTATGTAGTTGGAGGAAGGTCAATCACACTTACAACGAATACAAACATCAATGAAGAATACGATCCTCAGACAGACACTTGGATCAGAAAAGCCCCTATGCCGACCAAGAGAGGAGGGATAACCGGTGCTTCCCAGTTGGGCAAAGTCTTCATCTTCGGTGGAGAGTCAAATGCTGGTACGTTCGATGAAGCGGAAGAATATAACCCGAAGACGGATGAGTGGCGCCAAATAGAGCCGATGCCCACCTCCAGACATGGACTTACAGCAGCATCTATCTTAGGCCAGATTTTGGTAATAGGGGGTGGTCCGCAACCCGGTGGCAGTTACAGCGATGCAAATGAAGCCCTAGACCCCACCACCATAACTACCACCATTCAAATCGTATCTAATGTGACAACGACCAAAACGATGTCCTCAAATAAAACCATAACCGAAACAACTACTTTACCTGCTAGAACTATGACATCTACTACCACTGCATTAACTACAACTACGACAACATCATCAATCACAAGTACTGTAGTCTCTACGGCTCCGGCAGTAACATCCACCATAATGACACGGGTCACTGAGACTGAGAGTGTTGGCTTTCCAGCGGAAGTGACATATGCAACAGCAGTCATAGCGATAATTGCTATAACTGCAGCATCTGTACTAACAACAAAAACGAAGCGGTAAACTCCAAGAAAGACTTGGCGGGTCTGGTGGGATTTGAAGCAAAAATGCTCCCCCAAAACGGGTACATAATATTTTCAGGTGACAAGAAGGATACTTAAGGAAGGAGAGAAAGAAGTTGATTGATGCTTGATACATTAAGTGCTCAAGAATGGTACAAAGTCAACCGATTCGCTCTGCAATTGAAAGACTTTGAATCACCAGTTCTTTCACTCTACTTGCCATCATATGAAGTAGGTGAGGGAGCAGAGATTCTGTTTGGAAAGGATATTGTTAAGGGTCTTGAAGGTGTGAGGAATGACATTTCGCTTAGACTTGCTAAAATGAGGTATCATGCAGGCAGCCTATGTTTCTTCGGATGGTCTAAGGGAGAAAAGAATATTGTAAAACATGTAAGTATATCCAAAGATGTTCCTCTTCTCTATGTAATTTATCGCAAGCCATACCTTAAGCCTCTAAAGAATATTCTAGAGATTGGTTACCGGGTCGTATTGATTACAATGGATCATAAGAGAGCAAAGATCGAGGTTTATAGTGGAAGTGAACTTGTCGAGGAGATAAATGAAAGAATATACCTAAGAGGTAGGCACAGCAAGGGTGGCTGGAGCCAGAAGAGATTCCAGCAGAATAGAGATATCAAGATTAAATATTTCTTTAACAAAGTTAAGAAGCATCTGGCAGGCCTCGAAGATGACAACATAGAACTCATTCTCCTAGGCGGAAATGGACTTGCCAAAAAAAAATTCCATCGAGTTATGGATAGTAAGCTTGCAAAGAGGACAAAAATTGTCGATGACATATGCTTCTCCACCCCGAAAAAGGAGATTACCCGACTCGTAATTGCTACCCTAGACAAAGTACGGAAGAAGAATGAGCTTAAACTCTTGGCAGATTTGGCTACTCCGGCAAAGGATGGTCTAGTTA
>Ga0187833_10004074_pt1 | contig 14421 bp, 9 predicted proteins | sample ETNtaG_37_FD_167968 | JGI IMG/M metagenome (GOLD analysis project Ga0187833, IMG submission 167968) | Marine microbial and viral communities from oxygen minimum zone, Eastern Pacific Ocean - ETNP2014_SV_400_PacBio MetaG (Illumina Assembly) | ecosystem: Environmental > Aquatic > Marine > Hypoxic... | reverse complement strand
ATGGTGAAGCCGGCCTAGTTAAGAAGCCGACGATTGCCAAAAGCCATCCAAGAACTATCCCGCTCGAAGTCGTAGAGAAAGTAGTCTACTTGCGTCGCACTTATCATCTGGGACCTGTTCGCATCATGTGGTATCTGGAACGTTATCATGGGGTAAAAATCAGTGACATCTCTGCCTATAGAATCCTCTGTCGTCATGGCCTAAACCGGCTCCCTAGAAACTCAGGGCGAAGAAAGGTTCACACTAAAAGATACGAAAAACAGGTTCCTGGACACCACCTACAGGTGGACGTTAAGTTCTTGAAATTCAAAGGCAAAAACAATCGATCTATTAGGCGGTATCAGTACACCGCTATTGATGATGCGACGCGTATCCGGGCCTTAAAAATCTATCCTCGACATAACCAAGCGTACGCCTGTAAGTTCATCGACTATGTTATAGAAAAGTTTCCTTTTCGCATTCACACAGTTCGCACTGATCGCGGACATGAGTTTCAAGCCAAATTCCATTGGCATGTGGAAGACCAGGGCATAAATCATGTCTACATCAAGCCTCGTACACCGCAATTGAATGGCAAGGTCGAGCGCTCCCACCGATCAGATCAAGAAGAGTTCTATCAGCTCTTAAGCTATACCGATGACGTAGATTTAAACAAGAAACTAATCGAGTGGGAAAACTTCTACAACTTCACCCGGCCCCACTCCGCATTTGGTGGCAGAACACCCTATGAAATTCTGAGAGAAAAGCTACAATGATTAATGGAGGGATTGTCCTGCCAGGTATGCAATATCACAGTCTGTGAGTACAAACGAAAAATCGTGTCTGTCTGCATCGGCAAACCTCTCTCGACATCCCGGAGACCGTTCGCTTCAAAGTGCACGACTTTGCCCTTACGTGCTGCTAGGGTGACCGTTCCAGGAATCTTCTCTTCGTCAATTAGCTTTCGCATTACAATACCGATACGGTCTAGTCTCTCGCTCGACATTCCTACGCGCTCTGGCTTCGTAACCTTCATTTCCTCAGCCGGGCTAATTTGATACGGCCCGATTAACACCAAAGATAGTACGAAAAAACCACTAGAAAAGGCCCTCTTCACTGCCATCTCCCAAATAAGAATCGTTTTGCATTGTACCTGCAGAACTCGACTCTGCAATTTACAAATAAATCATCCGCTCGTTTCATTGGAAAAGGAAAACATTAGCTAACCTAAATTACTTTGAGTTCACCCTGATGTTTCACGTTGCCAGACTAGCTAAAGCGCATTTTAAGTATCAAAGAAACGATCGAGCGAGAACTACAAGTCATCAAATCCAAAAGCTATTAACAACCTATTTCCGTATAACCTGGTAGGCGCATAGCGCCTGACAGAAATCGGCTTTATCTAGTTGATTTTTCGTTTGTAATAGCGAGTCAGGATGCGAATATTGATGAAGAGCAGCTTTTACGAGACTTTAAAGAGCAACTTAAGATTGGAAAAAGCTCAGTCAATCAGAGTAGTTTTCACTCTTCTTTCTTGACCGAGCCTTACTCTTTGCAATAAATCTTAAAGATAAATTTGCAGCGTTATACCGTAAGTCTCCGGAGGCTGTAAAAACGCTTCATACGAACCCGTCGTCCCGGTGAAACCTCCCGCAGTAGTCTCCTTTATATAGGAAAAATACTTTTCGTCTGTAATGTTTTTCCCAAAAGCCGAGAGCTGCCATCGACCCCCAGCGCCCGCAAGTCCGATACGCGCGTTAACGATTCGATAAGCCTCCTGGAGGCTTGTAGAATCAAGATTAGACATGTGGTAGAACTCGTGAGTATATTGATACTCCCCGCGCAAAAACCATTCCATAGACCTTCCTTCAATCGGGAAATTCATCTGCGCTATCAGCGATGCTTTAAATCGGGGAGAATCATCATTTTCTAGACCCTTATAATCGCAACTTGTTGGAAAATCGGGGTTTGTCGATTTTGGAGCGCCCCCATTTCGAGCACAGGTGCCGAGAGGAAATTCGTCCCACTCAGAATCCAATAGCGCCGCAGATGCCCGGATATCTAGCCAATCATAGGGGCGAGCCTGAGACTCAACCTCTAGTCCTTGAACAATCAGTTTTCCTGCATTTTGGACATATACCCCCAATCCCGCTGGATTAGCCGATATCTGCTGAAAGTCCTCCATGGTCATGTGAAAGTAAGCAACATTTAACTGCCAACGACCATCCGCTAACAGTGTTTTTGTGCCCAACTCAAGATTTTGAGAAGTTTCCTCGCCAAAGGTGACCGGTACGGGATCACTTTCACGAATCGGTCGAGCATTGATACCAGGAGCTTTATACCCAGAAGATGCTGTAAAATAAAACATGACGTCATCATTCAGGGTGTATCTTGTATTGGCCGTCCAAATAACCGAACTCTCATCGATTTCTTCATTAAATTCCAGGTTGGTGAAATTTCTCCTAATCGGCATAAATCGATTCTCAAAACTCGACATTCGGCTCGCCTCTTTTCTATCTCTCGACCACCGAACACCGCCGGTTACTGACCACTGATCTGATAGATTTAATGTGAGCTGACCGAATACCGCTTGCGAGTCCACCTCCTGCTCCCATACATCGTTATCACCATTACCTTCTATTAGAGATGCAGGCACTCCAGTTCTGTTAGACAAAAACTGCACAAGCGGTAAATATTGTGAGTGCTCAAGAAAGTTGGTGGTTTGTTTAAAAGTGGAATCCTGCCGATAATAAAATGCTCCAGCTATGTACTCCAAATTGGATCCACCGGACAATTCAATACCACCCTCAGGAGAACTTAACTGAAATTCCTGCGAAACCGAATCCTGTATCTCATCTTGAATACCCTGAACAACGGAGGAAGGCCATTCATCAAATCCAAGGTCAGCATCATTATACCAGTCTCGCTTCGAGGTCACTGACTTAAAAGTATGGCCTTCCAAGGCTCCTCCAAGGGTCAATTCAGCAACAATCGCGAGACCGTGCTGAGTGTCGATTACATCCTGAGTATCGTTATTAGAAACCGAGTGATCGTACGGATCATCAGTACCGGCCAAAAAATCGGACAGCGGAATGCCCGTTCCCGCCGCCATCGCTTCGAAAGAATTTAGAGTGTTAGGCGTAATTACAAACCACTCTGATGAACAGCAGTGATAAGTCGATTTCTGGTAATCTCGAATCAAACTTATATCAAGGCTATCCGTCAGCGCCACCTCAAATTTCAACCTGAATCCGTGACTTCTCCTATCATTTACTCGGGTATCTTTGTATTGGTTCCATGTATAGCCATCAAAGTCATCGGACCAGAAAGCCACCCGCGCCGCCGTATTATCGGTGATTCCTCTAGAAAAATACCCCGCGATTTGCTGCTTACCGTAACTGCCGCCAGTCAACTGGGTGTAACCCTCAAACTCCTGAGTCGCCTTTCGAGTTCGGATATTGAGTGTACCAACCGGCGTATTTCGTCCATATAAGGTCCCTTGAGGACCCCTTAAGATCTCAAGTGACTGTATATCAACCAAGTTACCAAGCATAGATCCTATTCTTGGGATATAAACGTCGTCCAAATAAATTCCTACAGACCCATCGATTCCTGCATTTTGCGCATACGAACCGATACCCCTGATCTTCATCGAGGAATTTCGAGGCGTTCCATGCGTATCCACTCTAAAATTAGGGGCATATTGTGAGAGCTCATTCAAACCGTCAATCCCCGAGGACTCAAGAAAGTCTCCGCTATAACTTGCCATTGAAATGGGTACATCCTGTATGTTCTCTTGACGCTTTTGAGCCGTGACAATCACCTCTTCGATGATGCTTTGCTCTTCGGACTGTGAAATCGAAGGTATTGACAACAGTGCTGCAAATAAGGCCGCTGAAATCAGACCGCCAACCAGACTCCTTGATAAATAATGTTCCACTCTACTCTCCCTATAAATATAGAACGTTCAGTCTATTAATTTAACCTTCTAAGCAAATAAAATCCAACAAATTTAGCTCGGGTTGTACCAAATGGGCGAACTCCAGGCTCGTTCTTGGTGACTAGCAGGCAAATCCGGATTTGGTTTTATCCCTAATCTAATCGCATCCCAAGTCGACCAGCGACAACTCGGATTCTCCAGAACCCTCGCATAATAATAGGCTCGAACCCCCTCATTAAAATCGGGATCTTCCCACAATGTTACAAGCTCCACCGCGCCCAAATCTCGACTAATAGAACAATCGTTCAGATTGACCGTCGCATCATTGTCTGGGCAGCGATGAGATTGAGTATCTACTGCAAGGCCATCGGAACAAACAACGTCGTACACCCTTTCTTTCGACTCTCCTTCCTCCAGCCAACCCTTAACAATCTGAACCCTTTGCAACCAGCCGGAGTTGGGATCACGCGCAGCCCATGCCAACAACTTGGGCGACGATCCCTTACTCTCCGACAAAACCCCGCCCATAGGTACGCCCAGTCTATACGCGGTCGATACTAGATCCGGTTCTTCCAAAACGTCTTCATTAAAGTCGAAACTCCCAAACAAGCGTACCGCAATCCTAGGACCAGATGTGCCGAAGGTCTCTCGACGCTGCATTGCCTCAAAAAGCGATGAACGTGTATTTTCTTCTGCCCAGACCCCAGCCAATCCACCGGTTCCATGAGTTGCCGATCTTGGCGTGACGAACCCCTTCCAAATGTCCTCTCCCGCTTTATCCTCCTCAGATAGATTTCTTGGTGCCGAACCACGGCCCTGAGGTCTGTTATTACGATTACTACTGTGTAATTTATCTTCTTCGTAGGAACCGGCACTAGAATGGTTATCACTCGAACCGATTGCACCAAGCTGAAAAGGATTAACACCTAGCTTTTCTTCTAATTCCAACCCAGTATTTAAAGCATCTCGCCAATAACCACCTTTGAAAACAGATATAGGATCCTTATTTTCTACTCGATTCAGGTAATACTGAACGATCTGAAAATCTGCCCATTCGTCATTGGGCGACAATGAGGGATGCGTCTCCGAAGTCCCTTTTATTTGACTGATTTCTGCAATCGGTTCATTGCGAATGCGTTTCTCGGCAAACATGCGATCGACGGGCTCGCCCCGCCAGGTTGACTCCATAAACGCTAATCCGTCGCTCTGATTCATGTTATGCGGTATCGCCATTACTTCAGTGCCCTCCGCTCTGATTCCATCCATCCAATCCCACAGATCCTCTGGATCACCAGAATCCACTGAACTGAAAGGCATGTCGGGCACGTCCGACGACTTGAATATAACGTTTCGATGCAGATGTCGTGCGTCAGGTGTCGGCGTGTATTCATAACCCACAAAGGTCGTGAATGTTCCCGGTTCATTGTGGCGCTCAGCCGCCTCAATCTCCTTTCGCCAAGTATCCTTGATTATTTTGTCACTGGAAAAAGTGGCGGTGCGATCCAGAAAGTTTTGCCAATTCATTTGAGCACCCATCACTTTAAAAAAATCGTTAATCCCTCTCGAATTCAGCACCGCTTGTTTCAAGGGATGATTAAAGTTATCGCTCGACGGGTCCAACAAAGCGGTGAACGAACCCAAATACATCGCATGATCAGATACAGCCAGAAAGTCCAGCGGGGGGCCGGTTAAACGAATCTTCTGACCAGAAGGATGCTGAATCGCCTCTCCCTTTGCATAACGATACGCAGCATCCGGACCAGTGCGAAGAGCTCCCATACTCATGAATGCATCCAACGAATACATGGTATGAATGTGCAAATCACCAAAGTAGGCATTTCTCAATGATTCCGATTTTTCTTCGCCTTGGACGCCACTTGTTTGGAACAGCATCCAAACCAAAAACCATGTAAATGTGAGAAACCGAACACCCTCGCTGAACATAATCCCCCCTTTTAATCTCTCACTTGCATTATTCATTAGAGGTCAACCTCTAACACTCTATTAGACGTTTTCCCAAAACCGATGCGCGATGTCAAATAAACAAGTCTTGAAACGTTGATTTTTCAGATGGTAATGCGGCAATCAGGAGGTTACAACAGAAACCCTTCAGACAGGGTATCTATCCATTACTTCTCAGTTTCTCGTGAACTAAGAGCGAAATCAGACCAACACGTGCTTTTTGATTAGCGTTTCATCCAGCGCCGTTCCAAAGCCGGGTTTTTGAGACGGCAAATAAAAACCGTTGTCCACCTCTGGCGTCATCGCCATCATTAGATCAGTCGAATACCGCTCGTCACCAAAGGACTCCGCCCAATTACATTGATTAGAATTTAGACAAATGGGTAGACCAAAAAGGCAACCTCCTCGATGCGGAGTGAACTCGAGTGCATTATTTTTCGCTAATGCTTCAATATTTATCAGGGAAGTTAGTCCACCCGACCAGCTGACATCAGGCTGAAACACGTCAGCTGCTCGGTGCCGGATGAGCTCAGAAAACCCATAGCGAGTATACTCGTGTTCTCCGCTTGCAATGCGAGTACTATCAATCTGCGCGACGAGCTGTTCATAACCTACGAGATCATCAGGAGAAAGGGGTTCTTCTATCCAATAAAGATCACAACCTTCAAGTCTTCGCGCCATTTCCAAGGTATAATTAACATCGTTCCACTTAGCCGTACATTCGGCCATTAGTGACTTTTGTGGACCGATCAACTCTCTTACCTCGCTGAGAATTTTCTCGGTTCGCTGTTTCCCAGGCTCACCGTCTCGAACACCATCAGCAACTACTACTTTAAAATGTTGGATGCCTCGCTCTAGTCCAATCTCCACTTCTGTTTGTCGGCCCGTTTGATAAATCGGGATTCTGTCCTTGCCTTTTTGCCCCAACAAACTGTGCACGGGTCGACCGGCCTGTTTTCCCCTAATATCCCACAGGGCGTTATCAATTCCACTCAACGCCATAACAAAAGCACCTCTTCGGCCGTAGAACAAACCAGATGAGTACATTTGATCCCACAGCATCTCCACATTTAAGGCATTGGTACCAATGAGTAAATCGCGGAGATGGCCTTCCACTATCTGCACGCCAACCTGTCCTCCTGCGCCCAGACCATAACCCGTGACGCCTTCTTTGGTTTGTATTATCACAACAATTGAGCTGGTCAACTGCGCATAGGGGCCTCGATAAAACCATCGCCGAGAATCATCATTTGATTCAAACTGCATCGATTTCCAACCACTAAAATTCTTCCACATCTTCACCGGAAACGCTCTAACCGAAGTGATCCTTAACGAGCCAGACTGAGTTTCTTCTGTTCTGGCAAAGGACATGGGGGCAATCAGGCTTGCAGAGGCAGACAACCCGATCCTTTTAATCAAATCCCTTCTAGACAAATTATCGCTGTTATTGAGCATGGGCTTACGTCTCCCGACAGATACAAGATGAGAATACACAATAACGCCTTGCTTATGTATTGAGCCAAAACAAGTTAAACAAATTCACAATGATGAAAACTCACCGGTTGAGAAAACGCTTTGCATTTACACTTCGATGCAATAACAATCCCTACAACGGGGGAGGAAGTTGGCACTAAACACGCGAAGCCCAGCGCTTTCTAAATCTACAGTATTTTTCTTTTCGTTTGGCCAGCTGTCAGAGGGTCTAATGAACAGCGCCTTTGCAATTTTACTCTTCTTTTACTACAACCAGGTTCTGGGTCTTTCAGGGACGCTTTGTGGGCTCGCGTTAATGATTGCCACCGCAATCGATGCGGTGACTGATCCGGTCATGGGGACGGTATCAGATAATTTAAGATCCTCTTTTGGTCGACGACACCCTTTCATGTATGCATCCAGCCTTCCCTTGGCAGTGTCATTCTATTTCCTTTTTGACCCCGTGGTAGGCGACGAGAGCGGACTTTTTATCTGGCTAACCTGTTTTTCCATTATGACCAGGATGAGCATGACACTCTTTCATGTGCCGCACCTAGCGTTCGGTGCCGAACTTTCTGAAGACTTCGACGTGCGCACCAAGCTGGTCGCCTATCGCATGCTTTTTGGCGTCTCAGGATGGATCATACTCAATGTGGGATTCGCGAATTTCTTTGCTGCTACGGACGAATACCCTAATGGCCAACTCAATCCTATTAACTATCCTGCCTTCGCAGCAATACTATCTTTGGGAATATTCATTTCCATCGTCGCAACCAGCCTGGGTACGCACAAAGTAATTCCCTTGTTACACAATCCGAGTGATTCGACTCATTATGGCTTCAATCTCATTATTAGAGATCTTCAAAATTCACTACGTAATGTTTCATTCCGATGGTTGGTCATCGCATACATGCTAGGTTCTATTCCAGCGACGTTAGTAAATTCGCTAAGCTTGTATGTAAACACCTTCTACTGGGAACTTTCTCCTTCACAGATACCCGGTGTGTTACTCGCCGGATCAATAGCAACGCTCATTGGCTATGCGGCCGCTCCCTGGGCGAGCAAGTACATGGATAAAAGAACGCTTCTCATGACCGGGGCCGCGATATGGGCGACGGCAAATCTTTCTCCCTTTGCATTAAGATTCCTCGGTTTCTACCCCCCAATCGACTCACTCTGGAATCTCTCAATCTTAATTACCTTCGCTGCGATAGCCGGGGCTGGATTGGCCCAGATTGTTGTCTGCGTCTCAAGCATGATCGCGGATGTGGCAGATGAGCACGAAGTCAGACATGAGAGGCGTAACGAAGGTGTCTTTTTCGGTGTATTTTCGTTCTGCGGCAAGGCTTCTAGTGGCGCGGGCGTTGCAATAGCCGGTCTACTGATCGATTTAATTAAGTGGCCTGTAGGCTCGACAATCAAGACTGCCAGCGACATACCCGAAAGCACGCTGACAATGCTCGCTCTTATTTGTGGACCAGGGGCAGTCTTGATCGTCCTACCTGTGTTTTACTGTATGACCCGCTACAACATTGATCGGACGCGGCACAAAGAAATCCAGGAAGAACTGACCAGAAAAAAAGAAGAAAAGGCTTAACCAGCCGAGCCCGTACCGAGCCGTAATTGCCTATACCTATCTTGATAACAATACAGCACACGAAATAACAATTCTTCCCGTTAAATACTAAATTCGACTAGGCCGGGCCCGTCCTCATTTGTCGGAATTATCGGATTGTCGCGATTCAATATCGCCTCTAAATGGATTTTTCCCTTACCCTTCGTTTCCCAAAGGGGTTTAGGGTTTTCAAATGACCATTGTTTGTATTTTTCTCGTAATCTTTCTACTTGATCCGGTTTCTCCTTTGCCAAGTTGACATCCTCACGAACGTCGTTCTCTAGATCGAACAAAAAGGTATAACGGTCGTTAAGGCTTATCAGTTTCCATGGATGTTCAAGCACCGCCCAATTATCCCCGTTCTTCCAATAAAAAGTTCTCCCCAGAGATTTTCCATTAGTCACGAGTGGCATAAAACTCTCTCCATCCACGCCAGGAAGATCGACAGGCTGCCCCTCAATAGCCTCTAAAACAGTGGGAAGAATGTCCAATGAACTGACTGGTTCGTCGATAACCATTCCCTCATCTATTACGTCCTTCCAACTCATCAAAAAGGGTATGCGAATACCGCCCTCAAAGGGCATCACTTTTCCTCCGAGCAATGGATCGTTGAAGCAGGCACCTGTGTAGGTACCACAACCGTTATCGGAGAGAAAAAGGACCATTGTGCTCCTGGTGATTTCCTCCGATTTCAATTGTGCTTGCAACCTACCAACCCCATCATCCACGGCACTGACCATCGCAGCGAAGATTCTTTGTTTTTCGTTAGTAATATGAGGAAAACGCTCATAATACTTCTGCGAGACCTGCAAGGGCGTGTGGGGGGCGTTATAGGCCAAGTACAAGAAGAATGGCTTCTCGTCATCCCCCTTCTTTATGAAGGCTAACGATTCACGAGTGAACGCATCGGTCAGATACTCACCTTCCTCTACCGGCTCAGTACCACTGATAATTGGATTATCTTCACTTCTTCGGAAACTGTAATTCTCGGTCGCGGTTTTTTCATATCGAATCCCCTCCCCTACAAGCGTTGGAAAGTATAAATTGGACCCATGTAAAAATCCGAAAAATTCCTGAAACCCTTTTGCGGTGGGAAGTTGACCAGGAAGTTGACCTAGATGCCACTTTCCAACCATGCCAGTTCGATAACCCAAACGCTCCAGTCTTGCAGGCAGCATGACTTCCGATTCCGGCGTGCCGAGACCCCTCTTAATCACCCTCGCGACACCACCGGCATTGTATTCGTGGCCAAACCGGTGCTGATAACGACCCGTCATAAGTCCCGCCCTGGAGGGACTACACACAGGCGCGCTGACATATGCCTGAGTGAACTTGACTCCTTCCCGAGCTAACGAATCAATGTGCGGCGTTTTGGAGTCCCGACATCCATATGTGCAAACATCGCCATAACCCAGATCGTCAACCAATATCAGTACAACGTTAGGCGCCAAGCTGTCCTGATCCTTACCTGCTAGAGCGTTTTGACAGATGCCCAGAAACAAAGCACTAAAAACGGCTAAAACCTTTAAGATTGTTTACTCCTCCACATTAATAGCTGTGGTATCAGCTTAGAAAATCAATTCCACGGGAGAGCCCTCAATAAAGGTCGCAGTAGAGCGTCTACTCTTTACCGTGGGATCTTGCATCTGTTCATCCCATTCGGACAACATACGCTCAAGTTTGGTCACAATTGAGGGAAACTTATCAGCGACATTAGTTCTTTCACTCTCGTCTAGGGACAGATCGTAAAGAAACGTTTCTTGACCAAAAGGTGAACCCTCACTCGACAGTCGCTTAATTAAGCCCCCGTTTGGCGTCGCCGACGCCAATTCCTTTGAAGTTCGATTCACTTTCCAAAGCTTCCACTTATCGTACCTAACCGCTCGATTAGGCCCGGCCCTCCAGAACAAAGCCTCTCTAACCATGGAGTTGCCGGTACCGGCAAGATAATCCATTAAGTCAAGCCCATCGAGGCTGTCCTCTAAATCCTCCTTTATGCCTGATGCCCTCATGACAGTCGGCAGAATGTCTAATGAGCTAACCATGTCATCGTGACGAGCGGCGGGAATAGTCTGAGGCCAGTGCATCACATAAGGCACTCTGATTCCACCTTCCAAATGATACCGTTTGCCCCCGGAATAGGGGACGTTTTGACATCCCCCTCTGAGGTACTTGGCACATCCATTATCTGACAAAAAAATCGTCAAGGTATTTTCTGCCAGGCCCAGGTCTCGTACCGTGGTGAGAATTGTCCCAACGCTGTCGTCCACCGCCTTTACCATCGACAGGTAAATCTTTCTTTGTAACGGCTTAACATCGGCAAACGAATCCAAATATTTTTTTGTAGCTTGAAGCGGCGCATGGGGCGCGTAATGAGCCAAATAAAGAAAGAAAGGTTGATCTTGATTCCTCTCGATAAATCGCTTGGCTTCACTCGTCAGTGTCTCCGTCAGATAACCCGAGTCCAGAACCTCTTTATCATTTCGATAGAGAGGGCTTTTGCTTCTGTTCGTCAGTGACTGTCCTATAACGATTTCAGTACCTGCACGAAATACCGACAGATTTCCTGCAAACCCCTCTCCCCGAGGTAGCCAAGTCTCAACGCCGTCAGTCTCTGGTGGTATATAAATCGTCCCGCTTCGCATCCCAAAAAAATAATCGAATCCCCTTTGATTAGGTTTTTGATCAGCCGACCACCCGAGTTGCCACTTGCCAACCAATCCGGTGCGGTAACCTACCTCCTTCAATCGTTCTGCAATCGTTTTTTCATTCAGAGGTAATCCCTGACGACTATTGTCATTGAAGTGATATCCGTAACGTTGTGGATATCTACCCGTCATAAGCGCGGCGCGCGAAGGGCTACAAACCGCAGCCGCAACGTAACCAGCGTTGAATTGTGCTCCACTCTCGGCCAACTTATCAATGTGGGGTGTCTGTAAAAATGTTTGACTGGCCTGGTTGTAAGCTCCTATGTCACCGTATCCCAAATCGTCGGCCAATATGATTATGATATTGGGCCGGCCGGATCGTCCTTCGTCAGACTCCGACGCCAAAGAGTACCCAGCAAACCAAAATACAATTACGAGCCAGAAGCTGCTGACCATCAGTCGATGCTTTAGAAGCCGTATCACGGTCTATACCAAATCGGCGAGGACCAAGCTCTCTCCTGAATCGTTGCAGGAAAGTCAGGACGAGGTGAAACCCCGCTTGCCAATGCATCCCATGTCGACCACCGACAAGTTGGATTTTCTAATACGCGCACGTAATAGATCGCCCGTTGTCTAGGATCAAAATCCGGATCTTCCCAATCCACAGATAGACTGGCAGCTCCGGAATCGCTAGAAATAGAACAATCAGTCAAATCAGCTCGACTGCCATTATCCGGGCAACGATGTGTTTTTGAATCGACTTCCAACCCATCTGAACAAGCCACGTCATAGACCTGCTCCTTGGGCTCTCCTTCGTCCGTGATCCAGCCTTTTATAACTTGGGCCCTTTGCAGCGGTGCACTCGCCGTATCCTGTATTGCCCATACCAAAAATTTTGGGCTACTACCTTCCGCATCGCTCCTCAACTCGCCACCCATTGGAACTCCATTTTTGTAGGCCTTACCTATTGCACCTTCCTCGTTGAGGTTTGCGCTGTGATCAAATCCACCAAAAAAACGGACTTGAATTCTTGGTCCACTGGTCGCAAAGGTTTCTTTACGACGAAACGCATCATAGATAGACTCGCGAGAATTTTGTTCCGCCCAAACACCCGTCAAACCAGAAGCCCCCCAGTAAGTGGTGTAAGTCTCTCTATAGCGATCACTGTCTTCACCACACCAAATTTGCTTTGCTGAGGATGAAGATTCACCTGTGGTCTTTGTGGGGACAGTTTCAGGACATGGGTAAATATCCAGAGATTCCATAGGGTTAGACCCTATCTGACTTGGCACAGCAGCGCGAAGCGCCGCGTTGCCATCAACCAGACCTACTTTGCCATAGAATTCAGATTCGTCTCCCGCATAGGATGCATTATGCGTATCACTGGCACCTATCAACCCGAATTCAAAGGGATTTGCGCGCCCCTGTGCTTCTAACTTAAGTCCATTTAAATACGCTTCTCTAACGTAGCTTCCGGAAACATTACTAATCACCTGAGTACTAATTCGAAAAGGCATGATCTCAAAATTCGACCACTCGTCATTTGGGGACAGCAGTGGATGGGTCTCCGAGGTGCCTTTGACTTGAGTAACTTCCACGAGAGGCTCGTTTCGCATTCTCAGTTCCGAATAATCGTCATCAATCTCTCTACCATCAAAATAGCCGACCCGAAAGGTTTCTCCGTTGGAGCCATTACTGTTATGTGGGATGGCCAAGGTATCGATGCCTCTGTCTCGAAGGCCATCCATCCAAGCCCAAAGATCTTCTGGATTTCCCGAATCTAATCGAGAAAAGGGCACGGAAGGTGCTTCAGAGCCACTAAATATCACATTTCTATGTAAATTCTGGTTTTGGGGCGCGGGGGTGTATTCGTAACCGATAAAGGTCGTGAACTTTCCCGGCTCGTAATGCCGATTCGCTGCATTTACAACATCCGACCAGGCAGTTTTCACGATCTCGAGTCCGTCATACTCGTCCAGTATCTCATCGTGGTTACCTGATACCACATAGCTTACCATCCTCACGAAAGCTGCTCTTCTTTCCGTGACCGTATCCATTTTTTCGAAGTATTTCGCTGTCTCGTGTGTCGAGAGCTTACTTCCTTTATCCAACATGGATTGGGCGATGCCTAGAAAAACCGCATGATCTGTCACAGAATAAAAGTCCAAGGGCTTATTTAGGCCCATTTCGTAACCAAGTGGGTGTGCAAGAACTTCCCCCTTGGCATAGCGATACGCGTCATCTGGACGAGCAATCGTACCGTAGACATAGGCATCAAACGAATGGGCAGAGTGAACGTGAAGGTCCCCAAAATAAGCGTTGCGGTCCGGGTTGCTAGTCAACGATTCACCGACTACATCGCTGCTAATCCCGTTGTCTTTGGATTCCACCGTAACTGTCGAGCCCGGATCTGAACAGCCTGACAAAATCACTGCAATCAAGGAAACGACTAAAACATTGAACAAAGAAATACTATTCACGAACTCCCCCTAGTCCATCAAAAGTGTAAATATACCGATCGTTATAGTATAGTCAACCGAGTCGAAAGTGTTACCGGAAATAGTTGGTTCTTTTATGAATACACTATCTTTTCAAAAGGCAAGCGAGATTGCTGCTGGTACAAGATCAACGGCCAGAGAAACTTCTACAAATCCAATTGCAGTTGCGGTACTTGACTCGGGCGGACATTTTGTGTGACGTCAGCCCATATGGCACCACCTAGCCCTGTTTGCTAAGAGACACTTCTGCTAATTTAAACCGAAGCAGAGGAGTTTCAAATGAGCATGTCAAACACAGAAAAACAC
>Ga0187833_10004069_pt1 | contig 14436 bp, 12 predicted proteins | sample ETNtaG_37_FD_167968 | JGI IMG/M metagenome (GOLD analysis project Ga0187833, IMG submission 167968) | Marine microbial and viral communities from oxygen minimum zone, Eastern Pacific Ocean - ETNP2014_SV_400_PacBio MetaG (Illumina Assembly) | ecosystem: Environmental > Aquatic > Marine > Hypoxic... | reverse complement strand
TAGCAAGTCCCAGTGTAGGATAAATAGGATTGACCACTTTGACTTTAGTTCCCCCGTAGCTAGGGCTATAAGAGGGATTGATTAATAATACTTTTGCCATGAATGAAATACAAAGATTGGTTTTAAATCATATCCTTAATTCAATCGCTATCACGATTTTTCTATTTCTTCAATTATTTTAGAATAAAAATTTCCTAAGAATCGAACAATAAAGAAACCAAAAAACTTCAATTTATAAGAATTTATGGAAGACATATGGTCAAATCCAAAAATATATATCGCGTTTATAAAACCTAAGGAAATATTTAGTAATAGGGCTATTATATTCTTTTCTGTCACATGAAATAACTTTACAATTATTTGAATTGATATAATTAAATCTTTATGCACAAAAAGGTAGCATTTAAAAATTTACACAGCAAATACAATATCCATTTGTATACTGGCTTATATGGATATGCCATGAGATATTGTCATAGGCAACTCGAAAATTTTAATAAAAAAAAAAAATACTCTAAAATATTAGAAATTGGGGCCGGCAATGCACCTCATTTGGATTATTTAAAGCATGAATATGATGAATATTATATAGCAGAAACCTCAAGCCATGCTATTGAATTTTGTAAAAAAATGAAAAACGTCAAAGCTTATTCATATGATGGAGTGAATCTGCCTTTCGAAAATAATTTTTTTGATAGAATAATAATCTCTCATTGTTTGGAACACGCGAATGAACCCGAAAAATTTTTATTTGAAATGATAAGTAAATTAAAAAACGGTGGCGTGCTTTCAATATCTTTACCAACAGATCCTGGATTATTATGGAGATTGGGTAAATTATTTACCAAATATTTTACTGCAAAAAGAACGTACAAAATTTCTAGTGATGAGTATGATTATTTACTTGCGACAGAACATATAAATTCGATTTTTAATTTAATTTCATTAATAAGATATAATTTTAGAAATCAAATAGAAGAAAAATTTCTTCCGTTCAAGATTAAATTTGTAGATATAAATTTATTTTATAACGTGCATATTACTAAATAATTGACATTTATCTAAAACGTTTAGTTATTCTCTACCATTGGTGAAGTTTTTGACCATATAATTTATTTAGATAATTTTTATCTCTTAAAGTATCCATAGGGTGCCAAAAACCCTCATGTTTGAATGCCATTAAATGTCCATCTTTTGATAAATTTTGAAGTGGCTCATGCTCAAATATACAATCTTCTTTATCACTAATATAATCAAACACCCGTTTATTTAGAATAAAAAAGCCGCCATTGATCCATCCTTCTTGAAGTGAGTCTTTTTCACTAAATTCAATCACCTTATTTTCGTTTAACGTTATATTTCCAAATCTTGGTATAGGTCTTACCGCCGTCAATGTTGCTATTTTGCCATGTTTATTATGAAAATTCATAAGTCCATTTAAATCAACATTTGATAAACCATCACCATATGACATAAAAAAATTATCATCATTTCCAATCAAATTTCTGATTTTTTTTATACGTATACCTGTTTGGGAATTTAATCCTGTATCTACAACATTAACATTTTTATAGTTTATAAAATATTTTTTAATAGACATTAGTTTGTATCCAGCACAAATGATAAAATCTTTAAAATTAAATTTTGAATAGTAATTTATAATATGCCAAAGAATAGGTTTGCCTCCTATTGATATCATTGGTTTTGGTAAATTTAATGTTTCTTCAGAAATTCTGGTTCCCTTTCCACCAGCAAGGATCACTGTTTTCATTTAGTAAAGTTAATAACCTAATAATAAACAAAAATCAAAAATATGATAAATTTTTCTTATACCAATTAATGGTAATTTTTATTGCTTTATTAATATTATATTTTGAATGCCATCCTAAATCTTTTTTTATTTTTGAAAAATTTAATTTCTGTCTTTTTATTTCTATATTAGTTGAAGTATTTTCGATTATTGGTTTTAATTTTTTCTTATTAATCATATTTGTAATTAGTTTAACTAAATCTATTACGTTTAAATTTTCTTTAGAACCGACATTGTAAATTCTTAATCTCTGCTCAGATTTGAGCATTTTATTCATTAAAAGATGATATGCTCTTGCTACATCATCAACAAAAATATAATCCCTAATTAATTTACCATTAGAGCGTAAGATAGCTTTTTTGTTTCTCAGCGTTGATACTATCACGTGAGGTATCAGTCTATCCCTATTATAATCACCAGGTCCGTATATATTACCCGATCTGATAATACCAATCTTAAGATTATAAGTTTTTGTATAAGATTGAGCTATTAAATCTGAAGATGATTTTGACACGTCATAAGGATAATCCCCCTTCAGTTGATGATTTTCAAAATATTCTTTCTTATTAAGCGTTCCATAAGCTTTGTCCGAAGAACTAAATATTAGAATTATTTCTTTTTTTAAATTTCTGATTGATTCTAAAATATTAATGGTACCAAAAATATTTGATTTAAATGTTTCCATGGGACTTTTATATGCATCAATAACTTGCGTAATAGCTCCCAAATGAAAGATAATATTGATATTTTCTTTTTTTATTAAATTATATATTTCATTATAGTTTTTTAAATTACCCTTAATAATTTTTAATCTATTATTTTTTTTAAGTGATCCACTTCTTTTTTTATTTTCTAATTTGTCTAAAATAAAAATACTTGAATATTTATTTTTGTCTCTTAACAGTGTCTTAGTTAATGCTCTTCCTAAGATTCCAAATCCGCCAGTAATTAGAATATTATTTTTTTTCATTTTCCAATAAAAAAATTTTTCAATATTGTTCGTAGTATCGTTAATCCATCTTTAAAAGCTCGTACTTTTTTTCCTTGTTCATATGTTCTTGGAAAATATTGAACGGGAAATTCAGCAATCTGTCATTACAAAAAGTTTTGTATTTACTAAATATGTTTTTTTTATTGTTTAATAGAATCCAATTATTTTTAATATTATTTGAATACATCAATTTACAACTATTGGTTTTCTCCATATATAGTGAGATGGAATTTGTGTAGAAGCAAAAAGCGCTTTGCTTATGCTAACTATATTGTCACCAAATCTGTCCAATTGATTTTGTATAACATTATACTGATCTTTTGTATGTCTAAATTCTATTTCTATTTTTGATGGTGATTTGAAGTTAGTTAGCAGTGCTTTCTTATTTTTATTGCGTAACCATTTATTAATATCATAGTAAAATTTATATTTGGGATTTGTAGACATTCTATTTCTACCTAATGGGTTAAAAGAGACCCCTAGACTATAATTGGTCACATCGTAAAATTGTTTACTTAGAGTCTCATCAAAATTACATTGTTCGTTCAATAATTCTTTTAATGATGTGAATATATACTTAGTCCATTCGTTCATATAATTAACCATTACCAGTGCTTGGTAATGATACATTACATTAACACCAGCTTCTCCATCTAATAATTTTTTATACTCAGTTTCTTGCTGGTAATGAGAAATTATTTCTTCATGTGTATCAAACAGTTCATTAACCGTCGTATGTTTATAATCATTACATACTTTTTTTATACATTCTGGAGCTTCACTCAGGTTTTTGTACATTCTGTTTACGAGATCAAAAAATTCAATATTATGCTCCCTTAAAAATTTTTTCAAAGTTGGATAAGCCAAATCTGCACTTGTTAAACGAAGTATAAAATTAAATAAACGTAACTCTACATATTGTTCAAAAGTTAATTGATCTGTTCCTACAACAACTTCCTCTGTTTCTATTACTATCTTTCCATTATTTAACTTAGCAAAATCTCTTGGTAATATTCTATGCTTTGTCTTTAAATCCCATTTTCTACGTTCATCCATTGAGTAAAGTTCAGAACCTGGCAGTAGCATACATGTAAAAACTAATATTTCATCTATTTCTGCCTTAAGCAAAGTCTTAAGTGTATATAAATGACTTTCGTAACTATCACCAGGCAAACCAAGTATAACTTCAGTTTTTGTTTGTAGACCGCTCTCTTTAATAGCAGGCTTCAATTCCATCATGCGTTCTTCGCTTATATTTTCTCTTTTAACATTTTTTAATACGGTTTTATCCATAGATTGAACAGACATTGTAAGTTTTATTGAATCACCTAATCGTCTAATTACCTTAATGATATGATCTTTTGCATTTTTTCCAGTTTGAACAAATATAAAACGTGGATATTTATATTTTTTCTGTACATCTAGAATTGCATCACAGAGTTCCAGATCACCGCGATAAATACCAAAATTTAAATCAGAAATACCTAGTGAATGAATGTTTTTGGGAACACGTTTGGCAATATATTCAAGTTCTTTAGATAAACGTTCTTGATTAAATCTATTTACCTTTTTAACCAAATCTGAACCATCTACACAGTAGGTACATTTAAAAGGACACCCACGACTGGCTTGAATATAAGGATCTAGTCGGCCATCAAAAAATTTATCCATAAGGCCAGTTAGATAAGGAGAAGGAATTTCGTCAAGTTCTTTAATTCTGTTGGATGAACCAGCAAAATGAAAAGTGTCTTCTGGTCCTCTAATAATACAATCATCAATAGATTTTTCACGTATATTTTTCCTAATTTTTTTTCTGTTTTTTTCTTGTAATGCAATTTCAACAATATTTGAAAAACCCACTTCGCCGTCTAACGGAATATATACATCTACTTCAGGAAAATTTTTTAACCATTCTTCTTGGTGAGATTTTTCTCTGGGAAAGTTTGGACCTCCCCAAACTGATAATGCATTAGGATTTTTATTATGCAGTAAACGAAACGTCTCGTGCGATATATTTTGATTCCAACAATAGTTACTTAGTCCTAGTAAATCAGGAGGCGATGTATGAATAGCTTGCTCTAATTCTTTAATATACTTAAATAATGAAATTTCTACCTTAGATTTAAAACATCCAATACAATAACTAGCTATATAGCCAATATTAAGTGGGAAGGAATTGGTAGAAACAGTAACCGTGTCATAAGTAAGATCACCCAAATATATTTTTAAAGGCTTATTTCTCATAAAATTCTTATCAATCAATTGTACTAATAGCTCTTTTATTAACGTACTAGTATTAACATACTGGCAAAAAAAATGTCAACACAAGTAGATCAAGCATAAAGCACATTTAATCAATAAACACAGAACAAGGAATTTAGTTTTGTTTTACAGATACAAAAATTTGTTATGACCTAAATCGATTGTAAATTTCTTACAACATATTAAGATATGGGTACCACTCGGGCTACTATCTATTTATTTTTCAGACAAAAAATTTTTCAATATTGTTCGTAGTATCGTTAATCCATCTTTAAAAGCTCGTACTTTTTTTCCTTGTTCATATGTTCTTGGAAAATATTGAACGGGAAATTCAGCAATATTGTGTTTTCTCATGGCATACTTGCACAATAGATCAATTTCAAAATCAAATCCGCAGGTTTCTACTTTTAGTTTATCATAAATTTCTTTTCTAAAAAATTTTATTGCAGCAGCCGCATCAGTAATGTTCGTTTTAAATAATAAATTAATTAAAATAGACAAAAACCTTACTCCATAATAATTTTTTTTGTATATGTAATTTTTCCCTTCCAAGGCTCTTGAGCCTATCAAAAAATCTATGTCACCATTTTTTTTTAACAATGAATCAGCTATTATTAAATCTTCATAAACGTACTCATCCATGTCATAAATAACAATATATTTTCCTTTTGAAAAAGTGGCACATTTTTTAATAGAACCGCCTTTACCTAAATTCGTAGAATTAAAAATAAACCTAAAGTTTTTTGGTGAACTTGATTCTATTTCTTTTAAAAATTCATACGTTCCATCATTAGAATGATTATCGCAAATCAAGACTTCATAAGAGAAAGGAGAGTTTTTTGTTTTTCCCAAGAATTCATTAAATTTTTTTTTTAGTATTTGTTTTTCATTATAAAAACAACAAACAATAGAATAATCTATATTATGCACACTATTTTTTTAAAAAATTTAAAATTTTAAAATGTATATAAGTAATATCTCTTACATTTAATCCTTGATGGCAACCAATAAGAATTCCGTTTTTCATAATATAGTCAGCATTTCGAAGTGATTTTGTATTGTTTTTTTTTGAAACCAAACTTGAAAAAGCAGGATGTCTTAGAACATTTCCACTAAAAATTGGTCTTGTTTGAATACGATTTTTTTCAAGATAAATTTGTAATTTTTTTCTGTTAAATAATTTGTTTTCTTTAATGATTATTGGATAAGCTAAAAAATTTGTTGAAACAAATTTACTAACTTTTGGTAGTATAAAAAAATCTACAAATTTTCTGAAAAAATTATAGTGCATTGTAAAATATTTATTACGTAATTTACTAAAATGTTTGAGTTTTTTTAATTGAACAAGACCAAATGATGCACCAATCTCAGAGGGTTCGAAATTATATCCTACCTCTGTAAAAACAAATTTTTTGTCATAATCAAAACCTTTCAGTTTTATGTTCAATCTTTTATTGATGTTTTCAGAGTCTTTCAATAAAGTCGATGATCTTCCCCAACTTCTCAAAACTTTTGCTTTATCATAATAATGCTTGTTATTTGTCAGCAAAATACCGCCGTTTCCAGCACAGCTGATAATATGTGAACCGTAAAAGCTAGTTATAGAAATATCACTAAAAATTCCTGTAGATTTATTATTAATCTTTGCACCAAGCGTATCTGCTGAGTCTTCAACAATCTTAAGATTATATTTTTTTGCTATTTTTTTTATTTTTTTCCAATTTGGAATATTTCCGATTAAATTAGGTATTAATAGTGCTTTTGTTTTAGATGAAATTTTTTTTTCAATCAATTCTTCGTCTATTTGAAGAGTACTAATTCGGTTATCTACGAATATGGGAACCAAATTATTAAGTATTATAGAAGATACGGTTGTACCAAAATTAAGTCCTGTAGTGATAACTTCGCTCCCGGGTTTTAAATTCAATGCTTTTAAAGCTAAAATTAAGGCTGATGTTCCAGAATTAACCATCAATCCATATTTTTTTGAGAACAATTTTGAAATTTTCCTTTCAAAAATGCTGACACATTTACCCATTTGAGTTGTTTTTATTAGCGTTTTTGAAACAGCTTCTATTTCTTTATGATTGTAAACATTTTTACCGTAGGGAATTTTTCTTTGATTATTTGTAATCATTATAATAACTAATTATCTTTAATTAATTGATCAGGCAACTAATTATTAATAATATATATAAAAAATATTCTGATCTTAACAATATTTAATCCGATGAACAAAAATTATTTGAAGTTTTTAAAATTAATTTTTAAAAAAAATAGCTTGTTAAGAGTCTTACAAATTTGCGAATGTTTAAATATGAGGATTCATGGTACTTCCCTAGAATTTGGAGCAATAAAAAATAGAGATAAAACTTTTTCTAATTTTTTTAAGGGTAATTCAAAATTCCATTATTCTAATAAAATAAGCGATAAAAAATTAAATATTTATTATTCTGATTTAACAAGAAAATTAATAATTCCAACAAACAAATATGATAATGTTCTCCTTTTTAATGTTCTGGAACACTTGCCAGAATCCAAATTAGCACTTTCAGAAATTTATAGAATTATGAAAAAAAAAGGCAATTTCATCGGGTCGGCTCCATTTATTTACCAAATACACGGTGCCCCAAAAGACTATTTCAGATTTAGTAAACAATTTTTTGAATTAAATCTTAAAAGAAATAAATTCAAAAAAGCTATAGTCAAACCTTTGGGATTCGGACCTTTTGTTGCCAGTTATTCGTTAGTTTATTCTTATCTAAAATACATACCCTTTTTGAGTCAATTATGTTTATTATTAGCATACATTTTGGATAGTATAATACAGGTTTTCGTTAAAACAGATCTTAAAGAGATATATCCTCTTGGTTATTTTTTTATTGCCAAAAAATAATTTAAGTAATTATGAAAATTTTTTATTGGTCACCATTTATATCAGAAGTTGCTACTGTTTCTTCAGTAATCAGATCGGCAGAGTCCATACTGAAATATTCAAAAAAAATTGACAATATAAATATAGCCATAATCGATGCTATTGGTGAGTGGGAAAATTATAAAAAATTAATTGATCCAAAAATTGAAATTATAAAATTAAATAGAAAAAATATTTTTAATAGTCTGCCGAAAGGAGGTTTTATTAAGAGCAGACTATCATTTATTTTGACTTTTATTCTGAATTTTTTTGGATTAGCAAATTTAATAAACAAAGAAAAACCCGATTACTTGATTGCACACCTATTAACCTCGCTTCCGATTTTTTTAACATTAATCATTAAAAATAAAACTAAAATTATTCTTAGAATTTCTGGATTACCAAGGTTAAATTTTATTCGTTATATATTTTGGAAATTATTTTCAAAAAATATTTATAGAGTTACATGTCCAACAATAGCTACCTATAAATACTTAAAAAAAAAGAATATTTTTGATAAAAATAAGCTCTTTGTTTTAAGAGATCCTGTTATACGATTAGATGAATTTTCAAAGAAAAAAAAAGAAAAGATTGAAGATATAAAGATAGAAAAGAAGAATTTAATTATTGGAATTGGTAGACTAACACGGCAAAAAAACTTTCTTTTGTTAATAAATGCATTTAAGAAAATATTAATTAAATATCCAAATTATCATTTGATTTTATTGGGTGAAGGTGAACAAAAACAAATATTAAAGAAAGAAGTAAAAAAATTGGAAATTCAAGATAAAATATCTTTTTTGGGATATCAAAGGAATGTTTATAAATACCTGTTGAATGCAGACTGCTTCTTATTAACATCTTTGTGGGAAGATCCAGGATTTGTAATTCTCGAGGCTGCTTTAAGTAATACGGTAATTATATCAAGTGATTGTCCAAACGGTCCTAATGAAATCTTATCAAATGGTAAAAGTGGATTTTTGTTTAAAAACAATGACGAAACAGATCTATTAAACAAATTTGATAAATTTAAAAATTCAACTAAAGAAGAATTAGAGAAAAAAAGATTTTTAGCAAAAAAACAAGTAAAAATGTTTACTCAATTTGCTCACCACAAATCTTTGGAGAGTATTATTGAATTGAATAAAAAAATAAATTAATTAATGGTATATTCATTGTTTCAAAATATTGTATGAAAAAGGGATCAGAATTTTATGTTTTAAGATATTTTATCCTGATTATCGTTTTTTTTTCTTTAATAGGAAGTACAAACTTTCCAAAAAATGTCTATTTCGTAAATAGAGATGGTTATGTTAATAGAATTGCAAAAAATTATAGTTTTTGCAAAGACGAGTCAGTTGCATTTTTATATTTTCTTAAATCAAAATATAAATTAAATAAAAAAGTAAAAATTGTTAACTATCAAATTTATCCGAATCCCGAATGGGTTTTTTTCAATTTACAAAATAACGATATATACGAAGATAAGTTAATTTTACTAAATTATAAGAAACATGAAGAAATAAAGTTTTCAAAATTAAAAAACGGTTTGTTCGTAGGTAATTTAAATCCTCCATATATATCTAATATAGAAAAAGCAATTTTTTTAACTAAAGACAATATCAATAAAATCAATTTGGAAATCACAAATAGTATGGAGGACTATACTACGCTTTTGTTGTCAAAAAATTTTATATTTGAAAATCAATCCAAGGAAATAGATCTCAATCTTAATTTAGAAAAATTTGGCACCAGATTGGGAAAATTATTTATAAAAATTGCAAATAATGAAAATAATTTAGAATCTATTGAAGAGATTACCTTAAAATTGACTCCAAGATATAATTTAAATGATTTTATTGTTTTAGAAAGAACTGACAATTGTTATTTTTTGGAGAAACTCAGTTGATTGAAATATTTCAAATTTTTTTACAAATATTAGTAATTTTTGTTTTTTGCTATTTTCCTCAATATTATCTTAATTTTTTTAATATAAGGCAACAATCAATAATTGAAAAAATTTCACTTGGATCAATAATTAACATTTTTATTCTTTTGTTGTTATCTTTTGTAAATCAAAAAAATATAGATTTGATTTTTTTAATTCTCCTAATCATTTTTTGCATTAATCTATTTTTTTTTATACTTGAAAATTGGAAGTTTAAAATACCTGATGTAAAATTAATTTTTTTATTTATTTTTGTTTTGGTATTTTCCTTTGATCTAGCAAATAATTTTAAATTAGGATGGGATCCCCAAGGCTTTTGGGTTATTAAAACACTAAATTTTATTAAAGGTGGTGATTTTTATAATCTTATAAATTTTCCAAGACAAGAATATCCACATTTAGGTTCATTTATTTGGGCAATTTATACCAGGATAAGCTTTTTAGAATATGAATATCTTGGAAGAATTTTTTATATCTTCTTTTTTTGTCTATCAATTTTTTCTATAGCCGAACTTTTAAATTTTAATGATATTTATAAAGTATTATTTTCTTCAATAATAATAGTTTTAACTTATGACGTTCTGTTATTCAATGGCTACCAGGAAGTTTTGATATTTTCAATTTTTACGCTTTTTTCTAAATATTTTTATTTGATAATCAAAAACAATATCTCTAAAAATTTTATAAATTTTTATAGCGTTATAATATTATTATTATTACTGAACTCAATATGGATTAAAAATGAAGCAATGTTTTTTTCATTCATATCCATATTATTAATAGTGTGTTTGCCAAAAAAAAATTATTTATATAAGTTAAGTATATTTTTTTCATTTGTTTTATTGATATTTCTTAGATTTATAATTTTTAAAAAGATTGGAATGGATACATCTCTAATGCAATCCAATTATGAATATTCTAGTATTTTATACCTAGGTAGCTTTCTTACATTTGATAGAATTCTATTAGTTTATAAATACTTCTTTTTTGGACTAGTATCCAACTTACTTTACATAATTTCAATATTAACGATGTTATTTTTGTTCGTTTATAAAAAAAATCAAATTGATTTAACTTATTATTTTGCTTCTTTAATTTTAAATTTTATGTTGATTTCGAGTTTCTATATTTTAACCTCTTACCCTCTCGAATTTCATCTAAAAGTATCTATTGAAAGAGTATTATTTGAGGTTTTAGGAATTTATATAATTCCAATTGTTATTTTTATAAATGTTTATTCTAAAAAAATATTTAAAATTTAGTAATTTTTTTCAGCAAAATTTTAAATACCATTGATATTTATGAAGCTTCTTATTTGCATATGCACCTATAATAGAAACCTTAGTTTACTTAGATGTTTAAAGAGTATTAATAATTTATGCGTGGTACCAAATATTAAAATTGAAATTATTATCGTTGATAATGCAATTGAATATTCTTCATTTAAATTAGTCAAAAAATTAAAAAAATCATTTAAATATAAAATAATCCAATCACATGAAAAAAAAAGAGGCGTAGTTTATGCAAGAAATAAGTGTTTAAATGAAGCAAAAAAAATAAACCCTAAATTTGTATGTTTTTTTGATGATGACTGTGTCGTGGACCGTTTTTGGATTAAGAATGTTTTTAAAGTAATGAAATTTACTGGTGCAGAAATTGTTACAGGACCACAATTGCCCTTGAAAAAAAAATATTTGCACCTCTCAAATAAAATTAATTATTCCCAATTTTTTGAGAAAACTTATAAAAAGGACACAATTAAAAGAGTTAACTGGGCCGCGAGTAATAATGTTTTTATAAAATATGATATTATAAAAAAACATAATTTAATATTTGATAAAACTTTAAATAAATTTGGGATCGGTGAAGATCAGTTATTTTTTTCTAAAATTGACAGTTACGGTTACAAAATATACTGGAGCAAAGCTATAAAAGTTTTTGAAAATATTCATGAACATAGATTAAATTTAAAATGGTTAGTTGAAAGGAGTTTTAGATTGGGGGTTCTTGGACATCATATAGATATGAGTATATATGGAAAATTTACAGGTTTTGTAATCAATTATTTAAAAAGCGTATATTATTTTATAAAAGCATTTGGATATATTTTTTTGTTTTTTAATATTAAATATAGGACTCAAGTAATAAATTGTTTTTCAAGATTTTTCGGAAGATTAATTGGGCCGTTTATTTTGAAAAAGATAAATTTTTTTAAGAAATGAAAATTAATTTAAAAAAAGTTTTAATTATTTACTCACTTTTATATCTTTCTTTACTTGCTGGTTTTTATTTTAATGAAGATCTTGGATCAGGATATATTATGGATTATTCATTTGATAAATACATAGCAGATTTGTTTGATAAAAATTTTAGTGAAACATTTTTAAATTACGATGAACTTGAAAGAAAAAACGCTCACTCACCAGTTTTTATAATTTTTTTTTTTATTTTACAAAAAATATCTTTTAGTGAAACCTTTGCCAGATTCATTAACTTACATCTTTCTTTATTAATACCATATTTTTTTTACCTGAGTTTAAAATTGAAATATCAATTTAAGTTTAATGATATAAAAATTCTTTTACCTACGGTAATATTTTTCTCACCCTATTTCCGCTCTGCATCCAATTGGATAGGAAGTGAAAATATATCTCTTATTTTTTTATCTATTTGTATTTATTATTTTTTAAAATATGAAAATAGTAAAAAAAAAGAATTTTGGTATATTTTTCTGACCACCATATTTATTGCTCTTGCCGCATATATAAGACCAATTTATTCTCTATTTAGCATTTATTTTTTCGTAAGGTTTTATCTAGATTTAAAATTATCAACAAAATTATTATATTATATCTTAACAAATATATTATTAAGTTTGCCAGCAATATATTATGTGTTTATTTTGAAAGTAAATTTTTTTATAATACACCTTGGCCATGTAATAAATTTGTCTAGGTTTGTGAATCAATTTTCCATAATTATTTCAATTATTTTTTTTTACTCCATCCCCTTTTTATTACCAAACATTAAAAACCAATTTAAACTATCTTTTATCAAAATTGAAAATATTATTTTATCTATAATTTTTTTATATTTTCTCATATTTTATTTTAATTATGATTCGTGGTTTGATTATATAACTTACGGTGGAGGTATATTTTTTAAAATTTCATTATTAATTTTTAACAATAACTATTTGTTTTATTTTTTTTCTTTAATAAGTCTGAACGTATTGTTTGTAATGTTTTTTATTAAAGCAAGAAACAAAGACAAATTTGTTGATCTAATTTTACTTTTGATACTTATTTTTCTTGAACTAGACCCATTTATTTATCACGAAACATATGATCCTTTGCTATATTTTATTTTTTTTCTTTTAATAAAAAATAAAATTTATTTAAATTTCACCAAAAAATTGACTAATAAAAAATTCATATTATTAATTCTTTTCAGTATATCGTTTTATGTTTTATCAATTTTTAAAACGATTTATGATCCAATTAAAATTCCAATGTATCAGTCTTCAAATGTGAATTTGTTTTATAATGCAAACATAACTTCATCTAATAATTAGGCTTATTCAAAAATGCATGGACTAATGAAAAATTTATCCAAAAAATTGTTCCATTAAATGTAGAAAAAAAACCACCAGTAGGCAGCAATGGAATAAAAAATGTTAAAACAAATAAAATTGATGATAAATGAATTAAGTCGCCTGTTTTACGGTAGATCTTAAAGCTACTGAATAAAACATTAAAGATTACAAAAATAATAATCAAATAACCCATTATTCCTTGTTCGGATAATATTTCGAAATGAATTTGGTGAGGATGGTTTGAACATCTCTCGTGTGTATATAAGATTTTAGTATTGGAATATTTTTTGTTGTGACAAATATATTGAAATTTTGAATTTCCAACACCGGAGATTGGATAATCTTTGATTATTTGCCAGGCAACTTCATAGTGTGCAAAATGTCTCAAGTGACCGAATTTTTCATAATAAGTGGCGGTTGAAAGAAAGTTGTCCAGAGAATGGGTATGATCAGCAGATCTTATTATTTTTTTATAAGATTCAATCTGCCTAGAATATGTATTTTTAGATATTGAAGTTATAAGAGTAAGTCCAATGATAATAAATAAAAAAATATATTTTTTTTTTATATAGAAACAAGCATCATTAATTAATAATAATATTATAAAAACAATAATTAGTGCTTTTATAAAACTCGATCTTTCACCTGATAAATAAATACAAAATATTGATAAACAAAAAAATATATTTGAAAATATTTTTTTTTGATTATTTTTAGTCGATTTAAATAAATAACCTGAAATTAAAAATGAAAAACCCAGAATGAATCCGCCAACAACTAGTTCGTCTTCGAAGAAACTTACAACTCTATGTGGAGATGGACTTTTAAAACCTAATAAATTAAAGCCAATAATACGCTCGAAGACAACATCAATTAAAACAATAAAAATTATTACAGTCCAGTATAGAAATATTTT
>Ga0187833_10004068_pt1 | contig 14437 bp, 14 predicted proteins | sample ETNtaG_37_FD_167968 | JGI IMG/M metagenome (GOLD analysis project Ga0187833, IMG submission 167968) | Marine microbial and viral communities from oxygen minimum zone, Eastern Pacific Ocean - ETNP2014_SV_400_PacBio MetaG (Illumina Assembly) | ecosystem: Environmental > Aquatic > Marine > Hypoxic... | reverse complement strand
TTTATAAGTGAAAAGATGCTACAGATTTAATAATAGCATTGCTATCCCTATACTTTACGTAATAGGATTATTGCATTGGTATTTGTTCATTAATTACAATTCGCCGACCTTTACTTCCGGGGATTGGGCAGTTGGGCATCAAATATGCGATGTATTTAAACAGTCTTTGCTTGCCGGAAAAATCCCATTCCATGCAACGCTCTATGCTTCTGATACCTTAGAGTCGACTATGTATGGTACCAGCCGTTTTCTAAGTATGCCATGGATTATAATGCCGCCGCTAATGTTTCTGTTGAAATTCTTTAGTGTGCCTGTCTTTATAACATGTCAGTTCTGGCTCTACTATACAATTAGTTTTATTGTTGTTTTAAAATGGACTAAAAAGCTCAAGCTATCTGTCTCCGCATCAGTCTTCCTTCTGATATTATTCAATTTCTATGGAGCATTAGTTTCAAAAGCCAGTGCCGGTCAGACTATTTGGGGCTATATGCTTATGCCATGGTTTTTGTGGGCTATTTATAAGCTTATTGAAAATGATAAGCCTTCCCGTTCTGTTGGTTTAATGATAATGCTGGAATTTTCATTCTTGCTGTTTTTTGTTCTGTTAAGTGGTGACATGCATAACTTTTATCAGTTTGTTCTTGTCGGGTTTTGTGTTCTAATGTTTTATCCCGGACGAATATTAAGATTCGTTAGTGGCTCTTTGATAGGCATTATTTTGTCTGCATGGTACTTTGTCCCAAATATGCTTTTCAGTGCATATGCATCTTCCAATCTTCCGCCACAGGGGCATTGGAGACGTTCAGGTATAATGGGATATGGATTTCAGAATGGGGACAGTGGGGTACCATTAATTGAATACGGTGCAGATATACCTATAATAAAGGGTATATTAATAATGCCCATCAACATATTAAATCATATTTGGAAGGGTTTAACATATTCATTTGATCCCTCACACGAAAATGTATGGGAATATAATTTATATATAAGTTATTTAGGAGTAACTTTGATTATAGGAAGTTTGATCGCGCTATTTATCAGGTATAAGCCGTTGGGAATGGAAGAGCTAATGAAGCATTATCGTTTTTTTGGGGGAGCAATAATAGTCATCTTACTTGCTATAGGCCCTTTTAATTATAAGCTAATTAGATTCCTTCAGTTTATTCATCCATTTAACCCTATAGACGCAATACCAAGCCGATTAATGTTGTATCCATTCGGTATGGTATTGCTGATTTCATCACTGGGATTTGACAGTATGTTTAAGATATTTCCCGAAAAGATAAGGCCATCTCTTAAATGGATTCTTTTATTTCTGCTTTTAATGTTGCTAATGAAACATTCATATAAATGGTGGCTCATACAAGCCAACGCCATTGTGATTAATCAATTTCAGGGTGAGTTCAAAACAACAATTTATGACAATATAGATGATGGGTTTTACAAAGCGATTGTGATTGCTTCTTACTTGAGCTCTATAATCACGGTTTCTTGTAGTATGTTAATTTACGTGTGCTTGAAGCGATACAATACTAGGAGAGGCAAGGTATTAAAGAATTAACGATATGGATAAAATTAAAAGATCATTATCTATCCTCGTACCGGCACATAATGAAGCTCAGAATATCTTGCCGACTCTGGAGTGTATAGAGAAAGCGCTTGATGGGCTGGATATGAAATATGAAGTCATTGTTATTGATGATGGCAGTGTCGATGGAACAGGTAACATAGTTGAAGAATACCTGCAAAAACAGCCCAATGTCAGGCTTATTAGAAATATAGAAAACTGTGGAATTGGCTATAGCTATAGACGTGGGGTTAGCAGTGCAACAATGGAATATGTTTGTACAATTGAAGGAGATAACGTATGGGCTTATGAAACCATGCGTAGGTTATTCAGTCACATAGGTGAGGCTGATATTATCATCGGGTATTGGAAAACTATGTGGAAAAAACGTCCATTAATGCGCACAATAATATCACGATTTGCTGTTTGCCTTCTTAATTTTCTTATGCGCAAGAATCTAAAAGCCTATGGATTTCAGATTCAAAAAACAAAGACAATTCAGAATATGGAAATAAAATCTAAAGGTTATACTTTAATGCAGGAGATTCTCTTGAAGTCGCTGTCTGGCGGTAAAACATACATTGAACTTGAGTTTGATGTCCGTGAACGGGAAAAAGGAAATAGTAGTTTTTTAACATTAAGGAATATTCTTGAAATAATCAGGATGCTTTTATATTTTTATAATCAAAAGGAACTTAAGGGGACATATCGATTGTTTTCACGTAAATCTTTGCCATGAATAGTGCAGTAAACATACCTAAAAGGAATCCGAATTTATGACCTCAGTCATTCTGGCAGCAATAGCTTACGTGATATTTCTTGTATTATCATGGGCAATTATTAGATCTCTGAAAGTTACGGGAGATAGGCACCTGAAAAATAATAAAATATATCCTCAAGGTCCCAAAAAGGTGTTCTTCTGGTTAGCGATTGTTATGTCTTTGGTTTATACGGCAGCATGCATTCTAATTCAGGGTTTAGACAAGACAGTATATATCGTTGGATGGCTCACTGGTCTAGTATGCTTATTGTTCGCATGTTATGCGTTTGGTCTGATGATATTTTATAGTATTTTCTGGGGGTTTTCCACTGGTATTATTGCTAATTTATACAGCTTTGAAGATGTGAGTACTAAAGACGATCTTATAAAATTTTACAAGAATCCTAGTGATCAAAACGATCGTATCTTCGGTCAGCGAATTCAGATTCTAAAAGAGAATGGATACATAGAACTTTCTAATGACTCCGTTACCTTGACAAAAAAGGGACATATTACGGCTCTGATAACAAAATTTCTTTGTAATTTCTTCTCGCTTGGGAAAGGTGGAGGGATGAACGATGTATGAGATATGTAGTTATATTCTGTTTTTGATAGGCGGTTCTATATTGCTTATTTTTCTGGTTGCTTTGACAAAACGAATATTCAGGAAATCAAGCATTTATCTGATCGTTGTTCTAATTACCCTTTTAACAGCGCCAATAATAGGAGTTTTAACCGCATTGTTGTTTATGAATCTTGACGGATTTCTGGAATTGGGAGTACTAATCACTCTTACCTATGCATGTTTGGGCGGGTTTTTCTTTATTTTTGTCGGTATGCCAAACAGGTCAATCACGCTGCGCCTGTTAATGGAATTGAATAAGGTTTCGGGTTATGAGCTTTCTATGAAAGAATTGGAAAAGATTGGTGGTATTAATTCACTGCTTTCCTCACGGCTATCATGGCTCAAGGAGATTGGTTATTTAGATATTGATAATGATGGAAAGATTCGATTAATATCTAAAGGCTTAAGAATGGGCAGTTTAGTTACACGCGGTCGGATGTTCTTTAAGATTGGTAGATACAATTAAGGCTACGTTATCAGGTAATTAACGTTTTTATGTGCTTAATTTGAAGGCTTTCGGAGGAGAACAATAAATTCCTTGAATTACAAAGATTTACAACAGCTTAAGATTTTGCCTTTAAGTGAAAGATTGCATGGTCTCGGAGTGTCTATTATAAAAGAGCCTGAATCCTGTGATGATAAGGATATGGTAAAGAAGTTTACTCCAGTTGCCGAGCATGTTGTTAGTGCCGTTAAAAAGGGGAAATCAGTTATTGCAATGATTGGTGGTCATGTCATCCGTTCCGGTGTACAAAGATACCTGATTAGCTTGATGGAGCGAGGATATATATCTTGTATTGCAATGAGTGGCTCGGGAATAATACATGATTATGAATTAGCATTAATAGGCGCCACAACAGAAAGTGTTGCCAGGTATATAAAAGATGGCCAGTTTGGACTGTGGCGGGAGACGGGAATTATCAATGATATTATAAATAATGCTTACAGGAGTAACGGCGAAAAAGGAATGGGATATGCGGTTGGTGAAGCTATTAATAAAGGAAAATTCCCTTATAAAGATATTAGTCTGCTTTCTGCAGGATACAGGTTGAATATTCCTGTCACAATACATGTTGGTATTGGCTATGATATAACTCATGAACATCCTAATTTTGATGGTGCGGCCACAGGAGCAACTTCGTATAATGATTTCCTGACTTTTACAGGCATTGTTCAAAATCTTGAGGAGGGGGTAATAATGAACTTTGGCAGTGCTGTCATGGCGCCTGAGGTATTCCTGAAAGCACTGAGTATGGCAAGGAATATTGCACGTCAAAAGGGACGGGAAATTAATAGATTTATGGCTTTGGTTTGCGATCTTCACGATTTGCCTAGTAGATTAAGTAAAGAGCCGTTAAATGACTGCCCATCTTATTATTTCAGGCCATGGAAGACAATGCTTATCAGGACAATTACTAATGGTGGTACGAGTATGTATGTCAAAGGTAAACACTCCGACACTGTACCAGCCCTGTGGACAGCTATTAGAGAAAAAGAGAGACAAACAGCATAAATGACCACCTGCAATTTCACGAAAGCCTGTTTTCTTGAGAATATACTGTTTTGTCAATCTGTTTGTATTTCTACTAAGTCCTATTTCCCATGAATATTACGGATGGGATAAATAAGTGCCAACTTCAATCTTATAACATACCAGGGGATGAATGATGGCTATATGAAAGCAGACAAAAATATATTTGAAAGAAAGCCTAAAAAAACAATCTTACTTGTTATAATGGTTTTAGCCTTAATATTAGATGTTTCTATAACCAAGATTGTTACTTTCTACAAAGAGCAGGCGAAAGAGCAGGCGAAAGAGCAGGCGAGGAAAGGGGTAGCAAGAATAACAACCAAACATGAAGTATATCATCATACTTTCAAAAAAAACAGTGTTACAGAAGCTAGTTTTAGAGATAGAAAATATTATGTTTATACTAATTCACTTGGTTTCAAGGATAAATCCTCAAGAACAATACCAATTTCTTCTAATAAGAAGAGAATAGTATTCATTGGGGATTCTTTTACCGAAGGTGTATCTCTAAACTATGAAGATACGTTTGTCGGAATGATAGATGTGGAACTCAAGGGAAAGGGGATTGAAGTGTTGAATGCAGGACGGTCGTCATATGGTGCCCTTATATACTGGAGGAAAATTAAATATCTTATTGAAGATGTTGGGTTGAAGTTTGGTGAATTAGTTGTTTTTGGGGATTTGGCTGATGGATATAACGATATTTTCTGGTATCAATTAACCAAAGATGGAAATGTAACTCACTTAGATAGTTTATATTTAGGCCATTGGAATGAAAGGGATCCTAGACATACGCTGGCTAGAGCTGTATTGCCAAAGTTGAAATATCAGATTAAAGGTAATAGCACTCTTTTGTATCATTTTCTAGAGATGATAAATTATTTTGATGCACAAATAGAAGAAATAGAAAGACAGGAAAGAATAGGACAAGGAAAAGAAAAAGAAATACAAGATAAAGAAAAAAAAAGACAAGAAAAAGAAAAAAAAAGGAGTATGGGCCGCTGGGATACAGTCATAACCTCTAAAGTGGCTTCATGGACAGTAGATGAGAACCTTTATAAAGAATGGGGGCAAAAAGGGGTAGAAAGAGAAATAGCATACATGGATATGTTATTAAAACTACTTCGAAGTAATAATATCAAGCTGACAGTCGCGGTATTTCCATGGCCGACTCAGGTTTGGTATGAAGATCTGGATTCGATTCAAGTTAGAGTATGGGAAGAGTGGTGCCTTAATAATGACGTCAAATTTGTAAATTACTTTCCTGATTTTGTCCGTAAAGGGTTAAGCGATGAAGAGAAGATAAGAGTTTTAGAGAAATATTATTTGCCATGGGATGTTCATTTTAACAAACAGGGGAATCGTTTAATAACCAGAAAATTTCTGTCAGAATATTTTCAAAACAATCAATAAATAGTTCTACAGAATGTTTAATTTCATTTTGAATGATATGCAGTGTTGGTCATACGAGGCAATGATGGAAACTTATCTAATTCCTGTTTAACATGAAAATACTAAACCTTGATGAACTTGCAGAGAGAATTAACCTGCTAAGAACAAAAGATAAAGAAATTGTTCATTGTCACGGTTGTTTTGACCTTATACATCCGGGGCATATTAAATATTTTCAGGCTTCTAAGGAAATGGGAGATATCCTTGTTGTAACTGTTACTCCAGATGTGTATGTTGACAAAGGTCCGGGACGTCCGGTTTTTAATGAGTCCTTGAGAGTGGATTCGATTGCTGCACTTGAATGTGTTGATTATGTGGCTATTAATAAGTGGCCGACTGCAGAAAAGACCCTCTTATTGTTAAGGCCGGATATATATGTGAAGGGGCAGGAGTTTGAAAATCTGGATGATAAGACCGGCAAGCTACAAAAGGAGTATGAGGTAATTAAGGAAATAGGTGCTGAGCTTAGATTTACACATGAGATTGTCTTTTCATCGTCAAAGCTATTGAAAGATTATTTTACTTTATAAATTAACCTGGCATCAAAAACATAATGGAACAATCAATTAAAAACAAAATATTGTTATTTGATGAACTTGTTGAAAAGGTTAAAAGCCTGCAACAATCTGGCAGCGTTGTTGTACAGAGCCACGGGACTTTTGATCTGGTTCATCCCGGTGTTATCAAACACCTGAATTCGGCAAAAAGCCAGGGCGATATTCTCATTGTTACAATTATTCAGGACAAAGATGTAAGAAGAGGGCCCGGAAGACCTGTCTTTCCTGAAGAGTTAAGAGCGGAGAATATTGCTTCATTAAGCCAGGTTGACTTTGTGTGTATAGTAAATGACCAAATCCCTTTTGGGTGTGTAAAGAAAATAAAGCCTGATGTTTTTGCTAAAGGCCAGTCCTATAAAAAAAGAGACACTAAGATACACGGCAAGATATTTGAGGATGAAAAAGAGCTGTATTTTGAGGAAAGCAGGCTTCATGAAACAGAAGGGTACTCTTTCAGTTCATCACAGATAATAAATAATTTTCTAGATATCTATCCCAAGGGGACCAAAGAATTCCTTAGAGATTTCTCTAAGAATTATAGTTTTCGTGATATTGTTGAGGGCTTAAATAACCTAAAGGATATGAAGGTTCTCCTTATCGGTGATGGTATTATAGACGAATACAACTATTGTACTGGAATGAGTAAGACGGCAAAGGCGCATCTTGTTTCTACTAAACACGTTGCCGATGAAGCCTTTACTGGAGGTGCTTTTGCAATTGCAAACCATATAGCGGGGTTATGTGACAATCTGCATCTGGTAACCCTGTTGGGAAGTGAAGACTCAAGAGAGGAGTTTATACATGGTAATATGAACCCAAATATTAAAACCAGTTTCTTTTACAGGGAAGATGGACCTACGATAGCAAAGAGACGATATATTGAACAGTACTTTAACCAGAAACTTTTCGAGATTAATTATTTAAATGATGAATATATAGATGGGGAGTGTGAAAAGAGTATAATTAAATATTTAAAAGAGATTATCCCGGATTATGATGTTGTGTTGGTGTCAGATTTTGGTCATGGATTTATTACAAAAGATATAATTAATGTAATTGAGAAGTATTCAAAGAAATATGCCGTTAATACTCAGACAAACTCAGCAAATGCTGGATTTAATTTGATCACTAAGTACAAAAATCCTTACTACGTCTGTCTTGATGAGCCTGAAATGAGGTATACTGCACAGGACAAGTTTGCAGATATTGATGATATTACATTAAGAGTTAAGGAACAAATTGAAGCGGAGTATATTATTGTTACATTAGGCAGGAGTGGATCTATCGGTATTAATAGTAATAACGAAATTAACCATACTCCCATATTTTCATCAAAGGTTATAGATACAGTTGGTGCAGGGGATGCCTTTTTCGCTTTTACAGCTCCCTGCTTTGCTCAGGGTATGCCTATAGACCTTGTATCTTTTATTGGAAATGCTGTGGGTGCTATTGCCGTTCAAATTGTTTGCAATAAAAGATCTATTGAAAAGCACGAGCTGCTTGAGTTCATCCATGCCCTTTTGAAGTAGGATATAGAATATACGTAAACTTGCCAGTGAACATTTGAATAATTTCTAACCCATTTTATCAGTATAATCACCATTGCAAACAGAGAAGAATAGGGACCGGGTATTTATCAGGGAATCGAGGACGCTATAATTATTATTGAATTCTCTGTTGAGGATTGCAATAGGATAATCTTTGTTGGTAATGGTGTGAGCACGTCAATTCCAATCCATATGTCATTGAACTCTAGGTTGTATTATTACAAGGGAAATAGCAAATAGAATATGGACATGAAAAGCTATAATCTTGATGGACATAAGCTTATCTATCATCTTGAAAGACTGAATAGATTTGTCGAACACTCGGATTGCTATCCCCTATATATGGAGGTAAGTCCTGTTGCCACCTGTAATCATAGATGTAAATTTTGCGCTTATGATTTTATAGGTCACCCTAATAGAAAACTCGAAAAGGAGAGGACGATTGCATTACTCGAAGAGTTAAAAGCCGCAGGCCTCAAGAGCCTGCTTTATTCAGGTGAGGGAGAGCCGTTATTACATCCGGACATTGATGAATTTGTAATACATGCGAAAAACATTGGTATTGATGTGGGGATGTATACAAATGGTCATTTTCTTTCAAAAGATCTTGCTGGCAAAATTATGCCGTCATTAACTTTTGTCAGATTCAGTTTTAGCGGTGGTAGTGATAAGAACTATGCCGAAGTTCACAATGTTAAGGCAGGGATCTTTGATAGAGTGGTAGAAAATATCACTGCTGCATCAGAGGTGAAGAAAGAGCATGGTTTGGACATTGATATAGGGGTGCAGTTTGTACTGATACCTGAGAATATTAAATATTTGATAGATGCTGTAAAGATTATGAAGGAGTCTATAATAGATTATTTTGTGATCAAACCTTTTGTTCAGCAGAGTGAGCAGCAGTTCTTCCAACAAACTGAAAGGCTAAGGATGGAGGACCTAGAAGGCCTGTTCGATAAAGCTGAAAGTCTGTCCGATCAGAATTTTAAGGTCATAGCCAGGAGAGATTCCTTTCGGGATTATGGTAGAAGATCATATGATAGATGTTACGGAACATCTTTTATTTCAGTCCTGAATTCAGCCGGGGATATATCCACCTGCCTTCCTTACTGGGACAAGGAAGAGTTTTGTTTCGGGAATATATACAGTAACACTTTTAAAGAGATATGGCTGGGAAAGCGGAGAACGAAGATAAAAGAGTATTTAGAGCATACAATGAATGCTCAGGAGTGCCCGCCTAACTGCAGGCCTAATGCAATCAATGAATTCTTATGGGAAGTAATGAACCCTACTTTTAAACATATAAACTTTATTTAATAATAAATGAAGAAAATATCTAAAAAGATAAGAAGAACGATTATTGAAATGGCGAATCAAACTAAAACTCCCCATGTGGGTTCTTCCCTGTCCTGTGTGGACATACTTACTGTCCTCTATTTTGATGTATTAAGATTGGATAATTGGGAAGAGAGAGATATATTTATCCTGAGTAAAGGACATGCCGCATTATCACTTTACAGTACACTGGCTGTAAAAGGAATTATAGACGAGGAAATGCTGGCCGGCTATTTCATGAATGATGGTACTTTACCCGCCCATCTTGACAGATTTACCGGGAAAGGGATTGAGGTATCGGCAGGATCTCTTGGCCATGGGTTTAATGTTGGGCTTGGTATAGCATTTGGTTTTAAGAAAAAGGGAGAACCGCGAAAAGTATATGCTATTATTGGTGATGGAGAATCACAGGAGGGTTCTATCTGGGAAGGTGCGCTTTTTGCCTCAAAGCTTGGCCTTAATAATTTCACTGCCATAATGGATTATAATAATCTTCAGGGTTATGGCAGGGCCAGAGAACTATGTCATTTCGAACCTGTAAAAGCTAAGTGGCAGAATTTTGGATGGTATACTATAGAGATTGATGGGCATGATCATAAGGCAATAAAAGAGGCATTTGAAGAAGACCCTGAAGGCAGGCCAAAGATGATTATCGCTTGTACTACCAAAGGTAAGGGTATTTCATATATGGAAGACAAGCTCATATGGCACTACTATATTGTAACAGATGGGCATAAAGAGAAGGCGTTAGAGGAGCTGGAATGAGGAATACTTTTATGGATACAATTTTCAGGTCCTGTAGTGAACGAGACGATATCTTTATCAATAGCGGCGATGCCGGACTAGGCGTTTTTGATAACTTTAAAGAACAATATTCTGACAGGTTCTTAAATCTTGGTGTTGCAGAACAGAATATGGCTAGTTTTTCTGCCGGACTGGCAATTACCGGTTTCAAGGTATATATGTATAATATTGCTCCTTTTGTTCTTTATAGATGTTATGAACAGATAAGAAATGATATATGCTATCAGGATTTGCCAGTTGTATTGGTAGGCATAGGTAGTGGTATCACATATGCCATGCAGGGTATGACTCATTACTCTGTAGAGGATTTGGGTATTGCCCAAACACTGCCTAATCTTACGGTTATATCACCCATAGACCCGGTGGAGGCAAGATTGGCTGCCGAATATTCTTTAAAGGCAGAAACTCCGGTTTATGTCAGACTTGCGAAAAAGGGAGAATCTGTGATTCATAGAAAAGAGTGCTTTGATATATCTGAGCCGCACATTATTAGTAGAGGTGAAGATGTAGCACTCTTATTCCATGGATCTATATCATTAGAGGTAATGGAGGCATGTGAACACTTAAACAGAGAGAATATTAACCCGTTGCTTGTTTCAGTCCCAATGATACAACCTTTGAACAAGGAAATGCTTCTTGAAACATTGCAGGGTGTAAAGTTTGTTGTCACCGTTGAAGAGCACTTTGAAAACAGCGGGCTTGGAAGTATTATTAGATCTATTTATTCAGAATGCAAACCTTCATGGGAGTTAAAAACAATGGGAATTCCTTACAGGTTTATACATGAGATTCAAGATTTACGAAATATGAGAAGGCATTTTGGTATTTCCTCTCAGGATATTGTGAATAATATAAGTAATTTCTTAAAGAGGTAATTATGGGGAACTTGTTAGAAATTGTGACGTTACTCCACAAGAAGACTAAAAGAAATTATATAGATAGAATGATTGATGAAAAAGTTAAGTGTATGAAAATACTAAAGCAAACGATGCTACTGATAATATGGGATGAAAATGAAAGATAAGCGAATCTATAAGAAAATTATGTTAATTAGTCCTCCAGGTAAGGTTTATGTGTATCCTGATGGGACTCCTGCTAGCAGAAAACACTCTTCTCCACCAATTGGGTTAGCCTATATTGGAGCGAACCTTCTCCAGCATAATTATGAGGTAGAGATCATAGATATGAATGTTGAGGGATATGAACAGGAGGAGTATAGAGAGCCTTTTATTATCTATGGTCTGAGCAATGATGAAATTGTTGAGCGTGTCAGGCAGTCTAATCCGGATATTATTGGTATCAGTGTATTGTTTTCAATGCTAATTGATCAGGTATATGAATTGTGCAAGGCCTTAAAAGATGTTTATCCGGAAAAGCCTATAATCCTTGGAGGACAACATCCTACTGGTACTCCGTTGGAAGTAATGGGTCAGTCATTTATAGATTATGTTTTACGCGGTGAGTCAGATTCTACTTTTGTCGAATTCCTTAAAGCACTAAATGGAGAACATTCGATAAACGAGGTCAAGGGGCTCTATTACAAGAATAACGGAAGAATAGAAAATACCATGAGCAATATAAAACCAATTAAAACTGGTAATGGCTGGGAATACTACAAATTAAAGGATTCGGGTATTCCAAGAGAAATTGATGAACTGCCATATCCCGCCTGGCATCTGCTGTCTTTAGAGAAATACTGGAATATCGATGTCCGTACTGGAGGAGGAGATGCTGTCGGTTATAGATACGCCGTAATGTTGAGCACGCGAGGCTGTCCTAATGCTTGTTATTTTTGTACTTCCCCGCTGAATAGCGGTTTCAGGTCTTACCGTAAACGCAGTATTGAGAGTGTTATTAAAGAAATCAAATGGCTTGTAGACACTTATGGTGTTGATGAGATCCAATTTGTGGAAGACAACTTTTATGCCGCTAGGACACGAAATAAGAAATTGTTGAAAAGAATTGCCAAAGAGTTTCCTGATATATATTTTCAAGTTACTGGAGGAGCTGAGGCAAATGCACTTGACAAAGAAATGATTGACTTAATGGCCGAGGCTAACTTTAACAAAATAATTCTTGCCGTTGAAGCAGGTGATCAGGAGGTTCAGGAAGCTAAGATTGATAAAAAAGTAGATATTTCCAGATTACCCGAAACGGTTGAATATCTAAGATCAAAAAATATCGAGATACGTGCTCTTTTTATGATGGGCTTTCCCGGGGAAACCAGAGCCCAGATAATGAAAACTGTAGATTTGGTAAGAAGTCTCGGTATCCTTGATTTTAACCTGAATATTGTAACTGCGTTTCCCGGCACACCTCTTTATGATGAATGTATTGAAAAAGGATTATTTACAGAAAGTTCTAACTACGGTTCATTGACTTTTTCTCGTTCCAACTTCAAGGTTCCGGATATTACACCAGAAGAACTGGAAAGTATAAGGCGTACTGTTTGGCTAGAAGCCTTCAAGAAAAAGATAGAAAACAGGGGGACCTCTGCAACAACTGCAAAGAAGGTATGGACATCAGTTGACGAATTCCAAACATATGGGTTTAGAACTAAGCCACCTACGAGAAATACATAGCTGTATTGTAATCCCCAGTTCAATGAGGAAGTGCAAAGCACAGAGTGATAGTCTATTCTGTGTAAGGAATATGAGAATGCATTTTGGTATTTCTTCTCAGGATATAGTTAATAATATAATAAATATTTTGAAGAGGTAATTATGGGAAACTTATTAGAAATTGTCACGTTACTCCACAAGAAAACTAAAAGAAATTATATAGACAGGATGGTTGATGAAAAAGTTAAGTGTATGAAAACAGCAAAAAAGTATGGGATTGAATACTGGGATGGAGATAGAAGGTATGGCTATGGTGGATACAAATACGACGGGCGATGGGAAATTGTTGCAAGAAAGTTGATCGAAACTTATAATCTGCAAAGGGATGCAAGAATACTGGATGTTGGTTGCGGTAAGGCATTTCTACTCTATGAGCTAAAAAAACTATTACCGGATGCTTGTGTATCCGGTTTTGACACATCCGTGTATGGTATAGAGAATTCCAAAGCCGAAATAAAAGGAAACCTCTTTATTCATAAAGCGCAAGAGCCATATCCTTATAAAGACAACGAGTTTGATCTGGTGATCTCCTTGACCACCTTACACAATCTCCATGTTTATGAGCTGAAATCAGCCTTAAAAGAGATTGAGAGAGTAGGGAAGGATAAATATATAGTTGTTGAAAGTTTCAGGAATGAGGAAGAGTTGTTTAACTTGCAGTGCTGGGCATTGACTTGTGAAGCTTTTTTCAAACCACAGGAATGGACATGGCTCTTTGGAGAGTATGGTTATACTGGAGATTATGAGTTTATCTATTTTGAATAAAAAGGAATAGCTATCTATGGGACTTTTATACACAAAGATGAAGATGTTTCATTTTAAGGATAAAATAGACTTACTTCCTGAATCAACAGGCGAAACCATCTCACCAATACATATAAGGATAAAACCTACTAATGTCTGTGCGCATAACTGTTGGTACTGTGCATACAAGGTTGATAATCTTCAGTTGGGTAAGGATATGAATAAGAGAGACCATATTCCTAAAGAAAAGATGCTCGAGATTATAGATGATATAGTGGATATGGATGTTAAGGCTGTTACTTTCAGTGGTGGCGGAGACCCTTTTTATTATCCATACTTATTAGAGACTGTTAAGAAACTCTCAAATAGTACTGTTAAATTCGCTGCACTGACAAACGGGTCAAAGTTAAATGGAGAAGTAGCAGAAATATTTGCTGATAAGGCCACGTGGTTAAGGATTTCAATTGATGGGTGGGATGATGCAAGCTACGCTTCTTACAGAGGTGTTCCTGAAGGTGAGTTTACAAAGGTAATGAATAATCTAAATAGTTTCAAAAAGCTTGGTGACAAATGTTTCTTGGGAATTAGCCTTGTAGTTGATAAGAAGAACGCCCCACATATTTACAGCTTCATTGGCAGGTTAAAAGATGTTGGTGTGGATAGCGTGAAGGTATCTCCCTGTATAGTGAGTAACGATGGTGCCGAAAATAATAAATATCATCAGCCTCTCTTTGATAGTGTCAAAGAACAAGTTTCAAATGCTGTAAGGGATTTTAGTGATAGCAGGTTCGAAATATTTGAAGCCTACCACGAACTGGATGAGAAATTTGAGAAAGAATATACATGGTGTCCTTATCTCCAGATATTACCAGTTATTGGAGCTGATCTGAA
>Ga0187833_10004064_pt1 | contig 14444 bp, 16 predicted proteins | sample ETNtaG_37_FD_167968 | JGI IMG/M metagenome (GOLD analysis project Ga0187833, IMG submission 167968) | Marine microbial and viral communities from oxygen minimum zone, Eastern Pacific Ocean - ETNP2014_SV_400_PacBio MetaG (Illumina Assembly) | ecosystem: Environmental > Aquatic > Marine > Hypoxic... | reverse complement strand
CATTTTATATCAGAAATCCTTATTTTTGGTTATATCTAAGTTATATTTAAAGGTTGTGGTTAAACTGTAATCTATGTGTATTTTATGAATAAAATTAAATTGTAATTATTGCTTATATCCGTTGCCTAAATGTTTGGCAACTGCAGCTTCTAGTTCAGTTCCTATAAATGGTTTAAATAAATAATCTACTCCTTCAGCTTTTGCTCTTTCATCATAAGTTGAATCTTCATCTACGATATTTCTAGGAAAACCGGAACCAGTTAAAATAAAAGGAACTTCCGGCCTATCCTTCCTAATTTGATGCATTAAATCCAAGCCATTTAAATTCCCAGGTAAGTCAACTTCAGCTAAGACTAAATCAATACTGGTGCTTCCATTACTTGCTATGTTTAATGCTTCAGAACCTGATCTAGCAGACATAACGTTATAATGCTCACCATATTCCAATTCTATAACCCTAAGAACTGTTTGATCTGGGTCAACCACTAACATAGTTTTCTTTTGTTCCATCTTGTTAAGAAAAAAATATAAACTATTTCAAACTTCTTTCAAACATTTCGCTGTAAGCCTTGACGAAGAAATCACTCTTGACCCAGATTCCGATATCATATTCAGGATCTTTTTCATTCAGCATGAACATAAGCTCTTTATTATCAACATTGATAAATCTTGTTTCGTTTTTCATATCTTTCAGCTCAGCGCCCTGGACTTTTTTTGCAGCTACACTGTCAACTGGAGCGATTATCTTGAGTTTAACGCCTTTTTTCTTTAAACCAGAAACATAATTTTTCAGCAATTTTGCTTTTCTCTTGAAACCTTCTTCGGTTGTTGCTATTGTTACAAATTTCTTTGCTCCTTCAACCATAGTCTTTATCTGCCTGTTTATATTGTCCCTTCCAACCATTGAATTTGAAAGGTCAGTAACATCAACATGCTTTATCCCGCTTGTATGCAGTAATTCAAGCTCTTTGAAAATATCAGTATCTCTGACGCTCTCCATTATCTCTATCTCATTTTCAGCATTATCTTTAAGATCATTCTTTACCCTTTGCAGTATTGCCTGAGGCTCAACTGCTATGTATTTTATTGGCTTTCCAATCTTCATTATGATAAAGCCTTTCTTTTCCAAAGATTCAAGAACATCATAACATCTGCTCCTAGGAACGCCAGAAATATCAGCTAGTTCTCCAGCAGCCGCAATGCCCCTGGAAAGTAAAGCTGTCCATATCTTGACTTCATATATGTTAAGCCTGAAATGGCCTTTTAATTCGTTTAAAAATTGTTTTTGCGCTAACATTTTATATTAGATTCACTCCCTAGTATTTAAATCTTTCTATTTATTTATTACTTTAAAATGGTGACAGATTGAAGTTAATGCTTTAGCAATTGTTTTTAATCCCATTTTATTATCCAGGATTAACTATAAAATATTAAAATAAAAAAGAAAAATAAAAAGACTTAAGCCCTTCTTCGCATTAAGGTTACTATAAGCACTATTGCAATTATTACAACAAGCACTTCACCAACAATCAATGCTGAGACAAAACCAGTGCTTGATAGCAATGATGTTTCCTCAGACACAACTGCTCCTGTTGGTTCTGTTACTGTTACAACTGGTGTAGTTGGTTCTGTTACTGTTACAACTGGTGTAGTTGGTACTGTTGGTTGTGGTGTAATAACAACGACTTCTGGCTCTTCCTCTTCCTCAGGCTCTTCCTCAACAGGTGCTAGCTTTTCACATGCACTTACCAAAAGTTCAAGAGTTTTGGTTTCTGTTTCGTCACCATCATCATATATTACCTGAGACACTATTGGGTAAATTCCAGGTTCTACTGTGTCTGGAAGTCTTACACTATATGTCTTTGAAAATTTGCTGTCAGAGTCAAATGGGTCATCACTCAGATCAAATGTCTCTCTGAAATTGATCTCTAATTCTGAGTTTGCAATTTCAAGAACTGAGTCATCCTGATCATTTGAACCAGTGTTCAGAACACCAACAGTTAATTGGGTTGTTCTCTGGCATGATAATTCAGATGGACTCAATAATGTCCTTTTCTGGAACCTTACTTCATCATTTTCCTTCTCAACTTCAAGAGTTATGGTTGCGGTTGCTTCATGTTCAAGTCCGTTCTCATCTTCACCTTCTACAAGAATTTCAACATCAAAAGTACCTTCATCTACTTCCAAAGGCAGCTTAAAATTAATTGTGACTCTCTTGTCATCATCAGCTCTAATATCAAATTCTCTTGATTCTTCTTCCAAATCATCATCATCATCTATCTCTTGAATTGTAACTTCAACTGTGATATCTTCTATATCCAAATCTCCGGTACCAGAACCATTATAGCTATTGGTTATTTCAATCTTGAATTCAATTTCAGATTCAGGTTCTGCTTCCTTTGAGATATCATCACCATCTTCTAAATTCTTAGAATTCTTTCCATCGACTTCAACATCGATGTCTGTTATATTCAATTTGTCGCCTACTGCCGATACAGCTTGCGCAACAATCAACATTACGAACATTCCCAGTAAAATTTTTAACATTTTCATTTTCTAAACCACCCTGATATATTTAAATTTATTATCTTAAACACATGAAAAACATAACTAGTATTTAAATGTTACTATTTTAGAATAGTACCACTATGCTCCCTTTTATGATATTTTACCCTGACAGAAAATTATATATACTATATAAATAGTTATTTAATTCTAAATTATATCATAAAAGAGGTCTCAAAATGCTCGTAATAGGCTGTTCTCATGGAAAGCATCTAGCTAAAAAGGTAGCAAAAAAACTGAAAAAGCCTTATTCTGAGTTGAAAGTAGAGAAGTTCCCTGATGGAGAGATGTATGTAAGATTTATGAAGAATGTCAAGAACAAAGACATTGTTTTGATTCAATCTTTCTATGGCAATATAAATGACTGCCTAATTGAAGTCTTATTTGCTGCAGACACTGCAAAAGAGCTTGGAGCTAAAAAAATCTTCTTAGTTGCGCCGTATTTTGCCTATTTAAGGCAGGACAAGAGGTTCAAACCAGGTGAATGTATCAGCTGCAAAGTTGTTGGAAAATCTGTAGACAATGTTTTTGATAAGGTATTTATTATAGATCCTCATCTGCACAGGGAAATCACTCTAGATCATATTTTCAAAACAAAAGCTGTTAAGCTTTCATCCAATGCTTATACTGCTTCTTATATCAAAAAAAATTTTAAAAATCCAGTAATTATTGGCCCTGACTCTGAGAGCTACAAATGGGCAGGGAAAGTAGCTTCTATAATAGGCTGCAAATCCCATATTTTTAAGAAAAAAAGGCATTCAGGAAGAAAAGTAAAAGTTACATTAAACAGAGATATAGACCTAGATGGCAAGGATATAATAATAGTGGATGATATATGTTCAACCGGCAGCACATTGATAGAAGCAATAAGATGCTTGAAAAAACTAGGTGCAAAGAAATTCACATGCATAGCTGTCCATGGGATCTTTATTGAAAACGCTTTGAAGAAACTAAGAAAGATGAATGCAAAAGTCATAACAACAAATACCGTTCCGAATACAGTCAGTAAGATTGATGTTAGTGGGTTGATTTCTAATTCTTTAGAATAATATAATAAATTAAATTGTAAACATTTTTATAGAAAACTATAATTGTTTAGGTAAAATGAATAAATATATGCCTGAACTCGAACGTGCTTCCAGGAGGCCTGCACCTTTTCCTTTAGATGACAGAAGCCTGAATGATGGCACACCAAGTCTAAATACAACATGGGAATTGACCCTTGATGAATTTGGTGAAACTTTTTTTGCAGGTAGGCCGGATCTTGATTATTTATTGCTTAGTGGGGAACCCATGAATATAGTTACTCATCCGACTTCTGCAAATACTGCCAGAGATAAAGCAGAATTGATTGGAGGCGATCCATCTGATGTGATAAAAACACTATATTTTGTCCACATAGATTCTGGAGAATTATACGCATTCGTAGTTCCAAATTTAGGAAATATTGATCTGAAAAATAGATCTTTAAGAGAATTGATAGGATTCAATTCCTCAAAAAAACTTAGATTTGCTGCTCAGGATGATTTGCCTGAAGGAATGGTGTATGGGATATGCCATCCATTTCTTCCAGAAGGATTCTCAAGATTAAATACAATGTTTTTTGATATAGGAGCTTTGTCAACTCCTTGGGCTACAAATGTGTTTGCAGATTTTGCAATAAATCTAGAAACACAAGTAGATGACCATCAATTATCATTGCAAATGCCTTATCTTTCTGCATACAGGGTCTTACATCAGGCATTTCCTGGCAGGATCCAACCAGTTCCATTAAATTACAATTAATTTTTGTTGATAGAAGTTCTCTTAAACTGTGGTTTGTAAATAAAATTTTCAATAAGCCTTACCAAAATATACTGAATATTTTCCTTCTTTTCCGCAATGGACGCACTTCCCAATCTTCTTCGGCTGTTCAGATGATATGACACGAGAAGTAGCTCCCCCAGACTTATCCTTGATCAGATCTTCACAATCTTCTTTGCCGCAAAAGAAAGCTTTCACTAATTTTTTATTTTTTATATTTTTTATAAATTCATTCCAGTTTTTTGCTTCAACAATATTATTTTTCAAGAATTTTTTAGCATTATTGAACAAATTACTTTGAATATCCTCTAATGTATTGTCAACTTCTTTTTCCAAATCTTTCAGTTTAACTGCTTTCTTGTCATTAGTGTCTCTTCGAACCAAAACAACCTGCTTCTTTTCAACATCTTTAGGACCTATTTCTATCCTCAAAGGAACACCTTTCAATTCCCATTCATTGAATTTCCACCCGGGATTATATTCATCTCTATCATCTAAAGAAACAGAATATTTTTTTATTTTATTTTTAACTTCTAAGGCTTTGCTGATTATTTTTTCCTTGTTTTCCTTGAAATAGATAGGCACAATAACAATCTGTATTGGTGCCATCTTTGGAGGCAATACCAAGCCTTTATTGTCTCCATGGATTGCAACCATGACGCCAAGCATCCTGGTTGTTATTGCAAATGTATTCTGCCAAACATATTTTTCCTTTTCTTCTTTGTCCAGGAACTTGATATCAAAAGCCTTTGCAAAATTTTGGCCGTCAGAATGAAAATCAGGCCCTTGTATGGCTTTCCCGCTGGGCAAAAATAGTTCAATCGCGTATGTTGCTTCAGCACCGGCAAATTTTTCCTTTTCTGTCTTCCTGCCAGTAACTCCGAATAAGGCCATGTAATCATTTAAAAAACTCTGATAGATTGACATTATCTGGTCTTTCTCTTTTAAAGCCTCTTCCTCTGTTGAAAAGACTGTATGGCCTTCGTTCCATAAAAATTCCCTTGTTCTCAATAAGGCAACCGGATGCTTAAATTCCCATCTCACCACATTGTTCCACTGGTTTAAGCGCAAAGGCAGATCTCTCCATGACCTTATCCATTTTGAATAGCTCTCATACATTATGGTCTCGGATGTTGGCCTGATAGCAAGCCTTTCTTTTAATTTAGAATCACCGGCATGGGTCACCCAGGCAACCTCTGGAGAAAAACCTTCAACGTGCTTTGCCTCTTTCTTAAGCAGATTCTCAGGGATAAGCATAGGAAAATAACAATTTTGGATCCCTATCTTTTTGAATTCCTTATCGACTACTTTCTGCACGATTTCCCACATAGAATAAGCATAAGGCTTGAAGGTCATGCATCCGGATACGGATGTGTAGTCCGCTAGATCAGCTTTCTGGATCACTTCAGTATACCAGTCTGAGAAGTTTTCCTCTTTTTTTACACTTATACCTTTTTGACCTTCTTTCTTAGCCATTTTCTAATCTTAAATTTTATGTTATTTTAAGGTTTTTGGTTTCATCCCACAAAAACATTATCCAAAGCAAATAAAATAGATTAAGAAAGCTATGCCAGTTAAAGTATGAAAATCAGACTTCTTTTACTGATTTCTTTATTTTTTGATTTTTAGTTTGTAATTTTACACCATCTCTTTTTATCACCAAGACATAGACTGAAACAGCTGAAACAATAATAGTATATATTATCGAGTATCTTGCCAAGTCAGAGGCATCAAGAGCCTTGAATGCATAGACCATCAGGCTTACAAGCCCAATAAAAAACAATATAGGGGCAATAGAATGCAATTTCATCTTTTCAGAGATGAAATAAACTGCTGAAATCAAAAAGAATGATACAGTTGCAATGAACATAAAAATAATGAATAGATTCATATTGCTTATATCTTCAAAATGCAGCGTGGTAAAAACTGCTATAACTGCAGTAAATAAGAAAGATCCAAATATCGAACTGATATAGAACCATTCAGGAACCTCTTTTTTTGTCATTCTTAATCTATAATGATTACATTATTTAAATTTATTGCTGTTCAAGGTATTGGGTGATTATATCATCTGCAACATCTCTGACAGTATTTGATTCAATAGCAAATCCCAGGCCTTCAAAACCGCCTATTTTGAAGTTATTGATGCCTACAATCCTCGAATCTGTGCTTACTAAAGGACCTCCTGAGTTGCCGGGATTTATAGGAACATCTGTCTGAGTATAAATATTCAAATTATTGGGCCCGGATCTGTGGACTGCGCTTATTATGCCTTCTGTCACTGTAAAGCTAAGCCCGGCAGGATTCCCTAAGGCAATTACTTTTTCCCCTACCTTGACATCATCAGAATCTCCAAACCTTAATCTTCTGAAATCACCTTCTATTTTTAAAACAGCCACGTCTATAACGTCCTCATAGCCGATGAATTGCGCATCATAAACCTGCCCATCATATGTCAAGACTCTTATTATATTTGCACCATTAACAACATGATAATTAGTCACTATATAGCCATCTGAATCAAAAATAGCTCCGGAACCCTGTCCTTTATCTGTTCCTACGCTCACAACCGACTCCAGAACATTATCAATAATAGATGAAAAATCCTGGCTTTTTACCTGGATGCTGCTCACTTCCTGCTTTAATTCCTGCAGTTGAATGCTGCTCTGCTTTTCTATGCTCTCAATAAGGTCATTCAATGTTGTGACATCCTGCTCATTCTGTTTTCTTAAGTCATCTACATTATTTTCAACTAAGTTGATCTTCAAAGATAAATTGATGTTTAAATCAGCCATATCCAGATCTGTATCCTGCCTTAATTGATTGAGATTTTGCAGGGTTTCCCTGTTCAGGACAAGAATTTTAGCATTGATCTTTTTTATTTCATTGTTATAATAAAATATGATGCTCCCGCTAACTAAGACCATAACAATTATGAAAATATAAAATAACTTTTTAGTATTCAGTTTATGAAGCATTCTTTTATCCTACCTAACCCTATTTATAATATTTTCTACCTATTTGATAGTTATTAATAATTCAAGAAAAAATTATTCCCCTACTTCTACGCCGTTCCAGAAAGCGACATAACCCTTGATGTTCTTTGCAGCTTCTTTCGGCTCTGGATAATACCAGGCAGCGCTATCGTTGACTTCTCCGTCAACTTCAATATCATAGTAAGAAGCCTCACCTTTCCACGGGCATGTAGAATGATGATTGCTTTCTTTAAAGAATTCTTTTTTTATGGAATCTGGAGGAAAGTAAAAATTCCCTTCAACTTGTTCGCATTTATCGCTTTCCGCAATAACCTTGCCTTTCCATACTGCTTTTACCATTTTATTAGTCTTTTTTTCCAGTATTTATAAATTTTTCATTTAAAGATTAAAAATGATATTAATATGAGCCTGCGAGGAGTTGAACCCCACTGGACACTGGACATTCACGCGTAAGCTATTTAAATAAGAACATCCTTATTTCTTTAAATATTTTCAATCATTTAAATCCAAAAGTTAGTAAATTTGTTGATTTCAAATGAATTCAAATAAACAAGAAATTCAGATAAAAGATCTTAAAATAGATGAAAATATAGCCTATTTCTTAGGGGTCCTTCATTCTGATGGATGTATCTATTTCTTCAATGATAAAAAGAAAAACAGACTCATAATAAGATTAATATTACAAGTAGGAACTAAATCAATACCAATGGCTATCCAGTTTAAAAAAATCCTTTTGGATTACTTTGGCAAAAAAGTTAATTTAAGAAAGATTCCCCATAAAAATCTTTATGTGATTCAAACAAGTATTAATAGAGTTTGGCATTTATTCAAACATTGGAATAAATATCAAATTCCTGGTAAAATAAAAAATGATATAATATTATTTGGGGCATACTTAACTGGGATTATTGATGGAGATGGACATATAAAAATTAAAAACAATAAAGATAGATTAATACCTCAGTGCATGGTAAGAATAACAAGTGGGTGTCGATTAGAAGAGATTAAAAAATTAATAGAATATTATTTTAATTGTAAAGTACACTTTGAATATTATAAAGATAAAAAGGCAGTGGATACATGCTTTTATGTTTCAAATAGGAATTTAAAATTAATAACTAAATATATTTATCCACATATTTTACTTCCTTATAAAAAGTTAAGACTTAAAAAATTTATAAATATGAAAAATGAGCCTGTCCGGATTTGAACCGGAATCAATCGGTCCATGGCCAGAAACTAAGTTTCTTGAAGCCGACCGCACGATCCAGGTTATGCTACAGGCCCATGAAGATATTCTTATCTAGATAGTATTTAAATTATTTGAAAAAAAAGAATCAAAGCCGAAACATGCCTTTAACGAAATTAACAAATCTCCTGAATAGATTCTGTTTCCTGTCGTAAACTTCAACTTTCATTTTCTGGCTGCTGGTTTTTTCCCAGTGTTATTTCTATAGTTGAAACTCTTACGTCTCTTCCTTCCTTGTTCTGGAAGCCTTCAGAGTCTATCTTTATGCCATTAACTGCCACTGTCCCTTCAAGAAATCTTTTTGCTGATACTTCAGCAACATCCACTGCCCTGCTGATAAACTTTCCCCTCGCCTTGATAATAACTTCCGGCGCATTCTTGGTTGTGAACTGCATCACTACCCCAGTTACATAGTTCATAAACGGCTTTCCGCCAATAAAGATATTGTTGTCTGGCATCTTCACATCACCTTGTTGTTTGTTAAATTTCTATGCTTTAAAGTTACTAAAATCAATGTAACCAATATTCCAACAAGGATGAAAAATGAATATTTAAAGCTTTCTATCCTTAGTAATGAATCAAAACCAATGAAAATGTTCCATTTTCAAGGTTTCGAAAAATCAAAGATTTTTCCGCAACCTTTAAAAATGTCAAATAAATCCATAAAATATCAAATTTAAAGGTGATAAAATGACATATAAATATATAGCTGAAAATTATGGAGATCATTTATATTTTATATTCAGGGTATTTGTAGGGCTTTTGTTCTTACAGCATGGGCTTCAAAAACTGTTTGGAGCTTTTGGAGATAGAGCGCCTGTTGAATTGTTTAGTTTAATGGGTTTAGCTGGAATAATTGAATTTTCAGCAGGACTTGCAATCACATTAGGTATTTTCACAAGATTGATAGCTTCAGTAGCAGCTTTAGAGTTGGTTGTTGCTTATTTCATGGCGCATGCACCTAATGGATTAATACCCATCATGAACGGCGGAGAGCTTGCACTATTGTATGTTGCCTCATTTCTGGTATTAGTTGTGTATGGCGCAAAGAAATGGAGCCTTGAAAGAGCTTTATTGAAGAAAGAAATTTTTTGATTTTTATTTTGTTTTTACTCCAAGATTGACAGAGATCCTAAGTGGAGAAGTTTCTGAAGAGTACACAGTAAGGCCTACCGAAATCTTCAAAGATGATACTGTTAAAGTAATAATCTCAAGAGTCATTAAAGTTGATTTAGAAAAAAAATTGATTTATCTGGAAAACAACAAAGGGATAATTTATGATATTGTTGTTTTTGCTCAAGGAGCTAAAACTGATTTCTTTGGTTCAAAAAATATTGAAGATAATTGTTTGCAGTTCAAAGATTATCAGGACACTGCTAAGCTAAGAAGAACTATTATTGAAAAGTTAAAAACCCATAACAGCTTTAGCATAGCGGTAATTGGAGGAGGACCAACCGGAACTGAGCTGGCTTTTGTAGTGAGAGAGCTGCTTTTGCGTGAAAAAGAAAATTTTCCCAGGGCTGATGTCAAGAAAGGTGTTGAAATTACGATATGCCAAGGCGCTGATACTTTGTGCAAAGGCATGGATCCATATCTCATTAAAAAAGCGCATGAAGAAGCTGATAATTTAAACATCAAAGTTGCCCTAAATCACAATGTTATGGACATCAAAGACAATGAAATGCATTTCAAGGAAGGAGGCAATGAAAAAGCAGATATCATTGTGTGGGCTGCCGGTGTAACACCTAATGTCATTGAATTTGAGCCAAAAGTGGACTTGGAAAAAAACTCAATCCCAGTATCTCCAACTTTGCAATTAATAAATCATAGGGACGCATTCGCTATTGGCGATTGTAATCTGTGTTTTGATGCAAATAACAAGCCATATCCTAAAAATGCGCAGATTGCACTACAACAGGCAATGCACGTTTCAGATAATATCTTTAATCTGCTTAATAAAAGAACATTAAAACCTTTCAATTATAAGATAAGGGGAACTTTCTTAGCCTTAGGTCATAAAAGAACAGCAGCAAAAGCATTCTTCCTGAAATTCAACGGCTTTTTAGGCTGGAAGTTCAGAGATTTGTATTACAAATATGTTTTTGGGAAATTGGTTGGGAAGTAAAGGAAAAAGCAAAGAAATCATTTCATGACAACTAAGATTCAAGTATACGAGTCACTTCTAAATATTCAGGGATATTGTCATCCGTGTATCTGATTGTAGTAGAAATCGAAAATTCACCAACAAAATCAGCTAAATGTAGCAACATATCTTCATCTTCAACTACATCTTGTGGTAATGGATACCTATGAGTCCTACCATACACACCCCCAGATATATGTGGATTTTGTTCTTTCATTTCAGCTACTAACTGGCTTAAAACCTCATTTAAACGTGTTGTTCTTTGGGTATCCAACCCTTCAAATTGAAAATTTGGTGTAGACATGGCTATTGGTAATCAAGATTAATTTTTAAATTTGTTGGTTTGCCCTCAATGATTAAATTTAACATAATTAAATTCTCAGATCTCCAAAATTCACTTCTTAACAATCTTAACCTTAGTTATCCTATGCCCCGACAACTCTTGAATTACTAATACAAATTTTCCATAAATTATCTCATCATTTTCTTTTGGTATTTTTCCAGAGTAATGCATGATAAAGCCGCTTAAGGTGTCAAAGCCTTCTTCCTTGATGTTCATCTTGAGCCTTTCATTGACCTCTTCAATGTCTGTTTTGCCTTTCACAAGCCATGTTTTTGAGTTTGTTCTTTTGATATTAGGGTCTACCTTATCTGTCTCGTCCATTATCTCCCCTACAATCTCCTCAACAACATCCTCTAAAGTCACCAATCCAATAACAGAACCGTGCTCGTTAACAACTATGGCCATATGCTCTTGTTTTTTCTGGAACTGCCTCAGAAGATTATCTATCTTTTTAGTCTCAGGGATAAAAAGAGGCTTTCTCATTATTTTTTCTATGGAAACATTGGGTTTTTTGCTGTGCAGATACTTAAACGCATCTTTAGTATAGACAATTCCAACAATTTTTTCCCTTGTTTTTTCATAAACAGGAATCCTTGACAAGGGTTTTTTGAGGTAAAAGTCAACTAATTGCTTAATGCTGTTCTTTTTACTTATGATGACCATATCAGTTTTAGGCGTCATTACTTCACTTGCATTGATATTATCAAACTCAAAGACATTATGGATCATCTCTTTCTCTCTTTCATTTATTGTGCCCTCTTCTTCACCGTATCTGAGCATGCTCTTGAATTCCTCCTCAGAGTATAAGGGTGCTTTTTTCTTAGAGCCAAACATTTTAGTGAAGCTTTCCAAGAATAAGTCAAAAATTCTTAAAATCGGGTCAGATATAACGCTTAAAATCCAGATTGGTCTTGAAACCAATAGGGCAATCTTTTCATTATGCTGCTGTGCTATTGATTTTGGAGTTATTTCCCCAAAAACTAAAATCAAGAAAGTCATGATTCCTGTTGCAATCCCTACCCCATAGTTCTGAGAAAACCCAATTGCAATTGAAGTGGCCAGTGCCGCAGAACCCACATTTACAAGATTATTTCCAATAAGTATTGTCGCAAGCATCCTTTGAGGATTGTCTTTTAATTTCTTTAACGCTACAGAACCTGGACTTTTTTTCTCGAAAAAATGCCTTACCTTGAACCTGCTTAAGCTTATTAAGGCGACTTCGCTGCCTGAGAAAAAGCCTGAGAAGGCCAGTAAAATTATAAGGTATACTATTTGTTGTCCTAGTCCCATTTACACCAACTTTTTTACATTCGCTCTATAATGTCTATCCCTAATAAATTTAATCCATTCTGCAAAACCTGCCTTATACAGCTTATTAACAACAGTCTTGCATTTTTAAGGTTTTCTTTTTCTTTCAGGATATTGTGCTTATGGTAATATTCATTAAACTTTTTCGCTAATTCATAAGTGTATGTTGTTATCAGATGCGGCCTTAAATTTTCAGTGGCATGATTGATTGTATTTGTAAAATTATCCAATTCTTTTATTATTTCAGTCTCTTCTTCTTTATCTAACAATGAAAGATCTATTTTATTTGGTATTTTTTTCCCATGCTTCCTTAAGATGCTTGAGATTCTTGCGTATGCATACTGTATATATGGGCAGCTTTCACCTTCGAAATTCAATGCCTGCTGCCATGAAAAGATAACATTCTTTTCAGGGCTTACCTTTAATATGCTGTATTTCAATGCTCCGTATGCTATGATCTTTGCTGTTTTTTCATCAGTCTTGTTGTATCTGTTTTCTAATTCTTTTTTCGCTTTTTTAACAGCTTCCTGCATAAAATCCTCCAATAAGACAACATTGCCTTTTCTTGTTGACATCTTTTCTTCCTGGAGCAATATGAAAGAATAAAATACTGTTTTTCTTGGTCTCTTCTCTAATATTTTTAATGCGGCGTTTATCTGTTCGCTGTATAGCTTATGATCTTCCCCAAATACTACAATGTTGGTTCCTTTTTTTACATTGTCTAGGGCATATGTAATATCTCTTAAAGGATACAAGGAAGTTCCATCCCCTCTTGTTAAAACTAGCACTGGCATCCTCATGCCTAATCCAAACCCGTCCTCATCTAATACAAATCTATTGTCCTTATCGAAAAAAAATCTTCCTGTCTTCTCAAGTAATTTTAATGTTTTATCAGTTTGTTTGCTCCATAAGTATTCAGATTCAAAATCAAAGAAATCATATTTTATCCCTAATTCTCCGAATAATTTTTTTTGCCCATCGATGCATATATTGACAATTTTTTTGAAATCATTTCTTATTTTCTTATCTCCTTTTTCTAATTGGTTTATCAATGCTAAGGCTTCTTTTTCCAGCTCTGGCTTTTTTTCTAATTTTTTATTTATATCTACATAGATTTTTAATAAATCATTAAACTTTATATTTTTCTTGTTCCTGGATCCTAAAATCAGCATAGCTATCTGTTTTCCAACATCATTTACCCAAAAATGTGTCTCAACATCATAATTCTGGAATTTATGTATCCTGACTAAAGAATCTCCTATCAGAGCGTTTCTTGCCCTGCCTACGTGCGGGCTTGCATTTGGATTTATGCTTGTATGTTCTATTACTAATTTCTTTTTCTTTCCTAGATTACTTGATCCATACTTGTCTTTTTCTTTTATTATCTTCTTTAAAGTGCTTTCTATTAATGTATCTTTATTTACAAAGAAATTGAGATAAGGGCCAAATGCTTTTATTTCTTTTATAGATTTTGTTGGCTTTAGGTTATCTTTTAGATATCTTGCAATATCCTTTGGATCTTTCTTGAACTCTTTTGCCAGAACAAAGCACGGAAAAGCATAATCACCTAACTCAGGCTTTGGCGGCCTTTCAAGAGAAATATCCTTCAATTTCACTTCTTTTTTCAGTAATTTGATTATTTCCTGTTCATAATTGTCCATATTGGGATTTAGAAAGTCTGGAAATAAAAAGGTTTCTATAAAGAAATCCTAAAGAACTATCTTGAAAGTGATCTATAAATTTCATCTCTTTGGCCTACTGGGATTCCCTGATTAAGGCCTACTACAATCCTTCCATCTACATATCTTATAGTAGCCACTGAGGCCCTTACTCCATCTAGTCCTTGCATACCTTCATTTTTGTCTAATTCAATAAGATATAAAAGTTCTTGATCCTCTCCAATTGTAGATCTTTCGAGCCTTGTTCTTTCATTGATTAAACCCTTTTGGATAAGTATTTCCCTAACTGCCATAGTAACCTCTTCTAGATCTCTTTCTGTTTCAATAGTCCTTGAATCTAATTTAATATCACTTGAAT
>Ga0187833_10004062_pt1 | contig 14445 bp, 11 predicted proteins | sample ETNtaG_37_FD_167968 | JGI IMG/M metagenome (GOLD analysis project Ga0187833, IMG submission 167968) | Marine microbial and viral communities from oxygen minimum zone, Eastern Pacific Ocean - ETNP2014_SV_400_PacBio MetaG (Illumina Assembly) | ecosystem: Environmental > Aquatic > Marine > Hypoxic... | reverse complement strand
TTCAAAGTTAAACTTCAACTTTGAAAACCAAACTGGTACCTCTTTTGCGAAGTCGCGCGAGCAACAGCGAGCGCAATAGTGAGTCAATTTGAATCATTTTAGTTCAGCCGCAGTTCAGTTTCTTGCCTCAATAGAACCGCAGATAACCCTTTTTATGGACTCCCAAGTGTGCTAATCTCACGTCTAAAGTTGCTTGATATAAGCTGTTATTCGCGAATAATGTTACAAAGTTCGGGGCACCGGGCAACAGAACGCCCCTTAGAATTTCTCAATTTAGATCAAAAGGACTCTCTGAGTGATTATTCTAGAGTCTATGAGATAGAATAAAGATTCCTGGTGCGGCCAGAGAGACTCGAACTCTCATGGGGAAACCCCACTTGGCCCTCAACCAAGCCTGTCTACCAATTTCAGCATGACCGCATTATGCGGCAGAATAAGTGAATGACAATTATCTTTCAAGTTGATAAATTATTTTTATGGTCAAAGAAAATTTAACAAAAAATTCTTTAAATGAAATATATAAAAAAATTTCGTCTGTAGTTCCAGAAGTTGAGTGGAAGTTTCATGCTCCACTAATACAAAAAATTAATAAATTAAAAAAAGATAAAAATGCAGTAATACTTGCGCACAATTATCAGACTCCAGAAATTTATTATGGTGTTGCTGATGTTTCTGCTGACTCGCTTGCTTTGGCTTTAGAAGCTGAAAAAACTTCTGCAAATATAATTGTTCTTTGCGGAGTTCACTTTATGGCAGAAACTGCAAAATTAATGAATCCTCAAAAAAAAGTTTTATTACCTGATATGAAAGCTGGTTGTTCGTTGGCATCGTCTATAACAGGAGAAGATGTCAGAATGCTGAAAGAAAAATACCCTGGTGTACCTGTAGTTTCTTATATCAACACTTCTGCTGAAGTTAAAGCAGAATCAGATATCTGCTGTACATCTGCAAATGCGGTAAAAGTAGTTGAGTCTCTTGGTGTAGATAAAGTAATTTTTCTTCCAGATCACTATTTAGCAAATTACGTTCAAAAAAATACAAAAGTTAAAATTATTTCTTGGCAAGGTACATGCATTGTACATGAAAAATTTTCATCAAAAGAAGTTGAAGACATTAGAAAAGAAAATCCAGATATTAAAATTATTGCCCACCCAGAGTGTCCGCCAGATGTTATAAGTGCATCAGATTTTGCTGGATCCACATCAAATATGGTGAAATATGTAAAAGAAAATCAACCTAAAAAAGTTTTATTAGTAACTGAGTGTTCTATGAGTGACAATGTCCAAGTTGAAAACCCAAATGTCCAATTTATAAGACCTTGTAATCTTTGTCCTCATATGAAAAGAATTTCACTGAATAAAATTTTTGACTGCTTAAAAAATGAAAGTAATGAAATTAAAATCGGTCATAATATAGCTGCGATGGCAAGAAAGTCTGTTCAGAGAATGTCTGAAATCGGCAGATAATTTCTGTGTCAAAAATAATTTTAAGTAAAAATTTTATCAAAAGTGCTGTAAAGCTTGCCTTAAACGAGGATCTTTATCCCTCTGGAGATATCACATCAGAGTTAATTAGAAAAAATACAAAAAAAAAAGTGAGATTAATTTCTAATGAAAATGGAATAATTGGCGGTTTAGAATTTGCTAAACAAACTTTTAATTTAATCGATAAAAAAATAAAATTAAATATAAAGAAAAAAGAAGGATCTTTTATAAAAAAAGGAGATGTAATTGCAATTGTAGAAGGAAATATAAAAAATATACTTACAGGAGAAAGAGTTGCATTAAATTTTTTATCACATATTTCTGGTATAGCTACAAAAACAAATCAATTTGTAAAAAAAGTAAAAAAAAATTGTAAAATTTGTTGTACTAGAAAAACAATTCCAAATCTTAGAGTCATACAAAAATATGCTGTAAAACTAGGCGGTGGTATAAATCATAGATTTAATCTAAGTGACGAATATTTAATTAAAGACAATCATATAGCTAGCTCAAATCTAAGGATCTTAATTAATAAAGCTATTCAATCTAAAACTAAAAAGAAAATTACAGTAGAGATAGATAATCTTAAACAGTTAAAAGAAATCTTAGGAATGAAATTTCATAGAGTTTTGTTTGATAATATGAGTAGCATAGATATGAGAATTGCTGTTAAATTTTTGAAAAGAAAATATGAAACAGAAGCTTCTGGAAATATAAATTTAAAAAATGCAAATAAAATATCTAAAACTGGAGTGGATAGACTTTCTGTAGGTTCTCTCACACATAGCGTAAATGCTTTAGATCTAAAGTTTGAAATTTAATTTTTTTTTTGTAATTGTGCCTGTGCCGAAGCTAGTCTTGCAACTGGAACTCTGTATGGTGAACAAGACACATAATTTAATCCCGTTTTTGAACAAAAGTTAATACTTTTTGGATCCCCTCCATGTTCTCCGCAAATACCTAATTTGATATTTTTGTTTTGTTTTCTGCCCCTTGAAACTGCTATTTTAATTAAATCGCCAACTCCATCATCAATAGAAACAAACGGATCAATATCAAATATTTTGTTTTCAATATAATCATTTAAAAATTTACCACTATCATCTCTGCTTATTCCAAAAGTAGTTTGGGTTAAATCGTTAGTTCCAAAACTAAAAAAGTCTGCATGTTTTGCGATATCTTTGGCTTTAATTGCTGCTCTAGGAAGCTCAATCATTGTGCCAACTAAATAATCAATTTTAGTTTTATTTTCTTTTTGAACTTGCTTTGCAACTCTAATAACAAGATTTCTCATAATTTTTATTTCAGCTTCAGTAGATACTAAAGGTATCATTATTTCTGGAATAATTGATTTATATTTTTTATTTTTACATTCAACTAAAGCTTCAAATATTGCTCTGCATTGCATTTCATAAATTTCTGGGAAAGAAATTCCCAATCTACATCCTCTGTGTCCAAGCATTGGATTTTGTTCGTGCAACTCAGTTATTCTAGATTCTATTTCTTTTATATCTAGATTGAGAGAATCTGATATGTCTTTTATCTCTTTTCCTTTATTGGGTAAAAATTCATGCAATGGTGGATCTAATAATCTTACAGTGACTGGCAAACCTTTCATAATCTTAAATATTTCAACAAAATCTTTTTTTTGGTGTGGAAGCAATTTTGCTAATGCTTTATCCCTATCCTCTTTAGATTTAGATAGTATCATTTCTCTTACAGATAAAATTCTTTCTTCATCAAAAAACATATGCTCTGTTCTACAAAGGCCTATTCCTTCAGCGCCAAAATCTCTAGCAATTACCGTATCTAAGGGTGTTTCCGAATTCGTTCTAACTTTTAATTTTCTAAAACTATCAGCCCAACTCATTAATTTAGAAAAATCACCTGATATTTCTGGTTTAACCGTTTTAACTTCTCCAGCAATTATTCTGCCTGATGATCCATCGATAGTGATAATATCACCCTCTTTAATTTCCTCATTTTTAGTTTTGAACATTTTTTTTTCACAATCTATATCAATTTCACTTGAACCTGATACACATGGCCTTCCCATTCCTCTTGCAACAACCGCTGCATGACTTGTCATTCCACCCCTTGCAGTTAGAATTCCTTTAGCTGCATGCATACCATGAATATCTTCAGGTGAGGTTTCAACTCTAACTAAAATTGTATTTTGCATCATATCGTTTAATCTTTCAGCTTCGTCAGATGTAAATACAACTTTTCCACTTGCTGCACCTGGAGAAGCAGGCAAACCTTTTGCTAATACATTAATATTATCACTTTCATCTAGTGTTGGATGAAGAAGGCTATCTAATGAATTAGGTTCAACTCTTAATACCGCTTCTTTTTTAGAAATTAATTTTTCTTTAACCATGTCCACTGCTATCTTAACAGCAGATTTAGCTGTTCTTTTTCCTGATCTTGTCTGCAGCATCCAAAGTTGTTTGTTTTCAACTGTAAACTCCACATCTTGCATATCTTTGTAATGTTTTTCTAAAGTTTTTAAAATTTTATTTAGTTGTTTAAATACTTTGGGCATGGATTCTTCCATTGAACTCTCTTTTGAACCAGATTCATTTCTTGCTTTTTTTGTAATATATTGAGGTGTTCTAGTTCCTGCTACAACATCCTCTCCTTGTGCATTAATTAAGTATTCTCCGTAGATTTTTTTTTTTCCAGTAGAAGGGTTTCTGGTGAAAACTACTCCAGTTGCACAATCATTTCCCATATTGCCAAATACCATTGATTGTACATTTACAGCTGTTCCCCAATCTGAAGGAATTTGATTTAATCTTCTATAAACTTTAGATCTTTTACTTTCCCAAGATAATAATACTGCACTAATTGCGCCATTTAACTGATCAAATACATTTTGAGGAAATTCTTTATTTGTTTTTTCTTTCACAAGATTTTTAAAATCTTTAATTAAACCATTCCAGTCATTTTCATCTAAATCTGTATCTAAAAGGACTCCTTTGGTTAGCTTATAATTTTCTATAAGCTCCTCAAAATTATAACTCTCTATACCCATCACAACGTTTGAATACATTTGAATAAATCTTCTATAACTATCTTTTGCAAATCTCATATTTGAAGTTTTATTAGCTAGAGCTAATACAGTTTTATCATTTAAACCTAAATTTAAAATTGTATCCATCATTCCTGGCATAGAAACCCTTGCACCAGATCTAACAGAAACTAATAATGGATTTTTTAAATCACCAAATTTTTTTTTAGATTCTTTTTCAATTTTTTTTAATTCTTTTTTGATGTCTCTGATTAATCTTGATGGTAATTTTTTTTTATTTTTATAAAACAATTCACAAACTACAGTAGATATAGTAAATCCTGGTGGAACAGGCAAACCCAGGTTTCCCATTACTGATAGATTGGTTCCCTTGCCACCTAAAATATGTTTAGGATTCTTTAATTTTTTAGAATCCTTAGATTTAAAATTAAAAATAAGTTTTTTCACTAGAGACTTTCAATACTAGAAAAATTTATATAATTATCGAATGTTTTACATAACATTTGTAAAAGTTCCAATCGATTTTTTTTAATAGATTCATCCTCATGATTAACAATTACATTATCAAAAAAATTGAATATTTCTTTTTTTGCGGATGCCAAAATATTTAAGCTTTTTTCATAATTCTCGTCTCTGTTCACGCTTGTAAAATATTTTCTTATTTCGTGTATTTTTGTGTATAGATATTTTTCATAATCATTTATAAATAAACCTGGATCAGTTGTATCATTCAGTTCTATTGATTTATTTTTTAATTCACTTGATAAAATGTTTGATGCTCTTTTGTAACTCGAAATAATATCATTTCCAATTTCTTTTTTTATTAGTTTATTTAAAACTACTGATTTATTATAAATTTTTAAAATTTGATCAATACTATAAGACGAGATTGCTGCTTCAATAATATCTTGTCTGATACTTTTTTCTTTCATGTAATTTATTAACCGATCGTTTAAAAATTCAATTAAATCTTTTTGTATTGCTTTTGCATCAAATTTAAAATTTTGCTCATGATAAAGTAATATGGAATAATTAATTAAATTTCGTATTTTAAATTCTTTACTGTTTTCTAATACAAGTCTAATTAGTCCAATTGCCGATCTTCTTAAAGCATAAGGATCTCTAGAACCTGATGGTTTCAACTTAATTCCAAAGAAACCAACTAACGTATCTAATTTATCAGTTAGAGATAAAGCAATACTGTATGGTTTTTTTGGAATCCTATTTTCTATACCTGTGGGTAAATAATGTTCACTGATTGCTAAACTTATATCTTTTTCAAAACCTTGAACGGTAGCGAAATTCCCTCCCATTATCCCTTGAAGTTCGGGAAACTCGTTGACTAAATCAGATAACAAATCAACTTTACAAATTGATGAGGCAATTTCTATTTTTTCTTTACTAATTAATAATTCGTCGGAAATCAACGAGCTTAGCTTTCTCATTCTTTGTATTTTGTCGAAGTATGTACCTAATCCCTTGAAGTAATTCATATTTTTAAGTCTTGAAACTTGTTTAACTAAACTTTGTGATTTGTTTTTTTGCCAAAAAAATTGTGCATCATTTAATCTTGCTTCTACAACTCTTTCATTCCCCAATTTGACAAAGCCTTTTTGACCTTTTGTGTTAGCAACTACTAAAAAGTTATTTGTTAAATTATTTTTCATATCAAATGTTGGAAAGTACTTTTGATGGTGCTGCATTGTAATAATTAAAATTTCTTTAGGAATCTTTAAAAATTTTTGATCGAATTCACAGGTTAATATCTTTGGACTTTCAACAAGATTTGTTACCTCATCCAAAAGTTTATTGTCAATTTGAATTTCTAAATTTTTATTTTTTGAAATTTTTTTTAATTCTTTTTCAATAAATTTTTTTCTTAAATTATGATCTATTATTACTCCCAATTTTTTGAAATAATTTTTGTATGATTTATAACTGCTAAATACTTTAGTTTTTTTCTCAAATTCTTTATCTAAGAATGTTGAGTTAGATGAATGTAGATGATAAAAATTAAAATTTAGCTTAGTATTTCCAAAAATAGCTAGTATTGATTTTAAAGGCCTCCCCCAAAAAAGATCGAAATCGCCCCATTTCATTGATTTTTTCCAAGATATTTTACTTAAAAGATCAGGAATATTTTTATTCAATAAATCTATAGTTTTAATTTTTTTTGCTGGTTTTTTAAAAAAATAAAATACTCCTTTTTTAGTTTGGTTTTTGAAAATATTTTTTTTTTCAATTTTATTAGATTTTATAAATCCCTCTAAAGCTTCTTCTGGCGCTCTAATGCTTGGACCTCTAATTTCTTCACTTTGCTTATGAATTTCTACATCAATTCCCTCAAATAAAATAATTAATCTATTAGGAGTAGAAAAAACTTTACCTTCTGACTTATATAATATTTTTTCTTTTTCAAAAAAATCTTTAAAGTTTTGTAAAAGAGTGTTTCTTGCATTCTTTTGCAAATTATAGGGAATTTCTTCACTGAATAATTCTAAAAAAAAATCTGACATTCTTAGTTTTGACTTTCAAGCCAAACCTGTCCCACGCCTTTAGTAAGTTCTCTTATTCTTAAAATATATTTTGCTCTTTGAGCAACGCTAATAACACTTCTTGCATCTAAAATGTTAAAAACATGACTTACTTTTAAACATTGATCATAAGCAGGTAGAGATAATTTTTTTTCTAAAAGTTTTTTTGTTTCATCTTCTAGCATATCAAAAATTTTAAATAAATAATCAGTATTAGCATAATCAAAATTATAGGCAGAAAATTCTTTTTCTGCTTGATGAAAAACATCACGATATAAAATACCTTCATTGTTCCAAACCAAATCAAAAACATTCTTTTTTCTTTGAGTAAACATACAAATTCTTTCAAGTCCGTAGGTTAATTCTACTGAAATTGGCTTACATTCAATTCCTGCCATTTGTTGGAAATAAGTAAATTGAGTTATTTCCATTCCATCACACCAAACTTCCCAGCCTAGACCTGCTGCTCCAAGCGTGGGGCTTTCCCAATCATCCTCAACAAATCTAATATCATGCTCCTGATGCTTGATGCCTGTTACAGATAAACTGTTTAAATATAATTTTTTTATATTTTTAGGAGATGGTTTAATAATAACTTGAAATTGATAATAATGTTGTAGTCTATTTGGGTTGTCTCCATATCTTCCATCTGATGGCCTTCTTGAAGGCTGAACGTAAGCTGCTTTCCAAGTTTTCGTACCTAATGATCTAAGTGTAGTGGCTGGATGAAAAGTTCCGGCGCCTACTTCTATATCATAAGGTTGTAAAATTACACAACCATGTTTGCTCCAATATTTTTGAAGGTTTAAAATTGTATCTTGAAAAGTTTGAAACTTTATTTTTTTGATTTTTTTTTTAGAGGCCATATCTTTGCCAGATTGATCTTTCTTCTAATATATTTACCAATTGATCCACCTGATTTTCTGATGAAGATAATTTCTTTGCGATCCAGCTTTTTGTTTTCTCAAATTTCTTGATTACCACTTTATCTCCAAATTTTTGTCTCAAAATTTGATCAGCATTTCCAATTCCATCTATCAAGCCCAAATCTTTTGCTTTTTTACCGGACCAGAATTCTCCAGAAAAAAGTTCTATCCCAGAATCTTTTTTAAGTTTTGATCCTCTGCTTTCTTCTACTACATCTATAAAATCTTTATGAAGATCTAGTTGAATACTTTTTAATCTTTCAATATCTTCTTTTTTTTCTTCTACAAAAAGATCTAAAGTACTTTTGTTTTTTCCAGCTGTATAAATTCTTCTTTCAATACCAATTTTATTAATTAAATCTTTAAATCCAAATGATGAGTAAATAACGCCGATAGACCCAATAATTGAACTTGAATTTGCATATATCTCATCACCAGCACAAGCAATTAAATAACCGCCGGAAGCAGCCACGTCTTCAGCAAACACAATTACTTTTAATTTCTTTTTTTGTGCCTGTTCTCTAATAAATTTATAGATTAAATGAGATTGTACAGGTGATCCTCCTGGTGAATTAATAGTAACTGCAACAGCAATAGCTTTTTTTAGCGAAAAGGCTTTTTTTATAATTTCCTCTTGCCCAGCAAAATCTATTCCTTGTTTGAATTTTCCCACATTTCCTATCACACCGTTTAACTTTATGTGGGGGACTATTTTTTTCTTTTTGAAAAATGAAAACATTCTAAATGCTTATAAAATTTTTGATTTAATATAAAGTCTACTTATAGTTGAAGATTTAGGTGCGTCAATTGATAAGTAATAAAGAAAACTGTTATATACTAATTTAATCCTATGGGAACAGTTGTACAATTAAAAAAGCAAATTAATAATTCTTATTCTGAGCTTAAAAGTTTAGTTGAAGATAAATTAGTTTTAGTAGAAGAAAGAATTAAGACTCAATTAACAAGCAAAGTTGAGTTAGTTCAAGATATGACCAGCTATCACCTTAACACGGGTGGCAAAAGATTGAGAGCATTATTAACTCTTGGTTCTGCAAAACTATGTGGATATCTAAAAGGTGGAAGAGATATCAATTTAGCAGCCTGCGTAGAATTAATTCATGCGGCAACTTTGATGCATGACGATGTAATTGATAACGGGGAAATTCGAAGAGGAAAAAAGACATTAAATTCTTTATGGGGAAATCAATCTTCTATTTTAGTTGGAGATTATTTGCTGAGCAGATGTTTTGAAATGATGGTCGAAGATGGAAACTTGGAAGTCTTACGATTACTTTCGTCAACTTCAGCACGAATAGCGCAGGGAGAAATTTTACAATTGCAGCATAAAGGTGAAGTAGATATGTTAGAAGAAACATACTTTAAAATAATTTCAGCTAAAACTGCTGAATTATTTTCAACCGCAACTAAGATTGGTGCAATTTTAGGAAACAGAAATAACAAAATTAAAGAAGGATTAGAATTTTATGGAAGAAATTTAGGTCTTACTTTTCAAATTGCTGACGACACTCTAGATTATAATTCAGAATTAAATTTATTTGGAAAAAAAATTGGAAATGATTTTTTTGAAGGAAAAATCACTTTACCTATAATTCTTCTTCATCAGCAAGTAAGCAAAGCAGAAAAAAAACAAATTAAAGAATTTTTTATCAAAAAAAAAAGGGATGACGAAAATTTTAAAATAATTTTAGGACTAATTAAAAAACACAATATTATTTCACAATGCTATAAAAAAGCAGAACATTTCATTAATCTTTCATCAAATTCCTTAAGTATATTTGATAATTCTGATGAAAAAAGAATATTTAATAAGTTAACATCTTTTAGTTTGGAAAGGTCTTTTTAAGGATAGAGAAGATTTCTTTCCCAAATACCATCTTCTTTTTTTGAATAGATTAAACGTTGATGAACTCTGTTATCTACGTTAAGCCAAAATTCTATTTCTTTAGGTGATAAATTCCATCCAGACCAATTTTTGGGCCTTGGTACATTATTTTGATCTGGATATTTTTTTTTATATTCTGCTATTGCCTTCAATAAATCTTCTCTACTTTTTAAAAATGAGCTTTGAACGGAAGCCCAAGCACTAATTCTACTTTCATATGGACGTGAATTGTAATAATTGTCGGCTTCTTCATCAGTAACTTTTGATATTGATCCTGCAATTATAACTTGTCTAAGTAAACTTTTCCAGTAAACACACATTGAAGCATTTGGATTCTCTCTCAATGCAAGACTCTTTGGACTATTTAAATTTGTATAAAAAACAAAACCTTTTTCACTAAAATCTTTTAACAGAACCATTCTCACTGAAGAAATTCCTTTTTTATCAGTGGTTGCTAAAGCTAACGCATTAGGATCATTTGGTTCTGATTTTTTTGCATCTTCCATCCAATTTCTGAACAATTCAATCGGATTACTCAAATCTTGAAAGCAAATATCTAAGCCAAGTGAGTTTTTTTGATTCATAATTTTAACAAAATAACTTATATAATATAAATTAATGTCATTTAACACTTTTGGAAAGTTATTTCGATTCACAACATGGGGTGAATCCCATGGTCCTGCAATCGGATGTATTGTGGATGGATGCCCGCCAAATATAAGTTTAAATGAGCAAGATATTCAAATCGAGCTTAATAAAAGAAAGCCAGGACAATCAAAGTTTACAACTCAAAGAAAAGAGAATGATTCTGTTCAGATTTTATCTGGAGTATTTGAAGATAAAACAACAGGAACTCCTATCTCATTAATTATTTACAATAAAGATATGAGATCAAGAGATTATGAGACAATTAAAAATAAATTTAGACCTGGCCATGCAGATTTTACATATTTTAAAAAATATGGAATCAGGGATTATAGAGGAGGCGGAAGACAATCGGCTCGAGAGACAGCTGCACGAGTGGCCGCAGGTGCTATTGCTAAAAAAACTTTAGAAAATAAAATTGGTAAAAAATACAAGGTTATCGGTGCTGTTACTCAATTAGGCATTCTTGGGTGTGATACTAATAATTGGAATGATAAATTTATTTCCAAAAACTCTTTTTTCTGTCCTGATAAATCAATTGTAAAACTTTGGGAAAAATATTTGCTTGGAATAAGAAAATCGGGATCTTCTTGTGGTGCAATAATTGAAGTAAGAGCTCGTGGAGTTCCCTTTGGTTTAGGTGCACCAATTTATTCTAAACTAGATATGGATTTAGCTTCAGCTATGATGAGTATAAATGCTGTGAAAGGCGTCAATATTGGTTCGGGTATGAAATCAGCATTTTTAACAGGTGAACAAAATTCTGATGAAATTTCCCAAAAAGGCAAAACTATAAAGTTTATGTCTAACAATGCCGGTGGAATTCTTGGTGGAATTTCAAGCGGTCAAGAAATAATTGTTTCATTTGCCGTTAAACCAACTTCTTCAATTTTAAATTCTAGAAAAACAATAGATAAATTTGGAAAAAATACTTCTATATCTGTCAAAGGTAGACATGATCCTTGCGTTGGTATTAGAGCGGTACCTATTGGTGAAGCTATGATGCACTGTGTTCTATTAGATCATTATTTAATAAACAAAGCTCAGTGTGGAAAATAATTTTAATTTTGTTTTTGTATAATAATTTTTGAATCCAATATATCTAGAACTTTAGTTTCAATTGATTTTGCATCGAGTCCTGCAGTTTTGTACATCAAATTAGGTTTATCTTGATCAATAAATCTATCTGGTAAAATCATTGATCTAAATTTTAATCCTGAGTCTAAGAGATTTTTTTCTGATAAATAATGACTTACATGAGATCCGAAACCACCAATTGATCCTTCTTCAATTGTAATCATTGATTCATGATCTGTTGCTATTTGCCAAATTAAATTTTCATCCAATGGTTTTGCAAATCTTGCATCAACGATAGTGGGATTAATGCCTTTTTTCTTTAAATTTTCTTTTGCTAATAAACATTCTTGCAATCTAGCTCCTAAATTAATTACCGCTATATTATTTCCTTCAGAAATTACTTTTCCTTTACCAATCTCAATTTTTTCTTCAATTAATGGTAGCTCAGTTCCTATTCCGGTTCCTCTTGGAAATCTAAAAGCTGATGGTTTATCATTAATATCTACAGAGGTGTTGATCATTTTCACAAGTTCTGCTTCATCACTTGGAGCCATTACTATGAAGTTTGGAAGAGTAGATAAATAAGTTACATCAAATGAACCTGCGTGAGTTGGTCCATCTGCTCCCACAAGACCAGCTCTATCAATGGCAAATCTAACTGGAAGACTTTGTATTGCCACATCATGAACAACTTGATCATAGGCTCTTTGTAAAAAAGTAGAATAAATTGCTGTATATGGTTTATATCCTTCAGTTGCCATTCCTGCTGCAAAAGTTACTGCATGTTGTTCAGCAATTCCAACATCGAACATTCTTTTTGGAAATTTTTCTCCAAATAAATCCATCCCCGTCCCTGAGGGCATGGCTGCTGTTATTCCAATTATTTTGCTATCTTTTTCAGCATGTTTAATTAGTGTATTAGCAAAAACTTTTGTGTAAGTGGGTATATTTGATTTTGATTTCTCCTGCACCCCTGTTTTAATATTAAATTTCGATACTCCATGAAACCTATCTAAAGATTTTTCTGCAAACTCATAACCTTTACCTTTTTTAGTTTTGATATGAATCATGATTGGTCCATCATGGTTTAAATTTTTGGCATTTTGCAAAACCGAAATTAAATTATCTAAATCATATCCATCTATTGGTCCAACATAATAAAACCCAAGTGAATTAAATAAAGTTCCTCCAGTAACTGCAGATCTTAAAAAATATTCTGCTTTACCTGCTTTGATAATAAATTTTTTTGAAAAAGCAGAAATTATTATTTTAATTATTTCCCTAAAACTAAAATATATTTTCCCAGATAATAATTTTGCAAGGTATGTGCTCATAGCGCCCACTGGTCTTGCAATAGACATGTCATTATCATTTAATATAACAATCATTTTTGTTTTTGCTGCGCCTGCATTATTCATTGCTTCATAAGCCATTCCAGCACTTATTGCTCCATCTCCAATAACTGCAACAACTTGATCAGATTTTTTTGAAAGTTTATTTGCTATCGCGATTCCTAAAGCCGATGAAATTGAGGTTGAGCTATGTGCGGCACCAAATGGATCATATTCGCTTTCTGATCTTTTTGTAAATCCTGAAAGACCATTGCTTTGTCGCAAAGTTTTTATTTTATCTTTTCTTCCAGTAAGTATTTTGTGTGGATAAGTTTGATGACCAACATCCCAAATTAATTTATCATTAGGAGTATCAAACACATAGTGCAAAGCAATTGTTAACTCAACTACTCCTAGGCCAGCACCTAAATGACCTCCGGTTATAGAAACTGCATCTAACATTTCCTCTCTAACTTCTTTTGCCAAAATTTTTAATTCTGACTGATTTATTTTTTTTATATCTGAAGGAAAGTTTACCTTGTCTAAATATTGATATTTTTTTGTCATTTGTCTCTTTCCAAAATTAATTGAATTGTATTTTTTAAGCTGTCTTCTTTTTTTCCGAATATTGCAAGTTTTTTTAAAATATCAACTTTTAATTTATGAGCAAATTTAATAGTATTTTGATAACCTAAAAGACTAATTAAAGTAGCTTTGCCTTTTTTTTTGTCTTTTTTAGTTTTTTTGCCAACTTTTTTTGAATTGCCTCTATAATCAATTAAATCATCAACTATTTGAAAAAGTAAACCAATTTTATGACCAATTTTTTTTAGTCGGTTAATTATTTTTTTATCTTTATTCGCTATTAATGCTGGTGCCAAACAACTGAATGCAAATAATTTTCCTGTTTTCTGAATTTGCATATCTACAATTTTTTTTAATGAAATTTTTTTTTTCTCAAAACTTAAATCTAAATATTGTCCACCAGCAATTCCTGAGTGTCCTGAACTTTCTGAAATTAATTTAATTAATTTCATTTTTGTTTGTTCATTTAATGATAAATTTTTATCACTTAAAATCTCAAATGCCAAAGTAAGTAGAGAGTTTCCAGCTAGGACTGCAGTTGCTTCTCCATATTTTTTGTGTGTAGAAAGCTTTCCTCTTCTAATATCATCATTATCCATACATGGCAGATCATCATGAATTAATGAATAAGCATGAATGCATTCAATTGCTGCACCCATTTGAATTAAAGTTTTATAATTTATATAAAACATTTTTCCTACATCAACTAAGATTTTTGATCTTATTTTTTTGCCGCCAGGTAATAATCCATATTTCATTGGGGCAATTAGGCTGGTTTTAATTTGTTTTTTTAAATATGAATTTAGAAATTGATTTATGTCTTTTGCAACTTTATTTAATTCTTTTTTCATTTTTTTTACTTAAAATTTTATTGATCTTGTCTTTTGTTTCTAAAGATATTTTTTTTGATGTGTTTTGAAATTTTT
>Ga0187833_10004060_pt1 | contig 14452 bp, 12 predicted proteins | sample ETNtaG_37_FD_167968 | JGI IMG/M metagenome (GOLD analysis project Ga0187833, IMG submission 167968) | Marine microbial and viral communities from oxygen minimum zone, Eastern Pacific Ocean - ETNP2014_SV_400_PacBio MetaG (Illumina Assembly) | ecosystem: Environmental > Aquatic > Marine > Hypoxic... | reverse complement strand
CGCCCCCCCATCAAAAGTCGAAAAACAATCTCCATTGACTGAGAGTACCTTGCCTACACCAGCAATACCTGCTGCTTCATCTGCTCCAGTGCCACTTGGGCAAAGGATGGTTGGGGATGCCCCCAATGAGGAGGCTGCTCCGACCAATTGGCGAGTCACAGCGTGGAGTTGATTTCCTTGAGTTTCTGCTATGATTGTAATATCCATTTTCATCCCCCCTACAACACCTTCGCCTCGTCCCTGAGAAGACCGACCACCTCTGGCACACTGTCCGAGCCATCGAATGTCTTACCTGGGGGCTTTTCTGCCGGAGAAGAGTGACCATTGAAGGTGACTTGTGCACCTCCAACATCACTGACTAAGACATCGATTTGTGCTTTCTTTGCCATCATGATTCCACGGACATTCGGCCTGCGGAGGTCCGATTCTGTTTTTGTGAAAGTGATGACTGCTGGAGCAGATACTGTGACCTTCTCGCTACCGCTGGCTGCGGGTCGAAGATAAGAGGGACCAGCGGCGTCAAACTCACTGACCTCAACAACACACGCCGCACCAAGCACCTCTGCGATGCCGGGGCCGGTTGAACCTTGATTGCGATCTGCTGATTGCTTTCCACAGTACACCAACTCTGCACCGGATGCCTTGACTGCATCGGCGAGTGCTGACTGAACTTGATTTGAATCCAAATCCTCCCAGCCTTCCTGCCAGATGCGTACTAATTTGGTGATACCAAGAGCTGCTGCATCCTTCAGGACCTTATCTGCTCTTGCCGGACCGAGCGTGATTGCAGTGATTGAGCCGCCATCCGCTTCAACATGCTGCAGTGCTGCTTCCAGCGCATATTCATCATATGGGCTAGTCACCCAACTAGTGACCGCAGATTCGTCCACTCTACCGCCCACAACAGTAATCTTGGCATTGGTGTCAGGCACCTGCTTCAGCAATACGGCGATTTCTACCATGGTGCGGCGACCTTAGATGCCTCTATGAACATTTAGACTAAGCAATAACGGGGCTACGCCCCGTAAAATCAATCCAATCAGTTGAATTGACGCTGGTTGAATCACAACGGGCGGGTGAATGATTGTATGCCGGTGATGTGACGTCCCAGTATCAGATTGTGAATATCATGAGTTCCCTCATAGGTCTTGACAGATTCAAGATTGGCCATGTGACGCATGATGCAGTACTCATCTAGAATTCCATTTGCGCCGTGTATATCTCTAGCCATTCTAGCAATCTCCAGCGCAATATCGACATTGTTCATTTTAGCAAGAGAGATGTGCTCAGGAATCCATGTACCATTGTCCTTCTTCCGCGCCAACTCAAGTGCCAACAACTGCCCCTTCGTAATCTCTCTGAGCATCCAAGCCAACTTGTTCTGAATCAACTGATAAGCAGCAATAGGCTCATCGAACTGAATCCGGCTGAGAGCGTATTCCTTTGCCGAATTGAAGCAAGCTTGAGCGGCGCCTAGTGCACCCCAAGAAATACCAAACCGAGCGTTGTTCAGACATGAGAACGGTCCTCTCAATCCTTTTACATCGGGAAGAATCCTGTCCTTGGGAATCTTGCAATCCTGAAACACAAGTTCGCTTGTCACGCTGGCTTTGAGTGAGTATTTGCCCTTCATTTCTGGAGCAGAGTAACCCTCGTCACCGGTTTCTACGATAAACCCACGAATCACCCCGTCAAGTTTAGCCCAGACCACTGCTAAATCAGAGATTGTCCCATTAGTAATCCACATTTTGGCGCCATTCAATAGATAGTGGTCGCCTTTATCCTCTGCTCTAGTGACCATGCCGCCTGGATTTGAGCCGTAATCAGGCTCTGTCAAGCCAAAACATCCAATCAATTCACCAGATGCCATCTTTGGCAGATATTTCTCCTTCTGCTCCTCACTGCCGAAATCCCAGATAGGATACATCGCTAGAGAACCTTGTACGCTTGCAAATGAGCGGAGACCTGAGTCACCTCTCTCAAGTTCACGGCATATCACACCATACGCAGTGTAAGAAAGACCTGGGCAGCCATAGCCTTCCAACGGGGCACCGAGTACACCCATTTCTCCAAGTGCTACACGCCATTCGTCGGGAAATACTCCATCACGACATGCCCCTTCGATCTTTGGAAGCACCTCTTCCTCGACCCAATCTCGAACCATGTCACGCACCATTACCTCCTCTTCGGTGAGTTGCGAGTCGACATCATAGAAATCTAGAGCCTCATACACCATCTCTGTCACCCTCGATTTATCGGCGTATGCCTTGGCTCATCAACCCTCCGAAGGTGCTTTCCGGCTTTGGGATTATTTCTTACCTCGCTTGGCAGTACGACGCGGCTTTGACCACTCCAGATACTTCTTCTGCAATTTGGGCGAGGCGATGTAGAGAAGGCCAAGCACTACACCGGGAACTGCTATGATTACAAGCATCGGTGCAAGTGCTGATACGATATTATCAGAAATCGTGCCTTCTGGTGGGTAGTAGTATACTACCCGGCCATAGGAAGTCACAGCATATCCTGTTTCTCCAGTTTCAGCCCAAGCGCCAACAAGTGATTCTCCTCTCATGGCTACATCTTCAATTTCGATATTGTCCAACCACGGATATGCGAGGCCCAAATCATCGTTGCCACCAGTGATATCCCAATCAATCCATCCGAATGGTGCTGTTTGAAGCAGTACGTGTCCGTCATCCCTTGCATGAGCATCGGTGAATTCAGCGCCGATATTGACGTGTTTGACTGCAACAAAGGAATGTGAAGGCTGATTTGAGTTGATTTCAACAACACCAACAGATTGACCCTGCCCTACCGCATAACAGCGCTCTCTTTCGGGATGAGGGCAGATGACAGCACCCCATCTCACTCCTTCACTACCCACCAGCCAGTGAAGCTCATGCTGCTGGTCAATGATTGCGATACCGTCGGACTCTGTGGTCATCACACAAATCGAGTGCATTTGATGGTGACAACTCAAATCGAGCACATCAGATGATTTACTTCCATTTAGGGGGAAATACTCTGCGTTTCCGTTTCCATCCTCACGAAATCGCATAATGGTACCATCATCTCCACCAAGATAAGCCCAATTACCAGAGGAATCCCAAGTTACGGTGTTCAATTGAAGGCCCATCAAATTAGCAGTGGAACCGGGTACATGTGTGATAGAGTGATCCTCTCTAGTGTATCTAACCATAGTGCCATCTTCACCGACTATCAATGCTGTCAATCCTTGAGGATGCCAATCAACATCATTCAGGTCATCTCCTTCATTAGAATATAATTCGACTTCAACAGTCGGGTCAGTGGCAGAAATAAAATGTGCAAAACCACCTACACCAACCAATAGAACATCTTCACCATTGGGTGAAACAGCAAGAGCCTCAATCCCCAAATCAGACTGGCCAATCAATGAGATTGTAGAAACCTCCACTACCGATTCACTATCTTGTGCTAACGAGGTTGGCACCAGTAAAAGAGCGATTACCAATAAGAGGCCCGGGCGCCGCATAAATGGGGCCACCGGCTTCGCCGATTTATCCTTCACGGCTGTAAAGTAGGGTAGATTGAAGAATAAGTTTGAACTGATGAAGCCTCCCGCGACCCCTCATGGAGACCTTTGAGGTAAAGCGCGGATTGGTAAAACAAGTGAATGCAGACGGTGGATTAACCGCTTTAGCCAACAACTATTTTGAGAATGTTGAATCTTCCGAAGATGGCTCATTTGATGCGTCTTTTGGGATTTTGGCCAAGGTTTCTGGGCACTACAATGAGAAGGGAAAATTGATTGTCGATGTTGAGCAGATGAAAGGTTCTGAACTATCAGATTTCCTTTCAGCAGATGGAGGTCGTGAAAAAGCGATGGAATCACGCCAACGCTGGTCTGGATTCCTTGATGATGCAACTGGTTACAGTGCAAAAAAACGTGGGGACAAAGCAAAAGAGAGCGCAAAAAAGGCCTCTAAGGCAAAATCGGCCATCTCTCAGGCTCGCCACTTCATGGAAATGTCTGATGTTGAGGAATCCCTTGCGCAACAAGCAGAAGAACTCATCACAGAAATCGAGGAAGCACTCGAAAAGGGTGACAACTCGCGAGCTGCGGGCCGTGGTGAAAAACTAGGCAAGTTATTCTAATGGTGAATTACAATGGAAACTGATGACCTAGCAACACTCTCCTCTGAACAGAGAGAAATGGTCACAACGATGTTTTCTGGTGTTGACGAAGTTATTGGTGTCGAGCATCTAGTAAACTGCTTGACAAATTCAACATCTCACGCTGGGGATGGTATTATTCGAGCCTATGTTGGGTTCGAGCCTTCTGGAAAGGCACACATTGGTTGGAAGGTGATTGCTCAAACCCTACGGCAATTACTAGATGCAGATGTGAATGTCCTGATTTTTCTTGCTGATTGGCACGCTTGGGTCAACGACAAGTTTAGCGGAGACATGGAAAAAATCAGAATCACAGCCACTTACATGGAAGAAGTATTCCGTTCACTTCTAGGACATCCAGAAGAGGGTGATGGATTGGGACAACTCCGCTTCCTGTACGCCAGCGACCTGATGGACTCCGGCGACTATTGGGCACGAGTACTGAAGTGCTCCAAGAACATGAGTCTAGACCGAGTTAGGCGGACTTTCAGTATTATGGGACGAGCCGAGGATTCGTCAGATGGAGATCTTTCCAAATTCTTCTATCCAGCGATGCAGGCTGCTGACATCTTCGAGATGAACATCGACATCGCTCTTGGCGGAATGGACCAGCGAAAGGCGCACATGTACATGAGACGGGTTGCTGACCGGCATAATTGGGTGAAAGCGACCTGTGTCCACACACCTATTCTCTCAGGCTTGAAGTCGTCTGGAGCCCGCATGGAATCCTTCGACCACAAAATGAGCAAGACTGATCCTGGTGGGGCACTCCTACTGCACGATGATGCTGCGAAAATGCGTAAGAAGATGCGTAAAGCATACCTCGACCCACAAGACGAGAACTCCCCCGTGTACGAATTGATTGAGTACATCATTTTCCCAGAATCTGGGAGTTTGACAATCACTCCAAAACCGGAGTACGGAAACCCATCTACATGGGATGAACTCGGAGCACTCAAAACAGCCGTAGCAGAAGGAGAAATACATCCGTTAGATCTCAAATTCGGAGTTGCCGACGCGCTTGCTGATACACTAAAACCCCTTACTGCACACTTTGAAGAAAATTCTCAATTGCTTGAACAAGTAATTGCCATCACGACTTCTTGATTCGGGGCGAAAAGTCCTCTTCTCACCTATAGTGGTACAAAATTCGCCATTTTGTTATTGATAAATGAAAATTACATTTAATAAGGTAATTAGGCAGTTATCGCTCTATGGGGGGGCAGAGTTCTAAAGTGGCCGTCAGGCCCAAACTGAATGGGTTAGGCATGGCTGATGTTGGAATCGATGATATCGCAATTCACTTTCCCAAAATTTACTTCGATATGAAGGATTTTGCAGAGATGCGAGGAACTGATTATGGAAAGTTGAACCGTGGACTTGGACTTTCTGCCATGTCTGTACCAGATATTCACGAAGATACCGCTACAATGGGAGCAAATGCTGTCACTCAACTAATTGATCGAAATGGCCTCGACCCTCGAAACATTGGCCGAATGTATCTTGGAACAGAGTCTGCCTTGGATGGTGCAAAACCAACCGCCACTTACATTCTTGATATGTTGACGCAGCGCTACTCGCGCCAGTTTGGCGAAGACTGCTTCCGTAACTGCGATGTTGTAGACATGACATTCGCTTGTATTGGAGCGGTCGATGCTCTTCACAACACTCTCGATTGGGTAGCCCGTGGTGGCGATGAAGAGGCGCGAATTGGAGTTGTCGTCTTCTCTGATAACGCAAAATATGACTTAGGGTCAAGTGGAGAATACACACAGGGTGCTGGGGGTGGTGCAATTCTAGTGCGCCACAATCCTCGTCTGATTTCCATACCTGACACATGGGGCATCTCTACCACTCCTGTCCACGATTTCTTCAAACCACGCCGAGAGGTGTCGCTGACCTCGGTCATTACCCATGTCTTACAACTCGCTAGAGAAACAGGACAGAATCTGAAAGAAGGCTTGGCGGAAAGAATGGTAAAGCATCTTCCCGAATCGACTGTGCGCCGACTCGGAATCTTCTCCCACGGTGAAGAGATAATTCAAGTTCACCGAGATGAACCTGTATTCGATGGCCAATTCTCAAATCGATGCTACCAAGAAGCAGTCAAGACCGCATTCCTCGATTTCCGCCGAAAAGCAATCAAGAGTGGCCGCTACAACAGTGAAACAGATGCCATCCTGACTGAACAGTGGGTTCGAATCATCATGCATCTTCCATACGCATTCCAAGCAAAGCGAATGTTCCCCGATGTATTCCGCCACGACAGGCGTGATGAGGCGATTTGGCAAGAAATTGTTTCAGAAATAGGAAGTGATCCTGCGCGTGAAGAGTTTGAGGACACCCCTGAAGGTGAAATCGAATGGGAGAAAGTGCAGGACGTATACCGCAGAGCAATTTCCAAGACAGAGCAATACAAGGAGTTCCACGCCCAAAGAATCGAGAAAGGGCAACGTGCTTCAAGCCTTATTGGCAATCAGTACACCGGCTCAATCTTCCTTGCAATCATGTCTACATTTGAGTCTGATTACGAAGATAATGAGAATATTGAGAACAATTACTTCGGCCTCTGTGGCTATGGCTCAGGTGCCAAAGCCAAGGTGTTTGAAGGCAAGGTATCACCTAATTGGAGAGAGGTTGTCTCCCGATGGAATTTGTTTGAGAGAATGGCTGGTAGGGTTGCAATCGACCGTGTTACTTACGAAGCGCTCCACAAGGGGCTCAGAGAGGACAGCGTTATCGAGCCAGAGGGCGAATTTGCCTTAGTGGAAATCGCATCAGAAGGTGACTACGAAGGTGCTCGTACTTACCGCTGGGTCGCATGAACCGTTATTTGCCAAAATAGGCACTCAAACTTCGTAGAGATGCTCTAGATATTCATCTGGGCTGAGCAATTCATCCTCATCGAAACCATGCGGCCTGACATTCATCAGCCAACCATCACCGTATGGGTCATCATTGACTAATTCAGGACTATCTTCAACCTCACCATTCAACTCAACGATATGGCACGCAACAGGCGCATCAATGACGTGCCTACCAGATGATGTTCTGAATGTGGCCAATGTCTCCTCTTCAAGGACTTCGTGGCCGTTGGTACCCGCTTCACGTGCCCCTGTGCCAACCTGCTCTGAATCTACATCTTCATCAGCAAACTCGTCATACTCATCAACACTAGTTGGTTGAGCGAGAACAACTCGAATCATATCTCCAAGTTCTGCTTGTAGAAAATCACTGATACCGATTTTGAACAGGTCTCCAGTTTCCTCATCTGATTCTAATTTCATGAACCAAAGATGATCTTTGGAATATTGTCTATCATCAATAATTTTGAATTCAATGAAATCTTCCCCGTCCGCCATAAAACATACCTCTTGAGGCGCGCCGACTTTGGCTTCATATTTAATTATTTGAGTCGACAACCCTATTTTCACGCCACCAGAGGTGGCTAGCGACCCGTTATGAACGAGAGACCTTTGGCCAAACCATAGGTGCAATGCATGGACTTCCGAGAAACTGACGAACAAACCATGATTCGAGAGATGGTAAGGGACTTTGCTGAGTCGGTTCTTCCACCCACAATAAAGGAACGTGATAAGCATCAAATTCCACCTACTGAAGAATGGAAACGGTTCTGCGATGAGACCGGACTTCAAGGCATCACTATCTCCGAAGATTTTGGGGGAATGCCAGTGGATGATGTCAGTGAGGCAATCATCATTGAGGAACTCGCCCGAGTTGACCCTTCATTTTCAGTCTTCTATGGAGTTCATGTGGGATTATGCAGTAAAACCATTACACTACACGGTACTGATGAGCAAAAAGAGCAGTATCTAACTCAATTATCCACTGACAAGGTTGGAGCCTATTCTCTTTCAGAAGCTGGAGCCGGCACAGATGCAGCCGCTCTCTCCTGCAAAGCAAAACTCTCTGATGATGGTAGTCATTACATCCTCAATGGAATGAAGATGTGGGTCACTAATGGGGCCTCGGCAGACATCTACGTCCTCTTCGCTAAAGTGATTGGTCATCCAGATTATGGCACAAAGAAGCATGGGGGAACAACCGCCTTCATTGTTGAGAAAGCATTTGAAGGATTCACTGTGGGTAAGAAAGAAGATAAACTCGGAATCCGAAGTAGTGATACCTGCTCCCTGATACTTGAAAACTGCAAAGTTCCAGTAGAAAATGTGCTAGGTGATGTAGGGAAAGGATTCTCAATCGCAATGAATGCACTCGATAATAGTAGAATAGGAATTGCCGCACAAGCCCTTGGAATAGCACAAGGTGCATACGAAGCAGCTCTGAAGTATTCCCAAGAAAGAGAGACTTTTGGAAAGCCGTTGGCAGCCCACCAGATGATCACTTCATATCTCGCAGATATGGCCACTAGGGTCGAGGCCTCAAGATTGCTTGTCTATCGTGCCGCACGAGCCAAACAACTGCACTACGAAGAAGGAGCACCCCGTCACACCAACGAAGCGAGCATGGCCAAGTTGTTCGCAGGAGACACCGCTATGTGGGTTGCCGAGCGAGCTGTACAGATTCACGGCGGATATGGTTATGTGACCGAATTCCCTGTTGAGAGATTCTTCAGAGATGCAAAAATCACCCAAATTTACGAAGGTACTCAGGAAGTACAACGTTTGGTCATTGCACGAAATCTCAAACTTTGAATTTCAAGGCCAGCAGAGCCGGGGCCATTCTGTGGGATCACCATCTTTCCACACCAATTGATTGAGGTGTGATTCAACCTCCGCAAGGTTTGGCAAGTCTTCCTCAATCTGTTTTCGATGGAGCCATTCCTTCAATCGGCCAAGTTTGATTCCTTGGCTTAGTCCAGTCATTTCTGCAATCCAGTTTCCATCTGCTAATGGTGCATCGCCCGCTGTATTTGCTGGCAAAGAGGCAAGCGATGAGATTACCTCCTCAACTCCGCTGGTTGCAAGCGCTGATTCACAGGCTAGTTGTTGATTCAATCTGCTTCCAAGTACCGTCCTGTATAGACGCAACTCTGCTACTGTGCCTGCATTGGGAAGATGTGATAGGCGTCTGCTCAGCTCATTGACCCCCGTAATGATTGCTTTCGGCATCGTCAAACGCTTCATCAACACACTAACATCATCGGCCCTGAACATCATCGCTAGACGGGCTTCAACTATCTCGTCCCCGGAAATTTCTGCAAGCCTCGCTTGACCTGTCAAGTCATACTCATGCCCTGCAAAAATTGTCGACAGCACGCCATCTTCAGACATCTCCTCAAGCACTAGAGCAGCGTGCTGACCTGCAAGAATCTGCCTGAATTCCTGCCAAATTCTCTCAACACTGACATTTTTTAGCATATATTGACAATCTTTGAGAGCAGATGCTAAATCATCATCGGGACTCCAAATGCCTGCACCTCGTTGATCCATTAATCGGTATGCGCGCATCACCCGCAAACCATCTTCAGACAATCTTGTGGAGGCATTTCCAACAGCACGTAGTACACCATTCTGCAAATCTTGGTATCCATCAAATGGGTCATACAAAAGTTGCCTAGACAGGTCAACGGCCATAGCGTTGATTGTCAAATCACGACGCTCAAGGTCTTCCAATAGTGAGTCGCCGAAAATCACAGATTCCGGCCTGCGACCATCTAGATATTCTTGATCACACCTCAAGGTAGTTATCTCATAAAACTCGCCATCAGACCTCACTCTGACCATCACAGTACCATATTTAGCACCAATATCAATTGAATTTAAAGGATCAAATAGAGCAATCACTTGCTCAGGTCTGAGATTGGTTGTCAAGTCGTAATCGTGAGGATCCATGACACCATTCAGGCACTGCCTAACGCTACCCCCAACAACCCAGACGCCCCCACCACTTTCTGAGATAGTGGAAACCACCTGCAACAGGTCATCTGGAAGTGATTCTACCCAACTATGCATCGTTGATGGAAAGGCTACGCCCTCCATGTCGGCACGTGCTCCTTTCGGCAGTGCAGCAACTCTCGCGTATGGTTCCACAGGAGGTCGGGGGGCGGCAATCGCTTTCAAGGGCGACGGCGGGGAGGGGTCATGGAGGTAGAACTCGTGCCCATTGAGTGGTTGAAGGCGCACGAGGGAATTCGCCTAAAAAAGGTCCGGGAACTGGCTGAAGTGACCAAAAAATGGGGTTGCTACACCAAACCTCTGCTCGTTGACAAGCAAACCGGCACAATTCTAGACGGGCATCACCGACACCAAGTTGGATTTATTCTCAACTTGCTTCGACTTCCAGTTATATTGTTTGATTATTTGGAAGATGATGCCATTACAGTAGAGGCTTGGCCGAATTGCGGATTGGAATCATTGAGCAAACAAGAGGTTATTGACATGGCTACTTCTGACCAACTCTTTCCACCAAAAACCAGCCGACACACCACTGAATGGAACACTCCGCCAATACATGTCTCACTCGAAACTCTTGGCAATGTAGAGGATTAATTCCCAGAGTAGTGATTGTACTGGCACACTGAATCCCCTTCCAACCTATCCTAATCAGTGAGTTGCTACTACCAACTGGCTTGAGATTGAGGTTTATTTACGGCTCCCCAGTCGAAGCAACATGAACCCACTCAACAGCAGAACTAGGACAACTCCCAGGACGATGTTCATCATGCTCAAATTCTCTAAGATTCCAGATTTCTGTGATGTTTCTGATTCTACGCCGCTGGAATCCTCATCTTCATCATCATCGTTGGGCGGGTCATCATCATCTACTGGAGTTGTATCAGTGACATTGGTTTGGTCATCTTCAGGCATCGGTGTCTGGTCACAATTGTCAGGAATTCCATCGCCATCTTGGTCGAGTAAATCATTGTACCCCATACACTGGTCGTCGGCATCAGATACCCCATCCGCATCCGAATCAATCAACGAATCGCAACCATCTGCAATTCCATCTTGATCTATGTCAATGCTGTCGTTGTGTCCTAGGCATGCGTCGTTGGTATCTGACACTCCATCGCCATCGGAATCGATCAGCGAATCGCAACCATCTGCAATTCCATCTTGATCTATGTCAATGCTGTCGTTGTGTCCTAGGCATACGTCGTTGGTATCTGACACTCCATCGCCATCAGAATCGATTAGCGAATCGCAACCATCTGGAATCCCATCTGCATCTACATCCACGGCGTCGTCATATCCAGGGCAGGCATCAGAGGAGTCCGCTACACCATCTGCATCGGAATCGATTAGCGAATCGCAATCGTCTGGAATTGAGTCACCATCAATGTCTATATTGTCGTCAAATCCACTGCAGAGATCTACGTTGTCCTTGACACCATCCCCATCAGAATCATCGATGCAACCATCGCCATCTGAATCCCAAGGAATGGACTCTTCATTGCTGCAATCATCCGTCCAGGATTCAACGTAATCTCCCGGTGTCATATCCTTACCGACAAATGCGGGGAATGAACTGTTGTAGCGATTAGTCTTGAACACCTTATTCATGTTACTCTTCCCATTTGGATTTTCAGGGATGTCGTCACCCTGATTGAGGGGTCCGTCACCAATCACTGGATTGATGTATTTCCAGACGACTTCGCCTTCCGGATTGACCTCAAATAACGTGCCACGCACACCCCATGTCACCAATGTGTTACCATTCTCCAATCTCTCTACACCTCCCAAGGAGGATGCAAACATACTCGTACCTTGATCCCAAGACCAACTCGGTGCAGCAGGCCCCCAAGAACTACCGGATTGCAAGACATATTCGCCATTGACCAGAGGTGGGGAAATGACATCGGCTGAAGAATAATCTCGTCCATGTCCATTGTTGAAGACACTCAAATCACCAGCACCGAGGCGTCCTTCATTGATCCACTGAATGTCATGTTGGCCGAACAGTTGCTGATCATTATTTGTCCCCGCGCGATAGGCTTCTGGATTGCCCCAGCGATACAGGATGTCGCCACCCTTACCTGAGTGGCCACCGGTATGTCCAGCAGCTTCCTCTGTTGTCGTGCTATGATCGATGATGTAAATCTCGTTCACATTCCTGCAAGACAATACAATTTGGTCCAAGATTAGGTTGTAATCGATGCCATTGCAGTGCATCCAGTCACTCTTGTATGGGCTAAGGGTGTCTGGTGAATCAACGAAGTTGATGTCGAGAAGTTCTGGGTGATCAGCAACCACGCCGTAATTGTCCTTGGTGGAATCATATTCCTGAATCAGATGGTCCCAGATGTTCCACGCCCAGACGATATTGGCTTGGTCGGTTCCGACGGGTTGAACCTCAACAATCTGGTCGGGCCAAAGGGTGTCTTGACTCATCTTGTTGGGGTTGCGTCCTGCTTGTTGGGCTTCTGCTTCGCTCTTGAAATCCCACGCAATCATCAGAAAATTCCCATTGGGCAATGGTTCGATGTCGTGATGGCTGCGATTGGTCTCTCCGGGGAAGAACCATTCCCATTCCATCTGACTGTCCCAAGATAGGCGCTCAATCTTACCACCAACCCCGTTGTCATCATGATCAAAATCTCTTCCAAGGTCGACCGATCGCAGCAAATCTCCATCCTCGAGCATGTAGGCCGACATACCGGGGGGAAGCCCACTAGGAGATGTCCACGAGTGAACCATTCGCCCATGTGCGTCAATGAGGTATGTGCTCTCAGATGACATCGGAGCGAAGAGGGTGTAATCCTCATTCACACGATTATCGCAATAGATGAGTCCGACAGTCCATGTGGTATTTCGATTGGCATTACAAATGGGTTCAACCGGTGAGCCAGAAGGTTCCTGTGCCTCAGAGGGGGAGGTAATGCCACATGGCAGTAGCAGTGAAAGTAAGAGTATCGATACTAGGGGGATACTTCTTTTCATGCCCCATCGTTCTGCTTCATCTACTTCAAATTGACTTTGTTGTGTACATACTTCAAACCACCCTTGATTGCATGGGCCCCCCTTGCGACTGTGATCGCATATGCGACACCCGTCTGTTGAAAGGGGACCCTTCCGATTTATTGACAAGAGCATCATCAGAATTAGCATCGTGGTAATTCTTTGATTGCCATGTCCATTGGAGAGGCAGATATTTCATCATTTTCTCCCGCACTGAAACAAAGGGTTTTCATTGATTATTATGGGACCAAGTCTTCATGACTACCAAATCCAAAATCGCCGCCGATATCATCTGGTGCGCCAGGGTGCTGCATTTCAGTTTCTAACAATGCGAAGAGAGTAGGCCATAGCGGTGAGAGCCAATCAGAAGCATTCAACAACATTTCGAAGAGAGGATTGTCCTCAACCTCACCCTCTAACCCGATAAAGTGGAGGCGCTCGTCTTCATCATCCTCCCATACATCATCATCTCCAGTTAGCAAGACCGGGGGAAGATCGGCGGGCAAAAGGCGTAATTGCTCTACAAACTCACGCAAATGGTCAATCTGTTCTGCATCAAAAACACCCAATTCAGAGCCAATCTCCAAAGCATTCTCAAGCAGAGATGCTAGTTGCTGTGAATCTGTAGCCTCGTCTTCTGTTTCAGAAATGTCCACAGGCCCGAACAGAACTCCACCAAGATCTGTGTCTAGCCATTCACCTTGTCGTTCACGCTTGAGCAAACGTTGGGCCACCCTGCCACCAATAGGGGCTATCACGAAACCGCCATCGGTGATTCTATTTTCCAACCAATTAGGAAGATTGGGCAGAGAGCCTGTCACCAAGACACGATTCAATGGGTCTGGCAAATTCGGAGGTGCGTGATCAAGTTGTCTCATCTTACGGATGTGGAATCTTGCTTCACAATCAAACTCTTTCAAACGCTCCCTAACATGTTCGATGACCTGTCGATTCGGGTCCACCACTGTCACACCACCTTCTGGGCCGACAATGTGTCCTATCAAAGCAGCTAGATACCCTCCTTTGGCACCAAGTAGCAATACCTCATCGCCACGTTCTAACTCAAGATGATGTAGTAGGGTGCAAATCATGTGTGGTGCTGATATTGTTTTGATTCCACCACTATCGGTCTCTGTGAAAACCAATGGGCGGTCATAGTAGAAAGGTTCAGAATCGTAATTAGTGAAAGATTCCACAGCAATTGCTGACATTGCCTCACGGATAACTGGAGTCAAGGGTACATCGGCGGCTTGCAAGCGCTCTAACAATCCCGCAATGTCGTTCACAATAGGGCCACAACAGTCCCTACACAAAAGGCTAAGGGGTCGCGTGGTTCATATTGTGGTTATTCTTCGGCTATTCCATCGGGCTCGTGGTCTAGCGGTTATGACGTCGCCCTTACAAGGCGAATATCG
>Ga0187833_10004057_pt1 | contig 14459 bp, 14 predicted proteins | sample ETNtaG_37_FD_167968 | JGI IMG/M metagenome (GOLD analysis project Ga0187833, IMG submission 167968) | Marine microbial and viral communities from oxygen minimum zone, Eastern Pacific Ocean - ETNP2014_SV_400_PacBio MetaG (Illumina Assembly) | ecosystem: Environmental > Aquatic > Marine > Hypoxic... | reverse complement strand
ACTTTTGAAAGAGAGCGATAAAGGAGGTGTTTTTTTAGGTTCTACTTTTATGGAGGAAGATAATCCTTTTGGAAAACCCATCTTACCTGGCTCAAAAGTGGAAATATTGGATAAAGAATTCAAGGTAATAGGCATAATGGAGAAGAAAGGTAATTTTCAGATTGATGGGGCTGTATTCTTAAATGAGGATGATCTTAGAGAGTTAGTGGATAGAGATGAAGATGAGTATGATATAATCATTGCAAGGTTTGATGAAAATTTGGATGTTAATGAACTAAGGGCAGATATAGAAAAGGGATTAAGAAAAGTAAGGGATGTGGATGAGGGTGATGAAGATTTTTCTGTCGAAACTCCGGGCTCAATACTAGAAACTGTTAACTCTACAATACTGGCTGTTCAGATATTTGTCTATATAATTGCAGGAATATCTATTTTGGTGGGTGGAATTGGTATAATGAATACCATGTATACTTCTGTTATTGAGAGAACAAAAGAGATTGGAATTATGAAATCTATTGGTGCTAAGAACTCTGCAATATTTTCAATTTTTTTTGTTGAGTCTGGCTTGCTTGGCACTGTAGGTGGTTTAATTGGCATTATTATTGGCGTTTCAGGAGCATCAAGCTTAGCATTTGCTGGCAGGGCTTTGTTAGGTTCTGAACTTATAGCAGTTTATTTTCCTTTTGGCTTGATATTTGGAGCACTTTTAGGGTCTTTTATAATGGGTTCGTTTTTTGGCACTTTGCCTGCTATACAGGCCTCTAAACTTCATCCAGTAGATGCACTAAGGTACTCGAAATGAAAACATTTCGAGATACTCCAACAAGTTGGAGATATTCAAAATGATAAAAGACTTACTAAAATATTCAATTTCCAATTTGTGGAGCAGAAAGATGAGGAGTTTTCTTACTATACTTTCAATATTAATTGGAATAACTGCTGTATTCGCTCTGGTAAGCTTTGGCCAGGGAATCAATAAATATGTCAATGATTTTGCGCAGGAGATGGGCACTGACAAAATAATGATGTCGCCTGGCGGATTTGTACCTCCTGGAACAAGCAATATCCTTTTTACTGATGATGATATTGATTTTATAAGAAAAGTGAAGGGTGTTAAAGTTGTTACTGCGTGGATGGCTGGTACAGGCAAGATAGAGTTTAAGGATTTTAAGGAGAAATATACCTTTGTTTTTGGTTTTTCAACAGACTCTGAAGAACAAAGATTAATGGAAGAGCTGTTTGGAGTAGATATTGAGAAAGGAAGGAATCTTAAGAGGGGGGATGTCCTGAAAGCACTTCTTGGGTATAATTACCTTATTCCTAATAAGTTATTCAAGAAAGGACTTAGAGTTGGGGATAAAATTGAGGTCAATGATGTTAAGGTTGAGGTTATTGGTTTTTACGAGGAGATAGGAAATCCACAGGACGACAGCCAGGTGTACCTTACTTATGAAGGTCTAGAAGAGATATTTGGGGATAAGGATTATGAATATTTGGCTATAAGGAGCGCTGCTGGTGTAGACCCTTCTGCTTTGGCAGATAAGATAAAGGAAAGATTCAGGAAGCGCAGAGACCAGAAAGAAGGGGAAGAGGATTTTGTTGTTCAGACTTTTGAGGATACAATAGCGACTTTTACTTCTGTAATAAACATGCTGAATGGGGTGCTTGTGCTTATAGCATTGATATCTCTGGTTGTTGCTGCTGTCAATATAACTAATACTATGTACACTAATGTTTTGGAGAGGACTCGTGAAGTTGGTGTGATGAAGGCTATTGGCTCAAGAAATAAGCAGATACTTGAGGTTTTTGTTGTCGAGTCTGGATTTTTAGGATTGGTTGGAGGGATTCTTGGTGTTTTGCTAGGATATGGGATTGCAAAAATTGGGGAGTTTGCAGCTAAGTCTGCTGGTCTGACTTTTTTAAAGCCTGCTTTTCCGTTATGGCTGATTATTGGCTGTTTAGCTTTTGCTTTTTTTGTTGGTGCTGGCTCTGGAGTGTTGCCTGCTATAAGGGCTTCCAGATTAAAACCAGTAGATGCTTTACGTTACGAGTGAAACGAGTAATGCTAAAGTCAAGGAACGAAGTGACAGACTCTTAGATATGAGTAGAGTTCATCTTTTTTAAGTAAATTTTTAATTTTTCTTTTATTTTTTTATCAATATTTTCAGACTTAATGGTTACTTTTCCGCTTAATTGGCTCTTTAATGTTCTATTTGCTTTTTTACATTCTTCTTCTATTGTTTTTGCATATCTTGTGTTGAATAATCTTATTGATGGGAATTTTGTTATAGCGTTTGCTCCAGCATTTATTAATAGGTGTATTTCAGTTAAATGGGTTAGCCATGAGCCTGCTATAATCTCTAAATTAGGGAATTGTCTTCTTATTTCTTTAATCCATTTTAGGTAATATCCTGTCGTTGGTCCTTTAGTGTTTTCGAATACTGTGTTTTTTTGCGGCTTTAACCTGTAGATTGTTAATCTGTTGATGTTGTGTTTTTTTATGAATTCTTTAAGTAGTTTGATGTCTTTTTCTGTTTCTCCTAATCCTATGACGATTGTTATGGCTTTCTTTAGGTTTAGTTTTTGTGCTGTTTGGAACATGTCTTCTATTTCTTTTAATGGCTTAGAAGGGCATAGTTTGTCTCTTAGCTCTGGAGTTATGCATTCAACTGTTCCACAAACACCTTGTGTGTATGGTTTGAACTTAGTTAGTTGATTCTCATTTAGAACTCCTAAGTTAAGCCACTGTTTTTGTTTTGTTATCTTTTTTACTTTTTTTATGATACTTAACAGTTCTTCATCTGTGTAAGTGTCACATCCTCCACTAAGGAATTCTACTTTCCAGTTGCAAGCTTTGCAGATATAAGCTTCTGCGAATATTGAAGCTAATGATCTTCTGTCTTTTACTGGGTCTGGCTTTATGTGTGGTTTTGAAGATAGATAGCAGAAGGCACAGTCTCTTTTACTGCAGTACCAACTTATGAAGATTGCTCTTTCGAAGTATATTGGTTTCATAAAAGAAAAGAAATAAAAGTAGTATAAAAGGGTTTAGAAAATTATCCATCAAAATATTCTTTTAATGGCTTCCAGTAATAATCAATCCACCCTTGTTTGTACGAGTCTGCTTGTTCTGCAGGGACTTTTGAATGGATCATAGTTAGTTTAGTTCCTTCTTTCTCTTTTTTAAGTGAGAACTCGACAATTGAGGGAGGGTAACCTTCTGGCCACTCAGTAGTTTGCCATTCCTGGACGATCTTCTTTCCTTTGACCATTTCAATATTCTTTCCTAATATGTAACCATCCCATGCTGTGAATTTTCCACCTATCTTACTGCTTATTTTTGCTTTTCCTCCAGTGAACTCAGCATGTTTTTTAGAGTCCATAAAAGCCCCATAAACTTCTTTTGGGCTGGCTTTGATAAAAACTGATTGCTTGATTGTTTTGGTTTTCATGTTTTATCACCTGTTAAATATAATGGTGAAGAGATATATAAACTTAATCCTTATAATAAATGGGTTCTTCTTTTTTATTATTGATGATTTAGAAAGCCTCTGAAGGGATTTGCACCCTTGATCTCGAGTTCTTTCTGTTTAGCACCATACGAAACTCGCGCTTTAGCTAGCTAAGCTACAGAGGCATGAATGGTTAGAATCAATGGGCCTATTTTAATTTTTCTAATAGGTCGCCTTTTGTGGGAAACTTCTTCTGACATTCATTACAGACAGGGTATTTCTTGCTTGAGCCTTTTTTCTTCATATAGCTGCCTATAATCTTCTTTAGGAAGGTTTCTTCTATTTTTTTACTACAGACTGAGCATTTCATAGGATTATAGAATTAGTACCTATTTAAAAACATTTTTATAAGGTATATTGTTTATTCTTACCATTATGACACGCATAGCTGTAATTGAAAAGGAGAAATGCAACCCAATCGGGTGTGGGAACTATCTTTGCATTAGGGTGTGCCCTGTCAATAAGATGGGGGAAGAGTGTATTGTTGAAGGTGAAGAGAAGAAGGCAAAGATAAATGAGGAACTATGCACTGGATGCGGAATATGTCCTAAAAGATGTCCATATGGCGCTATTTCAATAATTAACCTACCTGAAGAGCTTACTGATAAGCCAATTCATCAATATGGGGAGAATGGATTTCATCTTTATAATCTGCCAGTTCCTATTTTTGGGAAAGTGGTTGGTATTGTTGGGAAGAATGGAATCGGTAAGTCAACTGCAATAAAGGTCTTGGCTGGTGTTTTACAACCGAACTTGGGAAATATTGAAGAAAAAGAAACAGATTATGAAAAACTGGTTGATTTCTTTAAGGGAACAGAGGCTCAGATATTCTTTGAAAAGGTTAAAGACAAGAAAATCAAGATAAGCTACAAGCCTCAGCAGGTTGATCTGATTCCTAAGACAATAAATGGGAAAGTAAAAGATTTGTTAAACAAGGTTGATGAGAAAAAGCAATTAAAGAAAATAGTGAAAGAGCTGGATTTGGGTGAGATACTTGATAATGATATTAAAAAGATATCTGGTGGTGAATTGCAAAGGGTGGCAATAGCAGCTGCTGTATTGAAGAAAGCCAACTTATATATTTTTGATGAGCCAACATCTTATTTAGATATCAAGCAAAGGCTGAGGGTTAGTAAATTTATTAAGGAATTGGCTGATGAGAATACTGCTGTTCTTGTTGTAGAGCATGACCTGATAATTCTTGATTATATGACTGACCTTGTACATCTAATGTATGGCAAAGAGAACTGTTATGGTATTGTTTCTATGCCTAAATCAACAAAAGTAGGAATTAATGTTTATCTTTCTGGTTATCTGAAAGAAGAGAATGTAAGATTTAGAGATGCAAAAATAAAGTTTGAAGCAAAGCCACCTATTAAGAAGCTAAATAGGAATGAATTAACCTCCTGGCAGGATATTGAGAAAAAATTAGGGAAATTTAAATTAAAAGCAGAGCAAGGCACTATCTACAAGCATGAGGTTGCAGGTATCCTGGGAGAAAACGGAATTGGAAAAACTTCATTTGTCAGGATTCTTGCAGAAGACATAAAGCAGGACAAAGGAAAGATAACTGAAAAGGCCAAGGTTTCATATAAACCACAATACCTTGAATCAAATTCAAAAGAAATAGTTGTAAATGTTTTGAGAAGGGCAATTCAGAAATATACTAACCAACTGATAAATCCCTTACAGATTAAACCCTTGCTTATGAAAAAACTGAATGAGCTGTCTGGAGGAGAGCTGCAAAGGGTTTCAATTGCATTATGCTTAAGCCAGGATGCTAAGCTTTATCTTCTTGATGAGCCATCTGCATACCTAGATGTTGAGCAAAGGATTATTATTTCCAAGGTTATTGGAGATTTCATGGAACATAAAGGAACTACTGCATTGGTTGTTGACCATGATTTGTTGTTTATTGATTACATAAGCCAGAACATAATTGTTTTTAATGGCAAGCCAGCTATTGAAGGCTTTGTTAACGGCCCTTATGCTATGGAAGAAGGGATGAATATATTTTTGAAGGATTTACAGATTACTTTCAGAAGAGACCATGAATCACACAGGCCTAGAGCAAATAAAAAAGGTTCTGTAAAAGATAGAGAGCAGAAAGAGACAGGTAAGTTGTATTATGGTTAGGCTTTTTTAACACCACAAGATTTATATTGTTCACTAGTTCTAAATTTTATTAAAATAAGTGGTGACTGGGATAATAGATACATTTCTTCATTTCCAGAGGCAATCAGATTCAAGAATTCAATTGATATTCTTCGTGGAGTTAAGATTAAGGTTGCATCTGAAAGCCAGATAGAGGAATTTATTGAATGGGTAAGGAAAAAATATGGTGTCATTTTCAAGCCTTTCCCTCACAGAGCGTTCACTTATTTTTACGATACTCCAGAAAGAATCTTATATATTGGGTGGGTTCTAACCAAATTTAGGATTAATGAACTAGTGAATGATAAAAAACTTCTTTCGATAATCAATGAAAATCCTTCATATCTTCAAATTATTAATGTTATGATTCTATGTTGCTATTATGGGGCGCTTGAGTTTATAAACTTTAAGTTAAATAAGAGGGGAATATTGATTAGCGGTGATAAACACTATGGTCTTGAGATGGGTAGCGGATGTTATATATTCTGCAGCCAGCCCCAAATACTATATTATATCGATTCAATAGAAAAAAATCAGAAAAATCCAGATAATATTATTAAGTTTATCATTGGTGAGATGGTTCATGAACTGGTACATAGCATCAGGGAAGAAGGCATGGCGATGGGAGGGCATTATGCCCAGGAAATAGTCTCACATATGGTTCAGTTTCTCTGGCATCCTGAAAATTTACATTTCCAGAACCAAATCAAGGGGTCAATAAAAAATATCAGGGCAAAAGTCAATGACAAAAGAAGAAGAATCAACAGAATTTATGATGTTGCAATTCTTGTTGCACTCGTTTTTATTGTTCATAGATTACGGAGGTTTCCTCAATCAAGAAGTTTTAAGCAGATAATGGATTTTGATAAGCTTTCTCTTGAAGAGCAGCTAAATACTTTACAAAATCTTGGCAATACCCTTCATTGGTATAATAAAAAAGAAAGAAAAAAAGTCATTGGAAAGATTGTCAGAGAGTTTTTTCCTTACACAAGAAAGAATCTGGAAAAGCTTTATACTATAGCAGAAGAAGAACTGAATATGGGCATAAGACTTAAGGATTTAGGAGTTGAATAGTTAGGCCTTACCTTTACTTTCACCACTGATAACTCCAGCAGCAATCAAATGAGCAACACGTATTGGTTCTGGTATAAAACTTCTTGTGCAGGTTATGTCTAGAATCTCTTTGGTTTTTCTTGTGCTGATGCCTTTTATCTGGACAAATATCTTCCCTATTTTTGTTACAGGGCCTGCTTTTTGTATTAGCTTGATTTTGCTTTTTTTATTTAGTTTTGTTAATGTTTTGAATATCTTTTTGAAGTCAGGGCGTTTTCTAATGACTACTATAACCGGAATTTTGGTTTTTTTATGCAGTTTTTTGATATCTATGACGTTGAAGCCACCAAACGCAATACCATCCAGTAAAATGCATTGAAGCTGGGGCTTGAATTTGCATTTGTTAACCATTGCGATTAGTTTTTTTGTAGAATCATTGCCATCAACAGCAACTTTTGTAGACAGAATGCCATCAATAAAAGAACCACCGCGGAAAATAGTCCCAATAACCAAAACCCTGCCTTTTTTGAATTTATTAAAAGGAGCGTCATCAATACCTATTACTCTGATTTCTTTTTTGACCATATGATTAGTATTAGTTATTGCCTTTTAAATAGTTTATTCAGTAATACTTATAAATGAAAGAAAATACCTCAAATCAATATGTGCGGTATTGTTGGGGTAATATCAAACAGGGAAGTAAGTAAGATTTTGCTAGATTCAATTAGAAAGCTAGAGTACAGGGGTTATGATTCTGTTGGCATGGTCTGTTGTGATAAGAGCAACGTATGTGTAAAGAAAGATATAGGTAAAATCAATGAAGTTGATAAAAAAGTTAATTTTACCCAGTTAAAAGGGAATGTTGGATTAGCTCATTCTCGTTGGGCTACACATGGCAAGACTACAAAAGAAAATGCTCATCCACACACTGACTGCACAGGTGAGATATCTATTGTTCATAACGGGATAATAGAGAATTATAACGAATTAAAGAGCGGATTAGAGAAAAAAGGCCATGAATTTAAGTCAGAAACAGATACAGAGATTATTGTTCATCTTATTGAAGAGAATTATAAGGGAGATTTAAAAGATGCTGTTCTAAAAGCTCTGCAAAAACTGGATGGATCTTATGCATTGGGTGTTATTCATCCAGAGCATGATGAGCTGATTGCAGCAAGAAATGAAAGCCCTTTGGTTATTGGAGTAGGAAAGGAAGAAAATTTTATTTCTTCTGATGTTCCTGCAATTCTGGAATACACTAAAAAGGTAGTTTACATGGGTAATAACGAGGTTGCTGTATTAACAAAAAATGATTATCAAATTTTTGATCTCGATGGGAATAAGAAAGAAAAAAAGGTAGAAACAATAGAATGGAATGCAGAACAAGCAAAAAAACAAGGCTTTAAGCATTTTATGCTGAAGGAGATATTTGAACAACCAAGGGCTATAACTGAAACAATCAATGGAAGACTGGAGGATTCTGATGTGTTGATTAAAGATGAAATTGATTTGAGTGAAGAAGAAATAAAGAATATTAAAAGAATAATTATTGTTGCCTGCGGTACAAGCTGGCATGCTGGCCTGGTAGGGGAGTTTATGCTGGAAGAATTAGCAAAGATACCTGTTGAAGTAGAGTATGCTTCTGAGTTCAGGTACAGAGATCCCATTGTTGATAAAGATACAATAGTAATAGCAATCTCACAAAGCGGAGAAACAGCAGATACTTTGGCTGCTTTAAGAGAGGCAAAGAAAAAAGGAGCAAAGATAGTCTCTATTGCTAATGTTAAAGGGAGTTCTATAGTCAGGGAATCAGATAGTGTTGTCTATACGCATGCCGGACCTGAGATAGGTGTTGCATCTACAAAGGCGTTTACATCGCAATTGGTTGTGCTTTATTTAATAACTGTTTATTTTGGAAAGGTTAGGCGTTTATTGACTGTTGAAAATGTCAGGAGAAGGGTAAGTTATCTAAGGAAACTTCCATTGCAAATACAGTCTGTTTTGGAGAATTGTGAATATATTAAACTACACGCAGAAAAATTTTATAAGAATAAGAATGCATTATATCTGGGAAGGGGCATTAATTACCCTATTGCTTTAGAAGGTGCTTTAAAGCTAAAAGAGGTAAGCTATATACATGCTGAGGGGTATCCTGCTGCTGAGATGAAGCATGGTCCTCTTGCTTTAATAGATAAAGAAATGCCAGTAATTTTTATAGCAACAAAAGATAACAGAACATATAAAAAGGTTTTAAGCAATATACAAGAAGTAAAATCAAGAGGCGGTGTTGTTATTGCAATTGAGACTAAAGGGGATAAAGAAGTTAAGAAGATTGTTGACCATAACTTTCATATTCCTCATAACTCATATATCTTAAATCCCATTTTAGCAGCAATTCCATTACAATTGCTTGCTTATTATATTGCTGATAAAAATGGTTGTGATATAGACAAGCCAAGGAATCTTGCAAAAAGCGTGACTGTAGAATGAGATTCAGAAAAGCAACAGCAAAGGATGCAGTTGGGATAGCTACTGTGCTAAAGGAATGCTATAATATTGGTTCAATTGAAGAAGGGGTTGCTGTATTTAAGGAAGAAACGCAAAAGAAGTATAATTATGTTGTAGCTGATGAAGACGGAAGGATTGCTGGTATTGTAACATGGCAGATGCATGGACTGCCAAAACATCAGTTATGCGAGTTAGACAGGATTGCTGTTTTAAAGGAATATAGGGGGAAAGGAATTGCACAAAGCTTGTTTAAGGCACTAGTTGATGATGCAGATGTTGAATATAAGAAGCATGGCTCTAAATTAAGGAAACTCTACATTCTAACACATGCTGATAATAAACGAGCTCAGGAATTCTATAAAAAGATGGGATGTAAGCACGAAACAACTTTGAAAGACCATTTCTATAAGGGCAAGGATGAGTTTGTTTTTTCTAGGTTTTTTTAAGTGCCTTTTTTACCATCAATTCCATGTTTATTCATCCTATATCTAAAAGTGTCACGATTCATGTTCAATAGGGGTGCAGCTTGGCTAACAACGCCATTTGTCTTTTGCAATGCTTCGAGGATGGCTTTTTTCTCAATCTCCACTAGCCCCCCCATTCTGTTAATCAGCCCTAGAGTCGGACCTCTAAGCAGTTCTTCTTCCTCTATAGTTGGCACTCCACTTACTCTAGCTGGTAAATCATAGGACCTTAGAGTATTACCTTCACGCATTATTATAGCATGATAAACTGCGCTTTCTAATTCTCTTACATTCCCTGGCCACTTGTAATCTGTAAGCGCTTCAGTGAATGAAGGATCTACTTCTAATTGATACTCTTCACCAGAAAGATCTCTTTCTTGGATACTATCAAGGTGAGGATTTCCAATAATGGTTACAAAATAATTTGGACCCTTTTCTGTTTTAATTATCTTTTCTATGAAGTGATATGCTAGAGAGTATATGTCTTTTTGACGACGTCTTAAAGGGAGTATCTCAATCTCCACCACATTTAATCGATAGTATAAATCATCTCTAAAGCGCCCTTCTTTCCTTAATTGCTCGATATCCTGATTTGTTGCAGCAATAACTCTTGCACCAGTTTCAATCTCTTCAACTCCTCCAACCCGTCTGTATTTACTTTCTTGTAATACTCTAAGGAGTTTTACTTGCAAATCTGGAGTGACTTCTCCTATTTCGTCTAGGAATATAGTGCCCCCGTTTGCTTCTCCAAAGTACCCATTTGTAGTTTTAGTAGCATCTGTAAAAGCACCTTTCTCATGCCCAAAAAAGGTAGACTCTACTAAATTACTTGGGATAGAACTACATTCAACAGGAACAAAAGGCATTTCATTTCTTTTGCTTCTGGAATGAATATATCTTGCTACAAGTTCTTTTCCTGTTCCGCTATCTCCAAGTAGGAGAACTGTTGCAGAATATGGTGCAACTTTATCTGCAATATTTTGGACTCCTTTTAAGCCTTCTCCCCAAATCATTCGATATTCATTTGGCATTATGTGAGTTAATTTGATATTCTTTTTAAATATTTACAAAATTGCCGTATAGGAAAAGTATTAAATCTTCCTACAAAAACTTAAAAAACCAGAAGTTTTAATTGGCTGTGATTTTGGCCTGATTTTTCTTTCACCAATTCCTCTTGGTTTTTGGATTACATCTATTTTTCAGCAGATTTTTTTGATGTTCTCTTTAATTAAATCTTTGATAAATTCAATCTGGTTGTAAGGGACATAGTCAGGGGATAGTGATATTGTGATTGTTTTTGGCTTTAAGTTTGCTTTACTAAAAATGGAAAAAAGATTATTTACTGATTTTTCTATTTCTTCTTTGGTTGCTATTTTATTCGGTTCTTCCCTGCAGCTGAAATAATCAAGGTCTATGTTGAGTATTATGTCTTTGATTATCTGTTTTTTTAGTAGATCTTCTGAGTATAGTGTAGTAATGGGGATATTGTCTTTTTGGTGTGATGCGAATCCATTTTTTTCTTTATCAAAGAAAAGTTTTTCCAGAAAATCTGGACCAACACCTAATTTCAGATGTTTTGGTTTAATCCACAGAATTTCGCTGATGATTTCTTCTTTTATTGCGGGGAATATGTATTCGTCTATCCATAATTTGTTGAGAGTGTAATCTTCTGTTACTTTGAGTTTATTTTCTGTTTTTTCTAGTTCTTCTGACTTTCTTTTGAAATCATCTATGTCCTTTTGTATTGGGATTTTTATGTCCCTGTGAGCATCGATATGCAATAATAGGTTTCCTTTATTTAATCTATTATCTAAGAATAATTTTTTCCAGCAATAATAAGCCAGATTATGGTTATGGAAGATAAATATATCTGATTTGGTTTTATTGATAGCTTCTATGTCTTTTTTGTTTATTGTATTAAGAATCTCTTTATATTCCTTATCAAGACAATCTAATCTTTTTTTAGAATCTACATCTTTATTTGTTATATTGTACCCTTCTTCCTTTAACTTTTGTAGTCTTGTGATTAAATCTGAATACATAAGTAATAGTGAGCTATATTTTTTTAAATAATTATTGTTTAAGAAATCTTTCTGCAAAAACTCAGGAAACCAGAATGGCCAATTGGCTGTGATTTTGGCCTTACTTTCCTTTCATCAATATCCCAAGGCCTTTCAATAATCTCTATGGTTTTCAGATGGACGAGTTTATTATTTCTTTGAATCATGCTGACAAAATCTATAACTTGTGGAATGGTTGGAGAGTAAGAAACTAAAAAACCACCAACTTTTAATGCATTTTCAGCAGGTTTAATAGCGTTCCAAGGTGAAGGTAGGTCTAATGTTACTAAGTCAACCTCTTTTTCTTCAATACCCCTGTAGACATCTTTGTTCTTGATTTTTAGGTTGTTCAATCCCAGGAATTTCTTGTTTTTTAAGACTATCTTGTAGAAATCTTCTCTGATTTCGTATGTTGTGACTTGTTTAGCTATATTTGCAAGGAAACACGCTAGAGCTCCTGAACCACCACCTGCGTCTACAATAATGCTTTTTTTATTTACTCCTGTCTCAGCAATTATTGCAGCAATATCTTTTCTTGGGATTATTTGTGGAGCCCGTTTTATTTTTTTGTAATCATCTATGAAGCTTGGTGTGAAAATGGTGAGTTCCTGACCAGTATTTGTCTTAATCCTGCTTCCGTCTTTTTTCTTTAAGTCTTTTACCTTAACAAAGCCATATTGGGTATGGTAATCTTTAGTAATATCTTTGACATAGAATCTTTTTCCCTCTTTAGTTAATAGGATTTTTGATTGAGTCATTTTTATATTCAATAAAACTTTTTTTCAATAGGGGGAATAGATACTCCTTGCTCTTTATGTTTTTTGGTGATGTTCCCCACCCCCTTCTAATCTTCATCATCTATTGAGCGATTATGGAAGGGTCTTTGATGTGTGTGATCATAATGGGCCTGACGAGATTCGAACTCGCGGCTTACAGCTTAGAAGGCTTTAGCGGATTATTTTATTAATCAGTCGCTCTAATCCAAGCTGAGCTACAGGCCCATACCAATTAAGAAATAATTTTCATTTATAAATCTTGTTGTAAGGGCTGGTTGCCCCATTTAGAGGTATGCATGGTGCATTCTTTTTTAAGGTCCCAGTGAACCCAGCACTTCTTACCGAATTTCCCCCATTGAATACATTCATCACAGCATTCTGGTTTTGCCATATTAATCAGCTATATTTAACGGACAGTCAAGAAACCTGCATGTTTTCTTTGTTACTTTGCACTTATAATCTATCTCTCCTCTTCTGCTTACCTCTTTTTTGTTTTTGCAGTTTTCCCATATATTACCCTTCCATGACATTAATCCGTTATACCTCTTTTTTGTTTTTTTCCCAAGCTTTTGGATCACTCCCCATTCTTTTCTGCTGAGATTTACGTCTTCTCTTTCCTCTCTTTGGATTATGTCCTCCTCTTTTTTTATGGTTTTTACTATAGATTCAAGCTTTACTAATTTCTTATAGATATCATTGATTGACGCCATAATCAGAACTTAGTTTTTTTAGTATTTAAATTTTACTATGGTAGCCAAGATTTTGGGTTTTTTATTTTTTGGGGTAGATATTTGTCTATAACATAATTCAGCCCCCATTTCGCCAGTGCTTGTTGTTCTGCTCTTGCTTTTAATTGTGTTTGTTGTCTAATAGCTTTCTGCCACTCTTTATGGTGATGTACAAACGGATCATTTTTTAATGCGTCTTTGCCTCTTTTGATGTCTACTTCTTTCATAGGATGAGTTGGCAACTTGTAATCTGCTATATCCTGCGGGGTTATACCAATAAATTTAGCCTTAGGGACGCAGAAATATTCATTTATATGGGCCGCGTTTCCTGACCCCACCTTAAGAGTACGATATATATTAAAATATCCATAAAAGTCACCATCCGTAAATACATAAACAGGCAGCTTTTTTTCATCACTTAACCTTCTTATGAATCTCCTGCAAGCTCTTGTTGGCACTCCTCCCATTGAGATTAATATGCAGTTGGCTTTTTTCCAGTATTTGTGCTTAACAAGCCTTTGGAACATACCTGCTGTTTCTATTGCCAGGATGAATTTTGCTTTTGTTTCAAACTTTAGCTGCTCTATGGAGCTTGGAATAGAGTAGGCACCAGAGCCGAATTTAGTACAATCTATCTTTATCTTCTTTTTAGTTTCCGGGTCTTTGTCAATAACAATTAGTTTGCCTGCTATGTCTCCGCCTTTTTCTTCAGGTATGAAACCAATTTGCTCTCTATTTACCCTAAGCATAGCTTCTATATCGTCCATCACTGTATCTGATTCTGGCTGTTCTTTAAATCCTGCTTCTGCCCAGTTTTTAGATACATAATACGCTTCTCTTTTGGTAGCGATATCATCTTTATTTATCAGTTCTTTAGATAAAGACATCATTCTTAATGTCTGTGCAAATGTCTTTACAGTGCTGGCAGTTAATGTTCTTTCTTTTGTTTTGCCTAGTAACTCAAAATAGCCGTCTTTTGAATCGTATTTAACATTGCTCAATGCCCTTAGCGGTGTTGTTAGTTTTGGCTGTTTTTTCTTTGTGATTTTAGAATAAACATTTGTTGCAATTGATTTTATTTGTGCTAATGCATTAGTCATTTTTTGCCACCTTTTTTTGTGTCACTTAATGTAGTTTGTTTTTCTTCCTTTTTTTCTTCTTCATCCCCTTTTTCTTTCTTTTCTTCTTCTTTTTCCTTTCCAAT
>Ga0187833_10004056_pt1 | contig 14460 bp, 12 predicted proteins | sample ETNtaG_37_FD_167968 | JGI IMG/M metagenome (GOLD analysis project Ga0187833, IMG submission 167968) | Marine microbial and viral communities from oxygen minimum zone, Eastern Pacific Ocean - ETNP2014_SV_400_PacBio MetaG (Illumina Assembly) | ecosystem: Environmental > Aquatic > Marine > Hypoxic... | reverse complement strand
CGATATCGTGGTCAAGCAGGTCATCCTCGTGGTCATCCCCCTCCTGCTGGGGACAGTGAAGTCAGCGGTGGCCTATGCAGGGGAGAAGAAGCTGTTCGTCCCTCACAACACCGCGGGAGCGCTCCGGTGCGTGGTGCTCACCGCACAGGACGCGGGAGTGATCTTCGTGCTCGTCCGCCTCCCCCTCTACCTCCTGCGAGGGATGGGGGCGGTGCTCATCTGGTTCATCGCCAAGCTTTTCCTGGTGCTGGCGGCCATCATGCACTCCATGCGCGAGTTCGAGGGGAAGGAGGTCGCCTTCGGGTATGAGGAGATCCCCGGCGATGTGGACGACCTACCAGCTGCCACGAGCGAGACCGCGGCCATCATGCGCCGGTACAGGGAAGAAGTGTTGGTATGCGAGACCACAGAGACGTGGATGGAGGGCGAGGGCGTGCTGCGCAAGCTCTTCCTCCTGCTTATCTGGGTCCTGTTCGGCGAGTTCGGCCATATAGAAGGACGGGACATCTCGATCCTGGCCCGCCATGACGGATACTTCGTGGGCGGGAAGGCCGAGCGCGTTCGGACCTTCTACGTCGAAGCGCGCAAGACGCTGCTCTTCTCCCTCGTCGCTTCACATCACGATTCAGCTGTCATCATCGAGAGGGAGATGAACACGGCCTACCACCGTGCGCTCCAGGGCGAGGCCGTGGATGTGACGGTGTTCGTCAAGGAGATACTCGGTACCTGCAAGGAGCCTCAACTGGAAGAGAACGATGTAGAGGTGCTCCTCATGAAGCTCGACGCCCTAATCGCCCGCTGAAACATAGAATCAACTCTATGCGTCGCCTTCCCTTCCTATGGATCTCGCAGGAGTTTACTTGATCCTTAAAAGAATTCGTCCTCTTCTTCGGCGGGTGCGGCCTCCTTGGCCTTTTCCTGCCGCTCCTTTTCCATATCCCAGACCATGTCCTCGAGCTGGAACGTGGTAATGTTCGCCTCGTCGTCTTCGCTACTCAACCCTGAATCGACTGGTTCATCGTCCATGGTCCCACTCCCCTATCGGGTAGCTTTTTTTACCATAATTTCAAGGTACTCGCGCCTTAAATCTCTTTTGGTTCGCCGTCTATCCCCCAGAGGGCAAGGAAGTCCTCGATTGCCTCGATACGCTGGGAAAGGATGCGTGCGAGCACCATCATATCGGCCGCCGAGTGCGTGAGCTCACCCAGAGCCTTCCCCATCTCGTAAGTATCCCCCTCACGGAAGGCGCCACCGCCCCACTCCACACCGTTGGTGAACCGCAGACGCTTCAGTTGCATTGTACGGGCGTCGAGCACCACCTCCTCGAGATCTTCCCAGTTCAGACCGTAGCCTGAGCCGTAGTGCTTGTGGAAGACGGCGGGATGCTCCATGGACACCTTATCCCTATCACCCTATTTAAAGGCTCGGCCTGCCGGTCCTAATGCACCGGCTTGAACAGGTGACCTCGAGTGAAGGTATTGGGCCGAGGTGGAGGGACCTGATCGCCGTCCAGCACCTGACGGTATGCTGTGAGGATATCGATACCGTCCTTTCGGCACATCCCGCGCAGGTCGAGCCGGAGGACGTCGACGCCAGCGTCACGGAAGGCGTCGATGCGGTCATGGGCGACCAGGGGATTGGCGTTGAAGATATGCGTGCGGCAGAAGGGGTCCGTGTGCGCAGGGAACCTGTGGCCGGTGCGGTCCTCCAGCTCGAAGGTCAGATGGCAATGCCCCTGGTCATGTATACAGTCCCCCACGATCCCGTCCAGCACACAGTTGGCCGTGGCCATCACCTGCTGGTTTCCGCCTGCAACGATCTCGAGCTCAGTGACCGCTGGGGGCCTGCGGGAAGAGATGAAGCCTGCCTGGTGCAAGGTGAGTTCCTGGGAGAGACAGATCTTGGGAGTGAAGCGGGCCACGCTCGCGAGGGAGTGGGCGTTGAAGACGTTGAGCCAGTGGTCACCGAGCACCTTCTCGGGCTCGTCCGCAAGGAGCTTGGAGAGCAGAGCAAGTGTGCCCAGGTCACCCGCCATGAAACCGCCCACGACCTTGCGATATACGTCGACGGCGCCCTCTACCAGAAGGCGATGGGCATCGCCCATGTAGGGTGGGAACCACAGCACGACACGGTCCGAGAGCCAGGCATCAAGCGTATCGTCGGCCCGCGGTGGTACCTGGAGTATGACCTGGTCGGCACCCGCTGCCAGATGGTCGTCAGGTGACGCTCCCCATGGGAGATGGGCACGGAGAAGAGGTGGTCCATCCTTGGCTGCGCCGTGTTTCTTTGCAGGGAGCTTGATACGCGGTAACGGTCGCCCCTCCCGCTCCAGGGACGGCTCACGAGGGAGGTTCGTCCTTGCACGCTTCCGAGCGTCCTCAAGGGCCTGGTCGATGCCCTGGGTTGATGACACGAACACCTCCTTCCCCACAAGACCGGACGGACGGCCCCTGAGGGGAATGCGCTGCGCGTCCCCCGCCCGCGCCTTCCGACCTACGATGTGGTGCACCAGGAGGCGACCCCTGGGCTCGTGCACAGCGAGCGTATCGCCTGCCTGTGCTTCGCGTGCGAATCGGACCGTGGCCGTCCCCGCCCGCTCGTCCACTGACACGACATGACCCACCGGGAGCCCGCAGCTGATACCGCGGTCTGGAGCCAGCACTTTGCGGTTCCCGTCGCCGAGGAGACGGCCCTTGGTGAATCCTCGGGTGAACACGACCTCAAGCTCCCGTAGCTCGTCCTCCGTCGGACGGGCCAACCCTGTTTCACTATACTGGTCGATGAGACGACGGTACACACGTGTCGCCGTGTGGACATAAGCCCCGCTCCTGCTCCGTCCCTCGATCTTCAGGGCACGGGGCCCGGCGGCGAGGATATCCCCCAGTTGTCCAGTGGTCCTCAGTTCGCGCATGGACAGTGGCATGGGCCCCCGTGACCGTTCCGCTCCTACGATCCGGTAGTCGAACCGGCACGGCTGGGCGCACAGCCCGCGGTTGCCCGAGCGCTTCCCGATGAACCCGGACATCTGGCACAGCCCCGAATAGCAGAAGCACAGAGCACCATGGGCGAACAGTTCGATTCCCATGGGCGCTGCATCACGAACGATTGTCCGTACCTCGTCCAATGACAGCTCCCGGGCAAGGATGGCGCGGGCGAAACCGCGACCGGCCAGCTCAAGAGCAGTGGTCGTTGACTGGACGTTGCACTGGGTGGAGGCATGCAGCTCACAGTCGTCCGAGACGGTCTCCTTCGCCAAGGACGCAAGCCCCAGGTCCTGGAGGATGAGGGCGTCGGCCCCGGCAGTGTACAGCTCCCCGCAGAGCTCCACGGCCTTTACGAGCTCAGTGTCCCGGATTAAGGTGTTAACTGGGATGTGGACACGCACGTTCGCGTCGTGGCAGAGGGCGATGGCCTGGCGAAGGCCGGGCATGTCCAGCCGCGATGCGCGTTGGCGAGCGTTGAACCGTCGGGCACCCACGTAGACCGCGTCCGCTCCGGCGTCCACAGCAAGACCGACCGTATCCAGGTCGGAGGCCGGTGCCAGGAGCTCGACGCTCGCCACGGTCAGCGGAGGGCCCGCTAGCCTTTTATGGTTGGCGGTCGAGTATTGGTACGTGGACCTGCAGAACGGCACCGTGCGCCCCATGACCCACTCCGACATACCCAGGATATTGGCCATCCAGTTCCAATGCTACGCGTCGTGCTACCTGGAGAGCGCCGAGGCCTTCCTCCACAAGATTGTCATGCATCAGGATGGATGCCACGTGCTAGATGTGGGCGGTGTCGTCGCAGGCTACATCGTGTTCCATCCGGCGCGGTCCGGTTGGGTGGCGCCCATCAACTTTCTGCAGGACATGCCCGTGCCCGATCCCGAGTGCGTGTACGTCCACGACCTGGCGGTGGACCCGTCGTTCCGGGGAAATGGTGTCGGGCGCGTCCTGTTCGGTGAAGTGTTGGCCGCAGCCCGTGCACAAGGACTGGACCTATTGGCGCTGGCCGCCGTCCAGGACGCCGTCGCCGTCCAGGTCCGCCGAGGCCACCGAGTTCGGTTGATCGAGCTTGTCCGCGATGACGTGCTTTGTGAAGGTCAGCGTGCGTTCGGGGCAGTAACCGCCCTCGGAGCAGCTCTCGACGGCCGTGGTACTGGAAAGGATGAGGGCCAGCACGAGAGCCAGGAGAGGTAAGGACCTGCCCATGCGCATAACTTGCCCTACCACTGTCGTAGTATTGGGCCCTCGGATTTAAAACACTTATACACGCCGGCGGCTGCGCTTCCAGCGAAAGGGGCCGATGGCGCTCCATGGTCGGGACTCTTGAGATCATGGTGGGAGTATGTAGTTAGAAATACAGATTATTAAGGGATTAACGAATCTGTAATGAAAGCTACAACCACACCTTTCTCATCGAGTACGATGCCCCCAGTTCTTCGAGCACCCGGGTGAATCCCCGTGCTTCCTCCACAGGGAGGGCGATGACGCCGCGCCCGAGCTTGTGGACCGCATCTTTATCCACGAGACCGGAACGTTCGCTGACGTACGTCCGTCCCCCTTTCCTGGTCTCCACACGGTAGCCATGGACGGCCCGGTGGATGGCCACCTTCCCGCGTGCTGTCATACCCTTCAGTGAGTACGAGATGATAGTGTACGGCATGAGAGCCAAGGTGTCCGGGGAGATCACAACCTTACCGAAGAGCACTATCCCCTCCCGTAACGCGTTTTGAAGAAAGTCCGGATCATAATCGCTGAGATCGGTGATCACAGGACGCACTGGACGGTGCGTATCAACGCTCGAAGCGATATCCATAAGGGGCTCAACAAGGGCCTCCTGAGCACCCACCTTCACGATAACGAGTAGATCTATATCTGAACGCTTGTCCTCTTCACCCCTAGCGAGGGAACCGAAGAGCATGATGGCCTCAAGGCCAGACAGAGTCCGGGCCCGCTCGACGAACTCGTCGATGGCCTTCCTGTCATCCTTCCTCAACCGCCCACCTCCTGATGCGGGATACGAGGGCGGAAGCTCCCTTGGCAACATCACCGTTCCCTTTTCTGCCGTACCACTGGCCGTGACGGATGATGTCGAGCCTATCGAACGCCACAGCGATCTCGTTGAAGTCGTTCCTTCTCAAGAGCCTGCTCATGCCCTCATGAGTGTCGATGTGACGCCCGAGGCGCCGTTCGAGACCATGCGATAAGAAATGCTGCGCAGCACCGTAGAATCCCTCGCATGCGAGTTCGCTGTCATCACCACTCGAGGAGATGAGCTTCCCTGCTGACGCTTCTAGCCTCCGGGCCTTCCGCAGATGATCCTCGCTTTTCATGACAATCGCTTTGTAATTATATATACAGATGGGCGTAATTTATATCTTTCTGTTTATAAAATTACAAACCCGGAACCGCACCCACGCTTAGGCCAAGGGTGACCGTCTATGTCGGCGGCTGCGCTTCGAGCGACAGGGGCCGGTGGCGCTCCATGGTCGGGACAGGCGTGTTCTGCACAGGCTTGGGCGGGGGCATGTCCTTCTGTTCCGGCACCTTCTCGGGCATGCGGTACACCTCGACCACGATGTCCTCACCGGCAGGGTCCATGATGAACGCCCCCTCCTGGGTGAAGAGGGTCTCGTCCATCGTGTTGTACTCCTTGATGGACTGCTCGAGCTCGCGCTCGGCACGCTCCATGCGCATGAGGTTCGTGCGCTGCAGCTCTGCAGCGAAGTGGATGTCGTCGCCCTCACCAAGTCGCTCCATGGCGTGGTCGAAGTCCTCCCTCGCGTGCCGCACCTCGTAGATCCGCTCGAGGATCTGGTAGCGCAGGCGCTTGAGCTCGGCGAACATGGTCCGCCGCTCGGTCTCAGTGACCGTCCCGTGGCCGGGGACGTGCACGGCCGCCTGCTTGAGTGTCACCTCCTTTTCAAGGAGGGTGACAAGGTTGAGGAAGTCCTTGAGAGAGATGGCATGCCCCAGGCTCTCAGCGATCCGCTGGGCGATGGAGAACGCGCTGGCGATGGTTCGGTACTGGTCCGAGAGGGACGAGAACACCGCGCCATAGAGCTTGGGCTCGTTGCGCACCCGCAGGTCCTCGGGGGAGAGATAGTATGTCCCCTGGGGCTCGCCCTTCTCCCGCAGCTGCACCACTCCCTGCTCGTGCAGGAAGGCGATGTCGGACCACCGGTCGGCCAGGCGCACCACGTAGCGCTTGGACGGATCGAATCCGAACAGCTCCATGATCTCCGCCCGCGTGAGGTCGGAGCCCAGGTCCCGCTCCTCCAGCCAGGCAACGTCGTCACTCGACTGAGTAGGAATTGAGGTTCACCCCCACGAGCATGGACTGACCCTGCCGGGCAGAGACGCCGATGAGTTGGTCGGCCGTGCGCATGAGCGACTCGTTGTGGTGAGATATGACGATGAGCTGTGATTTCGAGGCGGTCTCCCGCAGCAGCTCGGTGAATCGGTCGAGGTTGACCTTGTCCAGAGCGGCGTCCACCTCGTCAAGCACTAGGAAAGGAGCGCCGTCGAACTTCTGCAGCGCCAGGAGGAGGGAGAGTGCCGTGAGCACCTTCTCGCCGCCGGACATGCTCTCCAGGCGGATGAGGCGCTTGCCTTTGGGATGAGCATGGAGCACGAGGCCGCCCTCTAATGGCTCCTCCTCGTTCTCCAGGGAGAGGTCGCCGGACCAGCCCTCGATGGAGCCGATAACGGCAGAGTAGTGGTCCTTGACCTTGACGTAGGCCTCCATGAACACCTCCTTCTTCTTCGCCTCCAGCTCAGCCATGGTGGTGAGGATGACCTCCTTCTCCTTCTCTAGGAGGGTCTTGCGCTCGATGCTCCCGTTGTACTCCTTCTCGCGCTCCTCGTACCGCTCTAGCATGTACTCGGAGACACCGCCCAGGCGCTCGATGCGTCGCTCCACGGACTTGAACCTGGCGTCCAGACGAGTGACCGTCTGGTCCTCGTCGTCGGAGAGGAACAATGAGAACTGCCCCAGCTCTCGCCTCAGCTCCCCGAGTTCGCCCTCCATCTCCCCGAGCTTCTCGCTGTCGTTCTCCAGGGTGATGGACAGGCCGTCCGACTCACGATCGAGCGTTGCGATGCGCTTCTCGGACGAACGGATGTCGCCCCGGACAGCCTCTTGCTCGGCGATGAAGGTCTGGAGCTTCTCGTCCATCTCGGTAAGTTCAGCTGCGACCTTCGCAAGCTCACCTTCCTTGCCAGCAAGGTCCTTGTCAACTGCAGCGAGCTCGCTCTTGAGCGTGACGGTGGCCTTCTGCTCCTCGCGCAGGGTCGTCTTGTACATCTGGATGTTGGCCTCGAACTCGTGCCGCTTCTGCCGCTCCTTGACGGCGCGCTCCTGGCCCACTTGTCGCAGTTGATCCCGGAGCTCGGTCAGACGCGCCTCTTCCTTGTCGAGCGCCTCGTTCTCCACCTCCGTATTACGGGCACTGACCTTCTTCTGAATATTGGCGAGCTTCTCGCGGTGGACCTCAACGCCCTTTGTCACGGAGCTGAGCTCCTTGTCGAGCTCGCTCTCGCGCTTCTCGAGGGTGGCGGCGTCCACTCCCTCCATGTCGCTCAGGTCTGCCCTGATGGTCTCGAGGCTGATCTTCACCTCGGCGCGCCGTTGGCGCATCTGGATGAGCTCCTCCTCCAGCACGTCCCGGTGCTGCTCCATCTTGGCGACGTTCCCGCTCATGCGCCCGATGTCGCTGCGGAGCGCACCGATGTCCTCGGTGATACGTTCCGTCTTGTTGTGGCCCCCCATCACCGCACCGGAGGACTCTGCCACGTCGCCGTCAAGGGACACCATCCGTGCCCGGCCGAAGCCGAGGCGGCGGGCCTCCTCGATGGTCTCGACGAGCACCGTGTTCCCTAGCACGTAGCGGAGCATGGGCTCTAGGTGTGGCTCGCAGCGGACATGGTCGCGCAGGAGCCCCATCGCTTCACGCCCGACACCCTCCGCCTCTCTGGAATGGGGGGGCGACCGGAGCTTGTCCATTGGGAGGAACCGTGCCTTGCCGATGCGCTTCTTCTTGAGGAACTGGACACATTCCACGGCGACCGTGTCGCGTTCCACGACAACGGCGTTGATCCGCGCCCCGGCAGCGGCCATGATGGCAGCAGCGTGCTCAGGGGAGAACTCGATGAGGTCGTAGACCCTGCCCACGACACCGGAGATACCGACCCGGAGCACCGCTTCTACGGGTGGGCTGACACGTGCCTGCCGCTCGAGCTTGTCTCGCACGCGGGAGTACTGCTGCTCCTTCTTCTCAAGAGCGTGCTTCGTGTCGCTCAGTGCCCTGGTGAGGCGTGCTGCCTCCTCGCCCTTCGTGGAGATACCGGTCGTGAGCTCGACCTCCTCCTTCTCGAGACCTGTCTTGTTCTTGCGCAGGTCGTCGAGGCGCACACGCTTGCCGGTGCTGCCCTCGAGGGTCGCCCGGATCTTGGCAAGCTCTTCTCTGAGCGTCGTCTCGCGCGCGGAAAGCTCCCGCTCCTCGCGCTCGAGCACTTCACGCTCCTGTTCAAGCGAGGCCCACTCCGAGTCATGGTCCTTGCGGTGCTTGCGGATGCGGCCTCCCACCTGCTCGATCTCGTCGGCAAGCGACTTCTCCCGCAGCCCCAGCTCGATGAGCGCCTTCTTCGCCTGCCCGAGACCCTTGGTGTTCTCGGCCAGCTCGTGGACGAGGTCCTTGAGGCGCTGCTGCTTGGCCGACAGCTCCTCCTCCTTGCCCTTGCGCCGTTCTTTAAGGAGTGTGATCTCGCCGTCGATGGTGGCGCGCCTCTCGGTCAGCCGGACCTGGTCGCCGTAGCCCTCATCATGGAGCCGCTTCTCGACCTGGGAGAGCTTGGCCTGCTTCGTGGACAGTGTACCCTCCTCCTCCTGGCGCAGGGAGAGGATCTTGGACCGCTTCTCCTCGAGCTCGGCGATGTGCTTCTGCTGGCGGGTGATGCGTTCTTCGTCGAGCTTCACACGCGAGCGACACAGCGTCGCCTCCACCAGCCCTTTCTCCTCCTTGAGCTGGCGGAGCTTCACGGCCTTGTCCCGCTCCTCGCGCATCTCGTCGAGGATGCGACGCATCTCTGTGAGCCTGATCTGGATCTCCTCCATCCGGCGCTCGACGCTATCCAGTTCGCGCAACGCCTTCACCTTTCGCTCCTCGTAGGAGGCGATGCCAGCGATGTCGTCGATGAACCCGCGCCGTTCCCGGGCGCTCATATCGATGACCCGGGTCACGTCGTTCTGGAGCACGATGTTGTAGGAATCGGGATTGATCCGGGCGTGCGAGAGAGCCTCCAGGATCTCCTGCCGGGTGACGCGCTTGTCGTTGAGCCGGTAGACACCCTGGCCGTTGGATTTCACGAGCCGGCTGACCTTCACGGCATCGCTGTCGATCCGGAATCCGGCGTCCTGGTTGTCGAAGGTGACCGTCACCTCCGCGTTGTCGGATGCCCTGCCGTCCTTGCCCCCGTTGAAGATGAGCTCGGCGGAGTTCTTCACCCGCATCACCTTTGAGCGGGCGGTCCCGAGAACGAAGCAGAGGGCGTCGACGATGTTCGACTTCCCCGAACCGTTGCGCCCCACGACCACACTGAAGTCCACCGGGAACTGCACGGACGTCTTCCGCGCGAAGGATTTGAAGCCCTTCATAGTGATGTTCGTGATACGTGGCATGGAGGGGGCCTAAAAGGGTAGTGGTGCCGCCATCCTTTATAAAACTTGGACGCCCTGTCAGCCGTATGGGCACGCTCAAGATGAAGGAGGCCACCCGGCCGCAGACCGAGGAGGGCATCCAGTATCATATCCAGTGCAAACCGGGCGACGTCGCGCGGTACGTACTCTTTCCCGGGGACCCCGGGCGGGTACCGGTCATCGCCGAGCTCTTCGACGAGGCGCGTGAAGTGGCCTACCACCGCGAGTACCGCACCTTCACCGGCAAGTTCAAGGGCATCCCCGTCTCTACCGTATCGTCGGGTCTGGGCCCCAGCCCCCTGGGCGTGGCCATCGAGGAACTGGCAGCTGTCGGTGTGGACACGTTCATCCGCGTGGGCTCCACGGCGACCATCCAGGAGGACATCGACATCGGTGACATGATCATCACTTCGGCTGCGGTCCGTCTCGAGGGGACGAGCAAGGACTACGTGCGGCCAGAGTACCCCGCCGTCGGGTCGTACGAGGTGACACTGGCCCTCATCCAGGCCGCAGAATGCCTGAACATCCCCTACCATGTGGGGATCACGGCGTCCACGAACACCTTCTACTGCGGCCAGGGAAGGCCCGGGTACAACGGGTTCTGGCAGAGCTGGATGGACAACCTGGTCGTTGATCTCCAGAAGGCCCGCGTGCTCAACTTCGAGATGGAGGCCGCCGCGCTCTACACCCTCACAAGCCTCTTCGGGCTGCGTGCAGGCTGCGTGTGCACCGTGTTCGCCAACCGTCCTCGCGACGAACTGAAGGTCACGGGCGAAAAGGAGTGCGCGAAGGTGGCCGTGGAGGCCGTGCGCATCCTCAAGGAGATGGACGACGAGAAGGAGAAGAGCGGGAAGAGGTACTGGTACCCGGGGCTTCGGACGTGAATGAACAGGGTCAGATCAATCGGAAACGGTACACAATCGTCCCCGACGGTTCCATCACCCTGACCGAGGGGGAAGGAGAGGACCAAGAGAGCTGGGGCTGGACCGCTATCGAGTGGGACCGGAAGACGGTGTTCGTCGAGGAGTACAAAGGCGAGCTGACCGTCTGGACCCCGGTCGAACGATTGCCTGCCCACGTCGCATGGCGCGAGGAGGCAGTGCGTGACCTCTCCGGCCGTCTGGAGGGCCTCTGGGATCCACGGAAGATGAGGACCGGCGGGGAGGAGGATGGCACCGCCGCTTGCTCGGAGGGGGAGGGGGACGGCGAGGACGTTCTCCGCATCGTGTTCCCCGACCGCAAGCCCCTCTACTTCACAGGAGTGCAGCTGTTCGAGCACGGGGAGAACTACGCCACCGCCCATGCCCGCGCCGAGGACCTGGACCACTACACTATCGAGGTGCTGGCCCGGAAGGCGGTGCTCGTGGGGACATGGGGCGCGCTCATGATACTGGGGATCGCCCTTGTCGCCCTCTGGCTCGAGCTCCAGGCAGGAGCGGGAGCGCTTCCCGGATGGACACAAGTGCTGGTGGCCTTGTGGTACATGATGTGCTTCGTGTCCATGGGTTACGTGCTCATCGCAGGCACCCCCACCGACTACGACATCCCCGCCGAGATCCTCGCCTGCTCGTTCGTGCTCTATATAGGTTTCAAGGGCGTGGAGAACATATTCTCTGCGCTCAGTAAGGAGTTCCTATTGCCCATCGAGCACTTCGGGTTCTCGCTCATCGCAGCATCGATTGTGCTCTCGTTCCTCATGTTCCGCATTATCCGCAAGCGCTTCTACATGCTCACCGACGGCGGTTCCGCAGGAGCGCTGCTCGTCCTGATACTCGCCTTCATCTGGAACGTCGCCATCGAGGAGGACCTCGAGTGGTGGCACGAGGCGCTGAACACCATATCCATGCTCGCGCCCTTCATCATCGTCGTCGGCGCTTATTACAAGTGGAAGGACTACCGCAAGGCGCCCGACACGGAAAAACAGTTCTTCCGGCTCCGCGACGAGATCGCGACGCTCATGGACCGGACGGTCAGCAGCGGCGACCGGGAGGCGCTGCGGGAGGCGGGCGAGGAGCTCAACGACCTGGCCGACGGCCTGCGCATCGCAAAGGACCCCAACCTGGCCGCGTTCCGTAATTACATGGACAACCTCCGCCTGCTCGAGAACGTCGTGAAGGGCGCGGCCGAGCAGTACGACCGGCTCGAGCGGGACTTCGACGATCCCGCCGACCTCGCTCGCGAGATCCAGATCATGACCCACGACCTGCGCTACGCCATGGAGCAGGGCATGTGCATCCGGGTGTCCCCGATCCTGCGGGGCCTTGTGGAGCACGCGGACACTGAAGCGGACTGACGAGGAGAAAGCACCATGCGTGAACACGGACGGATCGGGAAGGACGCGTTCGACCTCCTTTCGGGAAAGGTCAGTGTAACCAACAATCCCAAGGACGATATGTCCGGCTGGATCTGGAACATCATAAGCTACCGGGGGAGGACGGCGTACGTGGAGGAGCGTTACGGCGATATCACGCTCTGGTTCCCCTCCGACAAGCTCCCGGACAAGCTCCTCTGGTCAGAGGAGGAGGTACGGTACTTCCGGGGCTGGAGGGAGGAGCCCGCCACGTGCCACGAGGGGAGTGGGGAGGGTCAGCACGTGCTGCGCATCGCCTTCCAGGGAAAGAAATCCCTTTACTACCGAGGTGTGCAGCTGTTCGAGGACGGACCCAATTATGTCACGGCCGATCAGCGGGCCGAGGAGGTGGTCACCTACCCGATCGAGGTGACGCCCCGGGAAACACCGCTGCTCGATACCCGCGGAGCTGCCGTTGTGCTCAGCCTGCTCGTCCTTGCCGTCGCAATCGAGGTGCGCACGGGCACGGGAGCGCCAGGGGGCTGGCTGGGCTGGCTCGTGAGCGCGTACTACGTAGTCGCGTTCCTGGCCATGGGATGGGTCCTCCAGGCCTCGGTCCCCTCCGTGTACGACCCTCCCGCCGAGATGCTCACACTCTCGTTCATCCTCTTCATAGTCTATCGGGGCATATGGAACATCCTCGCTCTGATCGGGCTCCTCATCCCCGTCACCGTGCACGACAACGGCCTCACGATCATCGCGGTCTGTATTCTGGCATCATGGCTCCTGTACAAATACGCCCGGAAGCAGTTCTACGTGCTCGCTGATGGTGGCGCGCTCGGTGCCGTGGTGGTCGTCCTACTGACTGCAGTGCTCATCCCCCTCACCGCCGAGTCGACCTCGAAATGGGGGGCAGTCCAGGACCGCGTGTCCATGATAGCTCCCATGCTCATAGCACTGGGGGCCTACTACGCACAGCTGGACTACATAATGGCCCCCACCAACCTGATGCAGTTCGCCCACCTCCGGGACACGATCATCGTAAACATGGCCAAGGCGATAAAGGAAGACGACCGTGCAGCACTGGAGCAGGCCGGTGCGGACCTGGACGACCTCACCGACGGGCTGCGCATCGCCATGGATCCTGAGCTCATGGCCTATCACGGGTACATGGACAACCTCTGCCTTCTGGAGGACATCGTTCAGCGCACAGCCGAGCACTACTACAAGCTGGAGCCAAAGTTCGAGGATCCTCGCCAGCTGAAGCGCGAGCTGATCGTCATGGCCAAGGACCTGAAGACCGTCCTCGAGAGCGGGCAGAGCGTCAGGGTGTCGCCCAAGTTGAGGGCGATGCTGGCACATATCGAGAAAGAGGACTAACGAACGTCGAACTGGACGAGTGTGTGGGGGAGGGGCCGTGAAGAATAAAGGGTATATCGGGAAGCATAGGTTCGCCCTCGTTCGTGGAGCCACGATCACCATCTCCGAGGGATTGATGGATCTCGAGGAGAAAGGTCGATGGAGTGATATTAGATCTAACCTCCGTCTGAGTCAGCAGTTCTACATGAGCACTTCTACGTGTTCGCCGATGGGGGGACCGTCGGCGCGGCGGCCGCGCTAATCCTACTGACCGGCCCGGTCATCTTGTTCGCACAATTCGATGAGATGAGCGAGGTAGGGATCGACTGGGGAGAGCTCTTCGATGGTGTATGTATGGTCGCACCTTTCTTCATGGGCTTCGGGATATTCCAAGCCCACCTCTACTACCGGGGCATCCCGGAGACCAAGGAAGAGTTCCTGGCCATCTTGAACACGGTCCTCTCCGCGTTCGTGACGACAATCAAGGACGGGGACAGGTCGGTCCTTCCCGCGGCCGCGGATGGCATCGATGCGCTCGCTGAGGGGCTTCGTCTTGCCGACACTCCCGCCCTCGTACCCTATCGCAACTACGTGGAGGAGCTACGTCGACTGCATGTGGTCGTGAGGGGGGCCGCCAAGCACCACCATCGCCTCGAGGAGGACCTCGGTGGTCGGGCGGTACTGGACAACGAACTCTCAGTAATGGCCCGCGACCTCAAGTGTGCAATGAAGCGTGGTCACTCGATCCGTACGTCCCCTCTCATCACGGGGCTCGTCGACTATTATGAGAGCCACGACAAGGGACTCCTCTGAAAAGCCAGCATATCAAGAATCCTGGAGTGAGAATGAGTACTGGCCCCCTCCCCCGAGAAGAGGAGGGGGCGTGCTCGTATTTCTACTTGAGCAGCTCGCCGGTACCGCCCATGCCCTTCAGGCCCTTGAGGAGCTCTGAGAACTCCAGGGGCATGATGACGAACTTGGAGTTCGTTGCCAGGGCCGTGCGCAGGGTATCGAGGTACTGGATAGAGAGGATGTCCTTGTCCACCTGCGCCTGCTTGATAGCGGCGAACACCGTTGCCAGTGCCTGTGCCTTACCCTGTGCCTCGTAGATGAACTTGTCGCGCTCC
>Ga0187833_10004054_pt1 | contig 14466 bp, 24 predicted proteins | sample ETNtaG_37_FD_167968 | JGI IMG/M metagenome (GOLD analysis project Ga0187833, IMG submission 167968) | Marine microbial and viral communities from oxygen minimum zone, Eastern Pacific Ocean - ETNP2014_SV_400_PacBio MetaG (Illumina Assembly) | ecosystem: Environmental > Aquatic > Marine > Hypoxic... | reverse complement strand
CCCACTTCTTCTTGGTCCATATTAACTGGTATCAAAACTTGCATTTCTCTCATAATTAAGTTCATTTTAGTTTCTCTTGGAGTTCTTAATACTTTTGATGAAGGAACTGTTCCAATTGGTTTAAAGTCAGTATCAACAATAAAGATTTCCAAAAACTCATCTGGTAAATCTTTATTTTCTCTTAAATAATCTATTGTTTGTCCGACAGACCAATTACTCGGAATAGCGGTAAATTCTCTTTGCATAATTCTTGCAGCAGTATCTTCAGGATAACTCAAGCCTTCCTCTAATAAAAATCTGTCTTTTGGAGGCAATCTATTTAAAACGGTTTCTTTTTTTGATTGGTCCAAATTTTCAAGAATCTTAAGTGCATTATCAGATTCCAATTTTTTTAATAAACTAGCAATGGACTCTACTGATAAAAGTAAAAAAATTTCAGCCTGAATGGATTCGTTAAGTTCAACAAATATTTCAGGATTTATATTAAATCCTTCAAGTTCAATTAATTTGGATCTATTTTCTGAGCTTAAATTTTCTATAATATCAGCAGAATCTGCGGGTAATAATTCCTTTAATGATTTAGCTAAAAAATCAGTGTCTTGATTTCTTATTTTTTCGTTAATAACTTTAATAAATTCTTTATTAAACTCAATATTAACTTTTCTGTCCTTTATTTTTTTAACTAAAGTCATAATATTTGTATTAAATAATTAGCTGAACTATTAATTTATATATTTAATAATTACAATTTTAAAATGGAAATCGAAGTTAAAAAAAGTAATAAATTGATAGATTATGACTTTGCTCTTAAATTTTTAGAAAAAAGAGTGGAAGATGTGATAAATGAAAAAAAACCTGAATTATTATGGATTTTGGAACATAAGCCAATATTCACAGCAGGAATTCGTACAAAGGAAAACGAAATATTAAATAAGATGATTAGTGTATCAAAAACATCAAGGGGTGGAAAAATTACTTATCACGGACCTGGTCAAAAAGTTGTTTATTTTGTACTAAATCTTAATCAAAGGGGCAAGGATATTAGAAAACTAATAAAACATATTGAAAATTGCATAATTAGAATTTTAAAAGAATATGGAATCAAATCATTTAATGACAAAAAAAATATTGGTATTTGGGTAAATGTTAATGGCAAAGAAAAGAAGGTTGCAGCAATCGGAATTAGAGTTAAAAAATGGATTGCATTTCATGGTTTTTCCATAAATATTACTAATGACCTTGAAGTCTATAAAAATATTGTACCTTGTGGCATATACAGTAAGGAAATAACCAATCTTTGTTCAGTAAAAAAAAATAACTATAAATATATAAATCAAAAAATAGTAAATAATTTTTTAAGAGTTTTTAAGTAAAGTCAATCTTTTTTTCAATAGCATTTTTTTGAAATAATCTGGTACATCAACTGTATATATATATTTTTTTTTATTAATCATAAATTTTATGGAATAGGCATGTAACATAAGATTATTATTTTTATTTATTTTGTTTTCGTGAAAATTATATTTAGAATCGCCAATAACTGGAAATCCAATTGAAAATAATTGTTTTCTAATCTGATGTTTTCTACCTGTTATGGGATTTAAAATAAGCAATGTAGAATTAGTATTTTTATCTAAAACTTTATAATTAGTAATAGCATGTTCAGATATTTTTTTATCTCTATCATAACGAATTAAATCATCATCAAATATACCTTTGGCTTTTTCCATTTCACCATGGCAAATTGATAAATAAGATTTGTGGATTTTTCTAATTCTAAATAATGAAGTAAATAGTTGAGCATACTTCCTATTTTTAGCAATAATGAGAATTCCCGATGTTTCTTTATCTATTCTATGAACAATAAAAGGTTTAGAATTTAAAAATATTTTATTTTTTGTAATCAAATCAACTAAATTTTTTTTAATCTTACTACCCCCTTGGACGGCCAAACCATAAGGCTTATTAATTACACAAAAATTTTCATTATCCTCTATTATAAGGCCCTCGCTATCTTTTATATCTCTTTTGCTGGGTATATATTTTTTTTTCTTGGCAAAATAAGAACTAAAAGTTGGATTAAAATTATTTAAGTAAATTTTATCATCTATTTTAAGTTTATATGAACTTTTCACTTTTACTTTATTAATTGTAACATTTTTATTTCTCAAATTTTTTTCTATAAGACTTTGAGGCACTTTACGGATATTTCTCTTAATCCATCTATCAATTCTAGAATTAACAAACTCTTTTTTAACTAGATAAGTTTTATCCATTTAAATAAATTTAATTGAACTTGTTATTCTAAATAATAAAAAATTATTTTTTTGTTTCTTTGGTATTTTCAGGAGTAGTTTCTGATTTGCTTTCTTTAGCTTTTTTCTTTACATCTATTTTTTTTGCATCAATATCGCGATCGACTAATTCAATAATCACCAAAGGTGCTCTGTCACCATATCTAAATCCAGCTTTAATTATTCTTGAATAACCACCTTTTCTATTTATATACCTTTTTGATAAAACGTTAGTAATTTTTCTAGTATTTATCTTATCCTGTAGTTTTGAAAATAAGTTTTTCTTATTTGACAAACTGTTCTTTTTACCCAATGTAATAACTTTGTCTATTTGTGGTTTTAATACCTTTGCTTTAGCTAATGTTGTTGTAATTTGTTCGTATTTTATTAGAGAATTTAGCATATTTTTGATTAAACTTTTTCTATGCTCTGAAGTTCTATTTAATTTCTTGTGATGTGGTCCATGTCTCATTTTTGTTTAAATGTTTTCCTCTAATTTTTGTGATAATTCAGCGATATTTTCAGGAGGCCAGTTAGGAATTTCCATGCCCAAATATAGAGACGTAACACCTAGCACTTCTTTTATTTCATTAAGCGATTTTCTTCCAAAATTTGGAGTTCTTAACATTTCACTTTCTGTTTTTTGAACCAAATCCCCAATATAAATAATATTATCATTTTTTAAACAATTCATAGATCGAACTGATAACTCTAGTTCATCGACTTTTTTGAGTAAGTTTTTATTAAATTCTGGCTCAACTGGTTTTTGTTGAGGTATAATTTCCTTTGGTTCATCAAAATTAATAAACATTGACAGTTGATCTTGAAATATTCTTGCTGCATATGCCAGGGCATCGTCAGCAGCAATAGATCCATTAGTTTCAATTTCTAAAGTTAATTTATCATAGTCTAAAGCTTTGCCTTCGCGAGCTGTACTTATTGAATAAGAAACTTTTTTTACAGGACTAAACAAAGAGTCTATTGCGATCAATCCTAATGGTGGATCTTTTAATTTATTTAAATTTGCTGGAACATATCCCTTTCCTGAATTAACAGTTAATTCCATATGAAATTTTGTTCCCTCATCAAGATTGCAAATTGTGAAATCTGGGTTTAATATTTCAACATCGGGATTCTCTGTTATTTTACTTGCTTTTATTTCACCTGGTCCTGAGGCGTCTAAAATTAATTTTTTTGGTCCTTCAGAATAAGATTTTAACGCTAGTGATTTAACATTTAACACTATATCAGTTACATCTTCTCTAACACCTTTGATCGATGAAAATTCATGCAACACTCCGTCTATTTGTAATGCTGTAACCGCTGAACCTCTTATAGATGAAAGCAATATTCTTCTTAGGGAATTTCCAATTGTCAAAGCATAACCCTTTTCTAAAGGCTCGGCTATAATTGTAGCTATTGATTTATTGTCATGAATTTTAACATCTACTTTAGTCGGTTTAATCAATGCTCTCCAATTTTTGTCATTTACTATCTCTTGTATTTTTTCCATTTATACTCTCCTTCTTTTTGGTGGTCTTGATCCATTATGTGGTAATGGAGTTGTGTCTTTAATTGAAACAATTTTGAAACCCTTAGCTTGTAATGCTCTCAAAGCTGTTTCTCTACCAGAGCCTGGTCCTTTAACTTCAACTGATAATATTTTCATTCCATATTCTAAAGCTTTTGTTGCAACTTCATCTGCGGCAATTTGGGCAGCATATGGAGTAGATTTTCTAGATCCCTTAAATCCTTTTTTTCCAGCAGAAGACCACGCAACCACATTGCCATGAACATCTGCAATTGAAATAATAGTATTATTAAATGTTGAATTTACATAAGCAATTCCAGTTATAACTTGTTTTTTAATCTTTTTTTTTTTTGAAAAACTAGACTTTTTCTTTTCTATAAAACTGGAATCTTTTGTATCAAGTTTTTTTGTATTGATTTTTTTTAAATCATTTATTTTTTTATTTTCCATATATTATTTTTTCAATGGAGTTATTTTTTTTCCAGCTATTGCTATTGCTTTACCTTTTCTGGTTCGAGCATTACAGCGAGTACGTTGACCCCTAACTGGAAGTTTTTTTTTATGTCTTGATCCCCTGTATGTAGCCAAGTCAATCAATCTTTTTATATTTAAGGAAGTTTCTCTTCTTAATTCTCCTTCTACGTCGATGTTTTTGTCGATGTATTCTCTAATTTTTAAAATTTCATCATCAGTAAGTTGATTTACTCTTTTGCTAGATGGAATATTTAAATTTTTACAAATTTCTTGAGAGTTTTTATTTCCAATCCCATAAATATAAGTTAATCCAATACGAACTATTTTATCTTGAGGGATATTGATACCTGCTATACGAGCCATAAATTAGTGATTTTAGATTTTTTTAATGAAACTTATATAAAAAGATAACATAATGTCAATCTCTTATATTTTCCAAAATTCCCTTTATTTTATCGTAAATTTCAAGAATTTCTCGGCTTCCATCAATCTCAAAAAGAAGTCCTTTTTTGTCGTAATAATCTAGTATGGGTTTTGTTTTTGCAACATAAGTTTCGTATCTATTAAGTATAGTTTTAGAGTTGTCATCTATCCTTTTTTCTAGATATTTTTTTTCACACTTGTGGTTTTTTGAGTTAGGTGGATTAAGATAAACATTAAATATTTTAGAACAATTATTACAAATAACTCTTCCATTTACTCTTTTTGAAACGATATCTTTATCAACGTTTAAGTTTAACACAATTGAAATTTTCTGATTAAATTCTTTTAACAATTTTTCTAAACTATAAACTTGTGATATGGTTCTTGGATATCCATCAAAGATTAACCTATTAAAATTTTTAGAAATTGAAATAATTTTTCTAATTAATGTGTTGACCACATCGTCAGATACAAGTTCACCATTACTCATTATTGATTCAATTTTTTTACCCAAGTCGGTTTGATTTTTAATTTCACTTCTTAATAAATCGCCAGTAGACACTTGCTTCAAATTAAAATTATTAATTATATTACTAGATTGAGTACCCTTTCCAGCACCTGGAGGACCGAATATTATTAGATTCATTAATTTCCAAATTTTGCTTTTTTAATTAAATTTTGATACTGGCTGCTCATTAATCTCGTTTGAACTTGTGTTACAGTATCCATTGCTACAATTACAACAATCAATATTGATGTACCGCCTAAATAAAACGGTATTGGATATTTGGCTATTAGAAATTCGGGCATCAAACATACTAATGACAAATATAAAGCACCAATTGTTGTTAATTTGGTTAAGATATTATCTATATATAAAGCTGTACTTTCTCCCGGTCTAATTCCGGGTATATAGCCACCATATTTTCTCAAATTTTCAGCGGTTTCATGTGGATTAAAAACAATTGAAGTATAAAAAAAAGTAAAAAATATAATTCCAGATCCATACAAAACCATATAGAGGGGTTTACCCTGTGAAAAAAGAGCAGATATATTTAAAAATATTTCATTTTGTGAAAAAGTAAAATTCGAAAATGTAATCGGCAACAACAATAAAGCAGAAGCAAAAATTGCAGGTATTACTCCAGCAGAATTAATTTTTAGAGGTAAATGTGATGATTCACCTCCGTACATTTTGCTTCCCATTTGTCTCCTTGGATAATTAATCAATATTTTTCTTAAAGCCCTCTCCATAAAAACAATAAAAATAATCGTACAAATCAATAATAGAAATATAGAAATTATCATTATTGATGAAACCGCACCTGTTCTACCCAGTTCAAAAGTCGTTACAAGTGCTCTTGGAATTTCTGCTACAATACCAGAAAATATAATTAACGAAATTCCATTACCAATTCCTCTTTGTGTAATTTGTTCACCTAGCCACATTAAAAACATAGTGCTAGCTACTATCGTTATTACTGTACTAATTCTAAAAAACATTCCAGGATTAATTACCAAATTTTCTGCTGACTCTAGTCCAACTGACAACCCATAACCTTGAATTGTAGCTAATAAAACTGTTCCATATCTGGTAATTTGAGTAATCTTTTTCCTTCCTATTTCACCTTGGTTTTTAAGATTTTTAAAATAATCAGAAACACCTGTTAACAATTGCACAATAATAGAAGACGAAATATATGGCATAATTCCAAGTGCAAAAAGAGCCATACGCGCAATAGCACCTCCAGCAAATACGTTGAACATTCCCAATAAACCCCTTTGATTAGAGCTCATAAGTTCTTGTAACGATTGTGGGTCTATACCCGGAATTGGTATAAATGTACCTAATCTATAAATTGATAATATTATTATAGTAAAAAGTATACGATTCTTTAAATCACTACTTTGAGAAGGGACGCCAATCATTAATAGTATCTTTCTTAAAATTTATTTTGTTGTTAATTTTATTGAACCACCTTTTTTTTCAATTTTTTCCATTGCTGATTTTGAAATAAAATCGACATCAAGATCAATTTTATCTTTAATATCACCGTTGCCCAATAATTTAATTTTATTTATTTTATTCTTCAAAATTTTATTTTTTTTAAATTCATTTAAATTAATAAGAATTTTAGTGCTTATTTTTCCCTTAGAAATAAGCTCTTGTAACTGTTGAAGATTTATTATTGCAATATTGTTTTTTTTAATTGGGTTAAAACCCCTCTTAGGAAGTCTTCTATATAAAGGCATTTGTCCACCTTCAAAACTTTTTATTGCTATACCTGAGCGAGCTTTCTGACCTTTGTGTCCTCTACCTGATGTTTTACCCTTTCCAGATCCTATACCCCTACCCACTCTAATTTTTTTGGTCTTAACTTTATAATTTAATGAATTCAGATACATTTATATTTTATTCTCTGTTATTTCATATTTTTTTTTACCTCGTAAAGAAAAAATATTTTTTGGTGAAAGTTGATCCAATAAGCCCTTCATACAAGCTCTAACTACATTATGAGAATTTGATGAACCTAATGATTTAGCCACAATGTCTTTTATTCCAACAACTTCACATACCGCTCTTATTGCTCCACTTGCTATAATTCCCGTTCCTTTAGGAGCAGATCTTAAAATCACTTTTCCCGAACCTTCTTTTGCAAATACATCGTGATGTAAAGTTCTTCCTTCTTTAAGTGGAATATGAATTAATTTTCTTTTAGCTAAATCTGTGGCTTTTTTAATTGCATCCGTAACCTGCTTTGCTTTAGCGTGAGCAACTCCTAATTTTCCAGATTGGTCCCCAGCTACTACAAGAGCTGAAAACGAAAATCTTCTTCCTCCTTTAACTACTTTTGTAATACGATTTATATAAATTAGTTTTTCTTTTAATTCGTCATTTTGCATTTGTTAAAACTCCAATCCATTTTTTCTTAAAGCATCGGTTAATAATTTAACTCTTCCATGATACTTGTAGTGGCCTCTATCAAAATATACCTTGGTTATATTTTTTATATTTGCTCTTTTTGCAAGGGTTTCACCAACAAATAATGACAAATCAGATTTTTTTGTTTTAGTAATTTTCTTAAAATCTTTTTCTACCGAAGATGCAGCAACTATAGTTTTGTTATTTATATCATCTACTATTTGTGCAGAAATATTTTTAGAAGATCTATTCACGGTTAATCTTAATCTATTATTTGTGTTAGATTTTCTTAATTTATTTCTTATTCTCAATTTTTTTTTAGCTAATTTATCTAATCTCATTTTTTATTTCTTTTTACCTTCTTTGCGTAGCACATACTCTCCTTTTTCCTTAATTCCTTTGCCTTTATAAGGCTCGGAAGGTCGAAATGATTTTATCTTAGATGCAACTGTACCAACCAGCTGCTTATCAAAACCAGTGATTTTAATTATCGTTTGTTTTTCTACGCTAATTTTTATATCTTTTGGAATCTCAAAATCGGTATCATGACTATAACCCAGTTGTAAGTTCAAGTTATTGCCTTTTATAGCAGCTTTGTAACCAACGCCAGTCATTTCTAATGTTTTCACAAAACCTTTATAAACTCCAATAATAGTATTGTTTAGAAGGCTCCGATTCATACCCCACATTTTTTTAATCTCATCATCTTTTCTTTTGGGTTTAATTGATAATTCGTTGTTTTTATCAACATTTACATCAAAGTGTTTTGTATCTAGATTAATTTTCTTACTACCAAAAGGTCCCTTTATATCAAGGCCGTCAGCGTTAATCGATAAATTGACTTCTTTTGGTATTAAAATTTTTTTTTTTCCTATTTTTGACATTAAAAAACCTTACAAATAATTTCGCCACCCACTTTAGCTTTTCTTGCTTCTGTATCAGTCATCACTCCTTTGGGAGTAGAAATAATCGCTATACCCAAACCATTTTGTATTTTTGGAATACTTTGAGCGCTTGAATAAAACCTTCTTCCTGGCTTAGAAATTCTTTCAATATTATTTATCACCGGTGAACCCGAATTATATTTTAAATTAATTAAAAATTTTGTTTTCCTTTCGTTGCTTTGATCCAGCGAATAATTTAAAATAAAACCTTCTCTTTGAAGTATTTCTAAAATTTTACCTTTAAATGATGAAGCAGGCATTTCAATTTTAACAAATGATCTCATTTGAGCATTTCGAATTCTTGCCAGCATATCACCTATAGGATCTGTAAAACTCATGTATTCCTTTCTTCCTTACCAGCTTGACTTTATCATTCCAGGTACTTTTCCCTCTAAAGTAAGTTGCCTCAAAGCTATTCTTGAAATTTTTAATTTTCTATAAACTCCATGAGACCTTCCGGTAATTTCACATCTGTTTTTAACTCTAATTTTAGATGAATTTCTTGGCAATTTTGACAATTTCATTTGTGCTTTAAATCTTTCATCTAAACTTAGTTTCTTGTTCATAATTATTTCTTTTAATTTTCTTCTTTTATTTGCAAATTTCAAATTCAATGCAATCCTTTTTTTATTTCTATTTACTGAACTTTTTTTTGCCATATATTTTTTAAAATCAATTTTTATTTTCTTTGTTAAAAGGAAAATTAAATTCCTCTAATAAAGCCAAATTATGATCTTTATTTGTACCATGAGTTACAATTGTAACATCCAAACCACGTATCTTTTCGACTTTATCAAAATTTACTTCTGGAAAAACAACATGCTCTTTAATTCCAAGAGTATAATTACCAAATTTATCAAAACTTCTCGAACTTAAACCCCTGAAATCTTTTATTCTTGGAAGAGCAATATTAACAAGTCTATCAATAAATTCGTACATTTTGTTTTTTCTTAAAGTTACTTTTAAACCAGCGTCTGTGTTTTTTCTTGTTTTAAAGTTTGATATAGATTTTCTAAATTTCGTGACAACCGGTTTTTGTCCAGTTATCATAGCAATATCGTCTGAATAAGATTTCAAAATTTTTTTATCATTTCCATCTGTGCCCAATCCCATATTAACAATAACTTTTTTAAATTTTGGACTCATCAATTTATTCTTTAAGGAAAATTTTATTGCCAAATCTGCTTGTATTTTAGAATAATATAACTCTTTTAATCTTGGAGTCATTTTTTATTAATTCCTCTTTTTATTTTAGTTTTGTCTTTTTTACTCTCTACTATCTTTAAATTTGATAAATGAATAAAATTTTCCTTAGAAATAATTCCTCCCTTTTTCTCTTTTGTTGTTTTTAAATGTTTTTTAACAATATTTATTCCTTTAACTTTCGCTTTATTTAATCTATTTATTACTTCAATAATTTCTCCTGACTTATTTTTATCCTTACCTGTTAACACTTTTACCAAATTTCCTTTTCTTAAATTCATAAATTATAAAACCTCTGGTGCTAATGAAATTATTTTCATTTGACCTTTTGATCTCAGTTCTCTAGTTACCGGACCAAAAATTCGTGTTCCTAATGGCTCCCCTTTTTCATCGGTTAACACTGCTGCATTATTGTCAAATTTTACTTTTGAACCGTCATTTCTAAAAATACCTTGTTTGGTTCTTACTATTACAGCTTTGTGTACTGAACCTTTCTTTACTTTACCTCTTGGAATAGCTTCCTTGATACTAACAACAATAGTGTCTCCAATCGAAGCATATCTTCGCTTTGAACCACCTAAAACCTTGATGCATTCAATTTTTTTTGCTCCCGTATTATCTGCTACAAATAATTCTGTTTGAACTTGAATCATTTATTTTCCTCTAATACTTTGAATTGCTTTTTTTTAGAATAAGGTTTTGATTCTTCTATACTTACTGTGTCACCAACTTTAAACTTATTTTTTTCATCATGAGCATGATATTTTTTTTTATTTGTAATAATTTTTTTCAAAAAAGGATGCTGATATTTTCTCTCTACTAATACAACTATAGTTTTTTTATTTTTATCTTTAATCACTTTTCCTTTTAATATTTTCTTTGACATATTATTTTTTATTAATTAATGTACTAATTCTTGCTATTATTTTTTTTGTCACTTTAAACTTTGATGGATTTGTTAATTGTCCATTAGTTTTTTTAAACCTCAAGTTAAATAAATCTTTTTTAAATTTATCAAGATTTTTATGTAATTGATCTTTTGTAAGTTTGTTTATTTCTTTAAGTTTCATAAATTATCTTTTTATAAATTTTGTTTTAATTGGAAGTTTTGCTGATGCTTTATATAAAGCCACTTTCGCAACTGATTCTGTTACTCCATCAACTTCAAACAAAATCCTACCAGGTTTTACTCTACAAACCCAAAATTCTGGAGTTCCTTTTCCTTTGCCCATACGTACTTCCGTGGGCTTTTTTGACACAGGAATATTAGAAAATATTCTTGTCCATACTTTTCCTGTTCTTTTCATATATCTTGTTAATGCTACTCTCGCTGCTTCAATTTGATTTGAGATAATTCTTTCTGGTTGTAAGGCCTTTATTCCATATTCCCCAAAATTAAGTTTGTCACATCTAGAAGCCTTGCCATGTATTCGTCCTTTATGTGCTTTTCTATATTTCGTTCTTGCTGGTTGCATCATAATTAAGCTTTATTAGTTTCTTGACTAAAATCCTTTCTAAATATTTTTCCTTTATATATCCAAACCTTGACTCCTATCATTCCATAGGTAGTTAAAGCTTCCGATTCAGCGTAGTCAACATCTGCTCTTAAAGTGTGTAAAGGAATACTTCCTTCACTTAACCATTCGGATCGGGCAATTTCATTGCCAGCTAATCTTCCGCCTACACAAACCTTTATTCCTTTAGCACCCAGTCTCAGTGCAGACTGTATTGCTCTTTTCATAGCTCTTCTATAAGAAATTCTTTTTACTAACTGTTGAGCTATGTTTTCAGCAACCAAATAACTATTTAACTCTGGTTTTTTAACTTCTTTAATATTTAGGGTAATTTCGTGACTAGATAATTTAGACAATTTTTTTTTAATTTTTTCTATATCACTTCCCTTTTTTCCAATAACAAAACCTGGTCTAGAAGTATAAATGGTTACAAAACATTTTTTTGCTGATCTTTCGATCATAACTTTAGATATTCCTGAGTTTACTACATTTTTTTTTATATATTCTCTAATTTTGAAGTCTTCAATTAGATTTGTTCCAAATTGTTTTTTTTTTGCAAACCAAACAGAGTCCCATCCCCTGTTCACACCCAATCTAAATCCGACAGGATTAACTTTTTGTCCCATGATCTTCCAGCTTTCTAAGTTTGTCAGATAATATAATTGTCACGTTACTATAGGGTTTTTTTATAGGGCTTGCTCTTCCTTTTGCCCTAGGTCTAAATCTTTTCATTACTATTGATTTGCCACAATATGCTTCTTTTACAAATAATTTATCAATATCATATTGAAAATTATTTTCTGCATTGGCTACGGCCGAGTTTATAGTCTTTTTTATTTCTTTACATATCCTTTGATTAGCAAACGTTAGATCTCGTAAGGCATGGTCAACTTTTTTCCCAACTATACCCCTCAAAATTAACCCTATCTTCCTCGTACTACTCCTAACATTTTTGTTGACTGATTTAACTAAATTTTCTTTATTTGTTACTTGTTTATTTTTTTTCATTTAAATTTTTCTTAGCTCCGGAATCTTGTGCTGCTACTTGTTTAGCTTTTTTATCTGCTGGAGTATGACCAGAAAATTGTCTGGTTGGTGAAAACTCACCAAGCTTATGCCCAACCATATCTTCAGAAATAGTAATTGATATAAATTTTTTTCCATTATGTATCAAAAAATTCGATCCTACAAATTCAGGAATTATTGTGGACTTTCTAGACCAAGTTTTAATTGGTTTCACGTTGCTTGACATATTCTTCTGCTTTTCAATTTTTTTAATTAAACTTGGATCTACAAATGGACCTTTCCACACTGATCTAGTCATAAATTAAGCTCTCTTTTTCCTTCTCATAATAATATATTTGTTTGTTCTCTTATTATTCCTTGTTTTTAATCCTTTTGCAGATTGACCCCATGGTGAAACAGGATTTCTTCCTCCAGAAGATTTTCCTTCACCACCACCATGAGGATGATCTACAGGATTCATTGCTACCCCCCTTACACTTGGTCTGATGCCTAGCCATCTGTTTCTTCCGGCTTTACCAATTTTTATATTTTTTTGATCAGGGTTAGACAAAACGCCAATTGTAGCTTTTGCCCTACTAATTATTTTTCTAATTTCACCTGATGCTAGTTTTATTATTGAGTATACTCCATCAGATCCTGTAATTTGAACGGATGAACCTGCCGATCTTGCAATTTTTGCACCTCCGCCGGGTTTCATTTCAACGTTATGTATTGCCGTTCCATCAGGAATATCACGCAAAGGCATACAATTTCCTATCTTTATCTCTTTTTTATTTCCCGAAATAATCTTATCTCCAGTTTTGATTCCTTGAGGTAGTAGGATATATGCCCTTTCTCCATCTTCATACTTAACTAACATGATATGAGAAGTTCTATTCGGATCATATTCAATTCTTTCAACCACTGCTTCAATGTTATGTTTGTTTCTAAAAAAATCTATTTTACGAAATTTTTGTTTATGTCCAGATCCCTTTCTTCTTGAGGTAATTCGCCCCAAATTATTTCTTCCAGAAACAGATTTTTTTCCAATTGTAAGTGATTTGAACGGCTTACCTTTCCAAAGATTTTTCTTTGCAATAATAACTGTACCTCGAGTTGATTTTGTATAGGGCTTAAATGTTTTTAATGTCATTTCATATGCCTGTGGTTAAATCAATATTTTGACCTTTTTTTAATGTAATAATAGCTTTCTTGTATCCTCGAACTTTAATTTTTTTTCCTCTTGCTATTTTAATTCTTCTTTGCTTATTAATTATATTTATTTTAATAACGTTCACTTTAAAAATTTTTTCAATACTTTTTTTAATAGTCTTTTTATTCGCTAAACTATTTACTTTAAATACCACTTTATTTATTTCAGATAAGTTAGTTGATTTTTCGGTTACAAATGGACTTATTATACTGTCATATAAATTTATTTTATTCATGGTTTAAAAGTCTTTTTTCTAATTCTTTAGTTGAAGATTCGGTAAACATAATTTGTTTATATTTTAAAATATCGTATGTAGTTAGATAAGATGCATCAATTATTTTTATATTTGGAATATTTCTTGCTGATAACTCAATATTTTTTTTAGTTTTTAAATCTACAACGATCAATGCATTGATAATTCTATTTGTTTTTAAAAATTTGATAAATTGTTTTGTTTTACTAATTTTGTCTTCAACATCTTCAAATATTATTAGTTTTTTATTTTTAGTTTTTTGAGATATTGCACTAATTAAACTACTTTTTTTTTCCTCCTTATTTATTTTTCTTACTTTGTATGCATTTCCTTTAGGACCATGTGCTACACCGCCTCCAACAAACAAAGGTGCTTTTTTGCTTGCATGTCTTGCGTTACCCGTACCTTTTTGTGCATGAATTTTGGCTGTAGAACCTATTATTTGATTTCTTTGTTTTGTTTTAGCAAGTCTCGGTTTTGAATTTGCAATTTGAGAATAAAGAACTTTTCCGATTAATTTGTTATTTATGTCAGAAGAAAATATTTTTTCTGAAATTTCAAATTCTCTTACTTTGCCTTTTATGCTTATACTGTCTATTTTCATTATTTATTAATTTTTTATATCTTTTTTTTCTACTTTTTCTACTATCTCTTCTTCTTTTTGTTCATCTTTTGTATTTATTGTTTCT
>Ga0187833_10004052_pt1 | contig 14470 bp, 12 predicted proteins | sample ETNtaG_37_FD_167968 | JGI IMG/M metagenome (GOLD analysis project Ga0187833, IMG submission 167968) | Marine microbial and viral communities from oxygen minimum zone, Eastern Pacific Ocean - ETNP2014_SV_400_PacBio MetaG (Illumina Assembly) | ecosystem: Environmental > Aquatic > Marine > Hypoxic... | reverse complement strand
AAATTTCCCATACCAACAAAATATTTATGTGAGCTAATAATTGATTTCATTAGATCCTAAATCCTTATGAAAACTTAAGATATTTTTCTTGATTTTATGACTTGTTTTCAATCCAGTTCTGAAAAACATACAGTACCCATAAAAGTTTCCTATTGTCTTTTTTATTGTCTTGATGGGTTTGCATTAACTGATCAATTATTACGTCATTAAAAAATCCTGTGCGCTTTATTTTTTGTGAATCTAAGCTATCCATAAATGATTGATTCAATTCTTTCTTAATCCACTTTGAAATAGGGATACCAAATCCCTTTTTAGGTCTGTTGATTATATTTGCTGGTACATACCGTTTAGCCAGTTGTTTAAATATGTATTTAGAAGTTCCGCCTTTATACTTCAAACCTGCTGGTATTCGCAACACATATTCAACAACTTCATGATCTAGTAAGGGCACTCTTGCTTCCAATGAAGTCATCATACTTGTGCGGTCAACTTTAACGAGCATGGTATCCTGCAGGTAAAAGCGCATGTCTAGCCATAAGGACCTTTCCCAGTTATCCTCCGTATCACATTCCTTCATGTGTTCATCAATGACACCTGACACGTAATCTTTTCCACAAAGTTGACTTAATACATTTTTACTAAATAGTTGTTTTTTTTGGTTTATATTAAATGAACCCAACCATATTTGATTTCTTAGATCAGGATTAAACTTTAGTCCTTCAGCAAATTTCTTTATTTTAAAATCGAAACTTATATTGGCATCACTTACGGGTAATAAGTTGGATATGAATTTCAGTATTTTATGCGAACTAGATGGTATCCACTCTGCCAGTTTCCGTGCATAGTATGTGGGATATCCTGCAAAAACCTCATCTCCACCATCTCCACTGAGAGATACAGTAACATTTTGCCTTGTAAACTTCGAAAGCATGTAAGTTGGAAGCAAGGAGGCATCAGCAAAAGGTTCATCCATATTATTAAATATCTCCGGCATGATATCTATCATTTCTTTGGTCGAAAAAATTAGCTCATGGTGGTCCGTTCCCAAATATTCTGCCATATGACGGGCGTATTGAGATTCATCAAAGGATGGCTCATCGAAACCAATACTAAATGTTTTAACTTTACGGTTGCTATGCTTTGAAAGGTAATATGAGATCATACTTGAATCAATGCCACCGCTCAGAAATGCCCCCAGTGGAACGTCGCTGATAGTCCGTCTTCGCACTGCTTTGTCAATTAAATTATCCAGTTCATCCAAATAGTCCTGAGTATCATGTGATTCAAATTTCGGCTGATAGGTTAAACGGTACCACTGTTTATTTGTTAGTTTTCCTTCACATAGAAGCAGATAATGTCCCTGTTCAAGCTTATAGATGTTTTCATAAATAGACCATGGTGCGGGTACACACTCAAGTGTTAAATACAGGTCCAGATCTTCCAGGCTTATCGTGGTGTTGATATTAGGGTATTCAAGAATTGCCTTGAGTTCGGAACCAAAAATAAAAGTACTATTTTGAAAGGTAAAATACAGCGGTTTGATCCCAAATCGGTCCCGAGCAATAAAAAGTTCATCTTTATTTATATCATAGATTGCAAAAGCGAACATCCCATTAAAATCATGCAGGCAATCTACACCTTTTTCCTGGTACATGTTTACTACTACCTCGGTGTCTGTTTGGGTATTAAAGTGATACCCTTTATTCTGCAAATCAGCTTTCAGTTCCTTGAAATTATATACCTCACCATTATAAACAATAACGTAATTCCCGTCGTTGCTGTAAATCGGCTGTTTCCCGGTATCCAGATCAATGATACTCAATCGGCGCATTCCCATAGCCATATCATTATGCTGAAAATATCCTTCATCATCCGGTCCTCGATGGATGATACGTTCACCCATTTTTCTTAAAATAGTAGATTGATCGTCTTTGGTAAGAAATGATTTAAATCCAAAAATTCCACACATTGTAGTTAATAAAATTAGTCTAGTTTATGATCTTACGGATTTGATAGATCTTTTTATTTTGGGATTCATAATAGGTGCGCATAAGAATCTCCGCTATGAATCCCATAAAAACTGATAGAATTCCCACTAGAAAAAACAATACAACAAGTTGGGGTAAAGGAGTCTCAACAAAGGATTTTCCACCCCAGTATTTGAAATAAATCATGAATAAAAAGGCTATAATAGAAAGAAAAAAATTTAATATGCCGAATCCTCCAAAGAGATGAATTGGGTTCATAGAATATTTATCCATGAATTTGATTAAAATCAGATCAGATATGACCCTAAGCGTACGATTTATTCCATATTTCGTTTGCCCAAATTTGCGTGGATGGTGTTTAACTTCAAGTTCTTTAATTTTACCGCCCTGCCAAGACGCAAAGATTGGAATAAATCGATGCATTTCACCATATAATCCTATATCCTTAATAATTGAAGCGCGATATGCTTTAAGCGTACAACCGTAATCATGGAGTCTGACACCACTAATCATGGAAATCAACCAGTTGGCAATTTTGGAAGGAATTATTCTGGTGAACATCTTATCTCTTCTCTTTTTCCTCCAACCACTTATTACATCAAAACCGGAATTTAGTTCTTTTAACAGTTTTGGTATATCTGCAGGGTCATTTTGTAAATCACCATCCAAAGTAATAATAATTTCACCTATAGCTTCTTCAATACCTGCCGATAAGGCAGCCGTTTGGCCGTAATTCCTTTGTAAATGAATTACTTTTATTCTTTCATTTTTTTCAGCTAATTTGTTCAATTCACTCCCAGAGTCATCGTCACTTCCATCATTTATATATAAAATTTCATAATTAGTAAAGTTGTTATACTTTATTACTTCAAATATTTTATCATTCAATAAATTGATATTTTGATTTTCGTTATATATTGGAATGACTAATGAAATACTAATATTATTTTCTTTTTGCATAATTTCTTTGCCTTAATATAATAGAGAATTTTTTAATAGATCAGAGAAAAAGTACGTTTTTGCCAATTCTGTCCCAGAACAATTTATATGAAACAGGCTGAATGTATTTTTTTAGAAGGGATACATCATTTATATCCGCTGGGAAATAATTTATGAACTCTTTCGGATTTTTTATGAATTTGTGGATATTCATTAAATGTTTTTTATCAGTTTCAGCAAACAAAAACCTATTTTTCAACATGGCAAACACCGGTTCTGCCATGGTTACATTTTCCAGTCCTCCGTATACAATAGCTGGTTTCTTGACTGTTAAAGCTTCAAATAATGTAGAATTTGAAGTGTCAATAATCATTAAATCACAATGATGCATAACGTCAATAAATTTTAAGTCATAACGGAAGTTGACACTACTAAACTTGGTTTCAGCATCTATCTCTTCAAAAAATCCTTTTGCTGAAACTGGCATGGTCACTATTGTTTCAATTCTTTGGTTTTCATTTAGTAAAGATAATGTTTCATCTACTAGGGGAATATATCTATGCCAGTTTGGTGTTGAACTGTGATTAAAAAACAAATCTCCAGCTCCAGATGGCGCATAGAGTACTTTTATTTTATTATGTTTACCATAATATTTATTCAATCTATTATCTTTACTCCTTTCTGGATCGTTTCTGTTCATATGAAGTGCACCAACAGTTCTTATTTTTAAAGGAACATCAATGCCACATTCCTTGTGATCTAAAAACCTGCCATTCCCCCAGCTTAAAAATTTACCATAGATAAAATCCGAAAACAGGTGCCCTGAGGCACTTCTGTGAAATAAAAGGTAATTACCACCATGTTGAAGGGAATAAACACCAATATTGTTCTTGTTAAATGCATCGGCATATATGCCGTTAGTAATAGTAGTAGTAGTTTTGTTATTATATAATGCTGGCACTGCAGGAATTATCACTTTCAGTTTGATATTTAACTTATTAAAAAATCTACACAACTTTTTTGCCAATTTGTAGTGAATCAAAGCTATGGGATAAAAATCCTGCCAGTTTGATTTTATTCTTTCTACAGCAATCTTACCCATCTCACCCATTTCTTGAATAAGACATGCCTGAATCTTTGAGGAATATGGGTGTTTTTTATTAGAGTTTTTTAATAATCTTTTCATTCTGATTCTTGAATAATAATGCACCGCTTTTCCAATCTCAATCACCCATCCGGGGAGCGATTTGCCGATTCCTATTTGTTCTAATTTAAACAGCAAGACAAAGCTTCTATTACCGCTTATATAACTAAGCATATTATATAAATAATTGCCTAATTTTAATGAACCCTTATTTATTGTTCTAAACACCTTCAATGAGGTTCGACCTGAATGTAATGCAATGTTCAGTCTTTGGTGTTTGGGAATATCAATATTTTCACAAGGAATTTTTTCTTGATTGCACCAAACCTGGGCTATTCGATGATAATATTCCGAAGATTCGCCATATTGAATCCATCCTCGATTATCAAAACTATCTAAATTTTCTATCCTCACCTTAGAAATATTGTATTCATTCTTAAGGGCAGATAATACTTTTTCGAAAACCAAAATTTGACATAAAAGTTTAAAAATGCAGTTTGCGGATAGTTTTACCAAGTTGGGGGAATAAAGGCTATCGACTGTGTTAGAAAGCTTCACCAATTCATGAGTGATTTGTGTTGCTTGACAACAAAGTGCTAAATACTGGTCTTTACTAATAACATCATGCTGACAAACAATCTTGTGGTTGTTACTTTTAAGCTCTAAAAGTGCATTTACACTGGCGGGAAAATTAATTGCATTTTCGATCAGCAGATCCGAATTGTTTTGCCAGTGTTCAAATGATCTAACTATGTTAAGAATCATTAAAATAATACTGCACGGAACTATTTGGTAAGTAAATATCGATGCTCACCATCGCCATATAATTCTTTAGCAAAAGGTCTGTCATCATTAATGTATGATTCTAAATCAGTACTATTTTTTGATATCAGTTTTTCTACTGATTTAAAGCCAATGCCTATTTTCAAAATTTTTTCCAGTTCATCCCTGGTGGTGTGTCTTTCAATAGGGACATACCAGTTATCCATAAAAATAAACCGGTTTGAAGGTAAACCAATAGTGTGCAAAACATTTTGTGTGTATTCCCGTGGTATTTTTTTAAAGATGTTCTTAACCCTTTTTCTAAAATTCCAGAACAACCCCCCAGCAGCATATAAGTAAAGAAATGATTTCCCGCCGGGCTTTAAAACCCGGTATAATTCTTTTATACCTTTTTCCATATCTTTTGTGTGATGTAAAACACCATTACAAAAAACAAAATCAAAGTGATCATTGTCAAATGGCAAATCAAGTACATTCCCTTTTATAAAAGTGACATTATTTATTTTATGTTTTTCAATAATTGATTTACCAACCTTTAAACCTTGATCGCCCATGTCAAAGCCGATAACTCTTTTGCAACCATATGTACTTAATGCAATTGCATATCTACCACTCCCACATCCAAGATCCAGAATAGTCTTTCCTTTTAAATCATGCAAGTTAAATCTTGGTGTTTTAACTCTGTTTTCGATCAGTAACTTCGGCTCATCAACAATATCTTTTAATGTAAAATTCTCCCAAAGATTTCCATATAACGTATGAGTTGAATCTTCAGTAGAAAGATTTATTACATCATCATATATATTATTCAAATTTTCCGAAAACACATTTTCATAGGGTGTAAACGTTACCTTTACAGTCTTATATAATTTCAATTGTTTACTTAAAAGATTCAATATGTAATTTGGCTTCTTCGTATCAGGAATTGAATAATTGTCTATATAGGGGTCAATTGGATACAAATGCCTATGCACTTCATGGAGAGATAATACCACCGTCCAGGGGAATCCTTTTTTCAACATTGATTCAGATAGGAAAAAATATTCATCGAGGGTTTCATAAATCTGGTTAAATATATTCTTTGTCATTTATTGTTTCCTTATTGATATTTTTTTAAGCAAATTGTTCTAGAAATAATTTCGTATTCACAAAATTAAAAATGAATTTTTTATAACTGTTTTCAAAATAATCCTGCTTAAGCAGTTTTTCTATTTTTTCTCTTTGAACTATATCAAAAACGGGACTATCAGATAACAAATTTTCCACCGTAGCATGATCATTTAAATCAACTACAGAATTTATCGATGCATTAAAACCTTTTTTTCTTCTATCCAGTCTAACTTTATCATTTAGAATTCCATTCATAGCTTTACGTAGTATTAACTTCCCATAACCATCCTGAATAAGGTGCTCATTGGGAATGGAATAAGCAAATTCAAATAAATTCACATCAAGATAAGGACTCCTGTTTTCAATAGAATATCTCATGGAATTAAGATCATCCTCATGCAAAATAACCGGTGTTATCTCATGGAATAGTTCATTAAGCATTCTGTTGCGTAACAGGGATTCAGTGTACTGACTTTCTGTAAAATCAATGGAATAATCATCAATTAAAAAGAAAGCAAACACATCACTGTTCAAATGGTTGTGGGTGCGGATGGTCTGATCTTCAAAATAGAGTTTCGGATTCTTTAGGTAAGGGTTACGAACGAAATTTTCAATGTGCTGCTGCCAATCTTTTAAGTATTGTTCAAAATCCGGATGATTCCACATTTCATACAAGTGCAGATTAAAATGATCGTAGTAACCGGTAAACAGCTCATCGGCCGATGTACCCGAAATAGACACCCTGTAACCCTGTTCATTAATTTTTTCCGACAACATTGAATGGACTAGATAAGAAATAGTAGAGATCGGGGAATCATGATAAGTTACAAGGTCCTTTAGCTGTTCAAGCGTATTTTCAAAATTGAGGTGAACAAGAAATTGCTCACAATCCAAGTCATTAATGGTTGCTTGGATGTTATCCAGTTCATTATACCGATTATCCGGGTCAATAATTGAGAATGTGGCAACATCATAATTGAATTCTTTTTTAGCAATAGATGCCAAGGATGCCGAATCCACACCGCCGCTCAGGCAGAACGCTAAGGGGACATCAGCACGCAGACGCAATTTTACACTTTCTAAGAGGTGATGCCTAGTGCCTTCCACAGCTTCATCCATACTCATAGCGTTAACTTTACTTTTCGTAACCCAGTATTTGGATTGGGCAAAGTTGAGATCGTAATCCACAGTTGCATTAGATGCGTATTCTATTTCCTGGATCCCGTGAAAGTATGTGTCCGATGTTTTATACAGAAACTTATACCCGTAAACCAGATACCGTTTCAGATGGTTATAATTAATCTCCAGTTTTTTGGGTATTAGTGATTGTATTACTTTTATTTCAGACCCAAAATAAACACCATCAACCACCTGGTAGTAATAGAGCGGTTTTTCGGCAAACCTGTCCCTCGATAGAAATAATTTTTTCTTTTTGTCATCCCAGATGGCAAAAGCCCACATACCGTTAAAATGCTGTACGCAATTCTCACCATATTCAATATAGGCTTTGAGTAGAACTTCTGTATCTGAATCTGTGGTAAATGTATGCCCAATTTTCTTAAGACTTTCTCTTACTTCAAGGTAATTATAGATCTCTCCATTAAATACAAGTGTACAATCATTGAAAGAGAAAGGTTGGTTAGAACGCTTTTCCAAGTCAATGATACTTAAGCGGCTATGTAACAAGTAAACATTGATCTCATTATACTGAAAAGAACACCAGTCTTGGTGGTCTGGACCTCTGTTTTTCATTGATTCAAGTGAACTATTTATAGTATTTATATCAATCGATCTTTTTCCTATAAAACCAGCTATACCACACATAAACTAAATTAGCCAATCCATTTTTATTATTTCACAAGCTTTTACGTCATGCTTCAATTTATTGCCCTGGACATAAACCTATTTCAGGCCTGATCAAATCTTAATCTTATAAGGAGATGACATAATTAGTATTTAAATCATGCTTTGCAGTTATTGATCAACTAATGTTTTCGTTACCCTTTAGCAAAGCCTATAATGCCGTACATAGGTAGAGATATTAATAATTGGGAAAAAAGATAGAGAAAAAATATAAATATCTATTCAATTAATTTTGCAATTTTTAGATCGAGATTATCTTCAATCAAAAGGGAAGCTTTTTTATCAAAAATAACATGTCCAATTTTATTGCCCATCATTTCTTTTGCTTCAAAATATTTCTTTTTGTCACGTAGAAGGAAATTTGATACAGCCGCATACCATTTTTCTTTTTCATTTCTAATAATTTCATGCGAATAATTTAATGGCACCATACCATGACCGTCATGTTTGAAAAAGAATCTATTATCTTCTTTTACAGCGATAACTGTGTCAACTTGAAAAATTTTGTAAATGTTTATTGCACTCTCAATTAAATGTTTCTTGACGAAAGGTGCTTCAATAGAATGTAGAATAAAAGCATCATAATTATTAAACAAATCCACCTCTTTACAAATAAGATCCATTGTTTGTTTTATATGTATTCCGATATAAGATATATCTAATGGTCTCTTCAAAGGTAACACTTTATCAGAATTGTAATTTTTGGAAATATAATCCAGAACCTTTTTATCTGGACTTGAAACAATTATTAGATCAATTCCTTCTACTTCCAAAAAATTATTGATTGATATATCAATCAAATAAGATTTTTTTAGCTTCATAAAAGGTTTGCTCCGATTATCGAGTTTTTCTCCTCGTACTGGAAAAATTGCTACTATTTTTGGTAAAACAATGTTTTTTCTTTTAAATATTTTTTTGAGTATCTCTGATCTTGTTTCTAAAAGTTGCTCGCTTTTATCCGTAAGACTATTACCATGTTTCCTGTAGTAAAATACCGGAACATTAATGTTTCTTATTTCATATCTTTCAATTAATCTAAACCACAGTTCATAACCGTCCTGGCGAGTTATACTCTCATCATAGCCACCAATCTCTCTCAAATATTTTGTTCTAAACATTGTGCAGGCACCATGAGCAGGCTGATCATACATTGAAACATCTTTCGTAAAATTATGTCTCTTTTCTATACTTATAACCTCACCAGCGCGGTTTATTACATACCAATCCCCAAATACCATGCCAATTTCTTCGGTGTCAAATTCGTTCAATAAAATTTTTAATGCGTTTTTATCAAGATAATCATCTGCATCTAATCTGATTATGTATTCACCTCTCGCTTGATTTAACGCGATATTATTTGAAATAGTTAAGCCTCTCTTATTTTGATAAATGACTTTAATCTTCTCCTTATTTTCAAATTTTTTTATTCTAAGTCTGGAATCGTCTGTTGAACCATCGTCAATAACGATCAGTTCAAAGTCCTGAAATGACTGGTCTAATACACTTTGAATAGCTTGATTGATGTATTCCCCATAATTATGATTCGTGATATATACTGTAACTATAGGTGGATTCATAATGAATGGATTTTATTTTTAATTTTAATTATAGCCATTAGTTGAACGGAAATGGCTTGTCCATAAATCCTACTATAATTCCGCGCAGATGAAACAAATTTGCATCAACTCCATTTAGGCCAAGATTAACAACCCAAGAATAAACATTCGGATTAAAAGAAAAATCACTCTTGATGCAAATTTCTTTAATAATTGTTTCTACTACTACAGTATACTCTTTTTGTATATCAGGCATAAACGAAGATGGATCACTAAATAGACATTTTTTTCATAAACTTATTTCCTCACCAATCTCTCAATTGCTTTTTATTATTAATTATATTTTATACCTACAAGTCCAATAGTATTTATATTCAGATTTATACATCTTAGGAAATAAGCTTATTTGAAGATTTGGACTAAGACTTAATTTGGAATAGAAAAGGGAAATGGCGTATTCATAAATCCAGGCATAATTCTTTTTAAATAGAACGAGTCTGCATGTAAATGGTTAAAACCGTATACTGTTGAAGGACAAATAGTAATACCTGCTTTTATTAAAAACGATATCACTTTATTATTGAAATGCTCATGTTGACCTTCAGGGTAAGAAAACAAGTCTACTAAGTTATTCAAAGCATCATTTAAATGACATAAACAATCATTGATTTCATTTTTTAACAAAGGTTCTTCAAGATATGCAAGAATTTCATGGTTCACCGTATGGCCTCCAACCTCATAATTCGGTGGGTCGTTGAGCCGAATTATATCATTCCAACTAAGATTTAAATAATTCTTAACATTGTTTGCGCCAACATCTACATTTAGCTTATCTCTCAATTCTCCCAAAATAGTATCTCTAATTGTAGGGGTACATTTTTTCAAATTGGTTTTAATCTCTATAATTGCATTTATTTTTTTATTCTTCGATAATAAATCAAAACTCCTATTGCTATTACCAAGGACAATATTAAAACTTTCGACTTCGGTTTTGTTAATGATACATTCAAGAAGATCTGTCCAGAAGAGCCTGTTTGTTTCAACAAAACCTGTGGATATGAAAAAGGTAGCAGGAACATCATATTTTCGTAATATCGGCAAAGCAACATCATGTACATTCTTGTAACAGTCATCAAATGTTATTGATATAGATTCTTTTGGCAGTGATATGCCAGATCCAAGAGAACATGCCATTTTTCTTAAACTAACTGGGTTCATATTTTCACAAATGTATGAGATGTGTTTTTCAAATTCATCAGCTTGTATATGTTTCCCCGAAAAATTTTCTATTCCCTCACTCAGCGTTTTTGTGACACCGTGATAAGCGAGAATGGCATATTTATCCAATGATTTTTCTCCTTGAATTGCTTAATTCCCTACCGGATGAATTTAATATTTTTAATTCAATTAAATCCATACTTCCAATATGATCGTTGCCTTTAGCGGCTTTATTTAAAGTAAAGTGTTTCTCTATTATCTGAGCACCTCTCGATATGGCTAATAGACACGCTCCAAGACCATGTGTATGATCACTGTATCCATAAAAAGGCTTTCCGTCAAAAATTTCAGGGAAATCTTTCATTTCATCCCAGTAAGTAGGATATTTTGATATACAGTAAAGATACTTTATATTTTCTTTTTCAAATGGCATATAATCTTCTTTCCACATCCCAAGAGATATATATACTGTCTTTCCAGTATCAACTACCTGTTTTACAAATTCTAAATCCTTACTTAAAATAAAACTTGATATTTTGTATTCCATCAAGTTTAATTTCTCGCACCACTCTAGTTTTTCATAATCATTTACCGTAGCTAGAAATCGAATTTGATGAAAATCACAGAATTCTTTGATGCGTTTTACCTGATCAAAAGTAAACTCAAATTTTTTTCTGCTATCATCTCCCCATACTAACTTTGAAGTATACAATTGTATCTTTACATAATCTGCACCTCCAACACTAGATTGCCTCACCAACTCATTAATCCAATTAAAATTCCCATTGTGGTTAATACCAATTTCAGATATTATTTTGAGCATTTTTTTCCTCCTAAAACCATTGCAGTAGCCAAAAACCGAAAAGGTGATTCAGATAATACCTGTAATTTCCTTGCAATTAACAGATCCAAACCCTTTAAATAATTATCAAGTGGTTTAGGTATAAGCCTGAAATTATAGTAAGCAACTTTGTTTAGTTCAATATTATATTGTTTCCATTCTTTATTTAATCTCCTTTCAGAAAACTCTTTATGTCCTACCCCGGGAGTATAAGGGGGAACCATTACATCTCTGCCCATCAACTTTTGATAAATTCGATCCACTTTTCGATAAGGACTATTAATATTGGGATAAGTTCCTATCAATATTCCGCCAGGATATAAATGTTGTGCTATCTTTTCCATCAAGTCATGAGTGTATTTATCAGTAAGATATTCAAATAATCCCATACAAACAATAATATGGTATTTTTCACTTTGATTTTCTTTTAAGAATTCAACTGGATCTATGGCTTGAAATTTAAATTTATTTAATGTTTTATCTTGCTGGCATTCTTTAATCATTCTTTCAGAAATATCAATGCCCATAAACTCAACTGATATATCCACTAATTCCTTTGCTAGCAAGCCTGGCCCACATCCAATATCCAATATTTTTTTCCCTTTTGGATATCCAATGAAAGTCTTAACAATTTTTAATCTTGTATTGAATGAATGAGAAACAATATTATTACCCTCATAGTTGGACCTGTAAGATCTTGCGACTTTATTAAAATGTACAATTACATTTTTATTACTATTCATAACCTATTACTCTTGACTAAAAATTTTGATGTTATCATTTTCATGTATAAACAAATCTCGGATATAAAAATCATATTAAAAGACCTTTTTTGCCATTTCATATGCCTCTTCGGTAAAGATTGAAGACATGAATTTAATATCGAAATAATTGCACCAGTATACTTAGCTTGTTTTATAAGCTCGTATTTTTATGACTTTACATAAAGATACTGCCAATATCTTCCATCTCCGCTTTTCCACGGTGATGCCATTTTATAAATCAGACGAAAATCCTCAGGTACAGGAAACTCATCTGAAACAATTTCCTCATGGCCTCCCAAATTTATTGTTTTTTTTATGCTATTATCGTGGAAAAAATACATTTTAGTTACCCTGCCCATCTGCCTTATATATTCCTCAACCTGAGAATATCCCATTTCTGAAAAACTATGCGAATTCATAAGTGCGTCCACTGAATTTTCGGCAAGCTTCCTGATTTGAAAATGCGGCATTAGAATTATGTCATATTTATCAATAACATCCCGGGTTATCTCATCAGCTTTAATCTCGCCCATCAGCAATATTTTTTTTTCAGGGAAAGCCGCCATGAGATAATATTGAGCTACTGGAAGAATTTCCGGAAGATCAAAACCTATATATTTGCATCCTGCCCCTGAAGCCATGAGATGGTATCCCACGCCTCCAAAGCCGCATCCAATTTCCACAATAACTGGGCATTTTTCTTTCCACAACAAGTTCTTGATGTGATTTGCGTAATAATTATGCCTGAAAGAACTTGATAGTACGAGCATCTCTTCCAGATAATATCCCCATGGATTCCCGATTGGTGGGGCCTCCATTATTTTAATTTCTGTGTCTTCTACAAGTTTTTCCCACACCATATAATCACTTATTATGGAATTCACAAATTCCATTTTTTTAAAAATATTTCCTTTTCTTATGTGTCCATAATATCCATAATCAATTAACCCTTTTATACAGTTATTACGGAATAAATCCTTCAATAAATATGCAAGTCTTTCGTTGTCATTCTGCTCTAGGGCCGTATAGTAGTCTTCTCTTCTTTCTTTATCAAACTGCCACGAACCACTTGTCTCGTAAACCGATGGAATATTTGTCGTAGAAAAAATAGCTTTCTTATAAGCCTTGTTTATTCTCTCAACAATACTCTCACGGACGTCCTCACTTAAACTCGATTCAACAGGCAGTAATCCCTTATTTAAAAACGAGATATCCGATAATACATTTTTTCTGTATTTATTTACAGTCAGAAAACTACTGTAAAGTTCGTATAATGGCCTTAAAGATTTTTTTAAGACATTTTTCATCAACTTTTACTAACCCCTATTTTTGCTTAATTAGCAGCTCTGTTATGATAAAATCTTCTTGGGATATTACCGGAAATGCGCTGGCTTTATCAATAAAAGGCTATCGTAGATTCCAAGGATGTCATCAAGCGTATATTCCCAATGTACTCTCTTCATCCGGGATACTATAGCGGCAAAGGTATCCATGTCTTGCTCTGTATCAACTGACAGCTGAATGCCGTTAAGGTTTTGAGACAAGGCAAAATTGTGAATCTTGAAATCATCAAGATGCTTGTAGAAATATGGTGTTACGTGTTCAAATTCATCCTCTGCCTGCATCAATTCGTACCCATATCTGAAGGTGTCAGCCCGGAGGATCTCCACAGTTTGCCCCTTTGGATAAGTGCGCTCTTGTGCATTGGTGACAATATCGAAATCTCCAGCAATAAAAACGTTTACACCCTTTTCAATCAAGCGCTGGTCAAGTAGCGGACTATCACCATTTATCCTGACGAAACTATCAAACTCATATATATCTAAGACCTCCTTGAATCTACCAGCGACGTTAGTCAGGGAACCACGATGACAGGCAACACCATGCAGTTCGCAGTGCTTAGCTATGGGCGAATCACTATCATCCACTGATGTAGCGACAACTATGGGATCCAGGTAATTACAATGATTGAGTCTCTCTAATAAGTATTGCAACATTGGCTTTCCCGCCACTTCGAATAGGACCTTTTTGGGGAACCTTTGTGAACTCATACGAGCCTGGACTATAGCCCCCATCTTGTTCTTCATATTATTTTTTCCTCATAATATTATCACCAAGAAAAACATTTTCTGGATTTCGAAGAAATTCAACAGATTATTTATAAATTATCACAACTAACTGAAACTCTTTTTGTTTCAAATATATTTCTGGAAAATTAAATAATTGATTTATTTTGATACTTGCGAACACCCTCGTCTATTATT
>Ga0187833_10004050_pt1 | contig 14475 bp, 14 predicted proteins | sample ETNtaG_37_FD_167968 | JGI IMG/M metagenome (GOLD analysis project Ga0187833, IMG submission 167968) | Marine microbial and viral communities from oxygen minimum zone, Eastern Pacific Ocean - ETNP2014_SV_400_PacBio MetaG (Illumina Assembly) | ecosystem: Environmental > Aquatic > Marine > Hypoxic... | reverse complement strand
TCCTTGTCGTCGCCGTAGATCTGCAGGACGAGCTGGCGCGTGAACTCCTGCATGTAAACGTCCAGTTCCCGCTTCTTGCTGCCGGAAAGCTTGAGCTCGTCGTAGTCGTTCACGGCGATGTCCTGCTCGCGTAGTGAAATGCGAAGGCTGTAAATGTCGAAGCTGGGCAGCTTGGCGAGCTTTTTGAGGGTGCCCAGATCCTTCTCCTCGCCCCCATTGTTCCACTCGAATTCCCGGGCCGCGTCAGAAACGTTGAGCTGGCCGCTGCCCATGCCCTTGCCCGAGAACAACTCGACGACACTTTCCATGCGGGCGTTCTTGACCATCCGGGCTCGCCTCAGGCCAGGATGCTCGAACGGGATCATGGCCAGGGGGAGGATGTAGAGGGAATCCCTGTCCAGGTCGCGAATGGCGTTAACGTTGATTTTCATGCCCACCGTCGAGCCGGCCCCCAATCCTGAAACGGGGCCTCATGCAATTTTATGTACTAAGTATTATCGCCAATTCAAGAGCTGTTCAACAGTGATTCCGTCGGCATTCCCCTGGCTGCCGATTCGTATGCGCCTGCTACCAGATCATCTGGTCGAGGTTATCGGCGGCCCGGCGGATATTTTTTTTCCGCTGATCGTTGGCGGTTTCGACCTGTTCCTTCCGGCGCTCCGGTCCCCGTTGGGTTAACCGGTGGGATTGACGCGACTGATGGGTAATTTCTCCCCACTCGGGGTCGGCGGACTGGGGCTCAGGGGTGCCGTCCCAGGCCGGCCAATCGGCGGCCTCCGAAGATGTGTTCCTCCAGCGTAACTTGATCCACTCCGGAGCGTCGTCGCCGGGCTTTTCCATGGCCAGGGAGAGGCCGCCGCTCTCGACAGCCGCCTGCACCTTTTCCAGGTCCAGCCATCCATCCTCGCCGATAACCTCACCGGCGTCCGCGGCCACCAGCAGGTCCGGGATATCTATGGTCAGGAAGCGGTCGCGGAGGAGCCGCGTTCCGATATCGTTGATGATGGCGGCTGCTTTGTTGAAGCCATCGGTTGGGCCGAGGCCGGTGAACCGCATGACGAAATGATCCTCTTCAAAGAACGCGAAACCGCTGCCATAGGCGACATGCTCCGAGAACATAAGCTCGCAGGTTTCCTGCAGGCCTCTCGCCATCCGTCCCTTGCGCCCGCCGATTAATTCATAGATGGGAGCCAGGTTCATGATGTAGATCATGTCGCCCGCCTCGCCCCAGCTGAGGTCCAGCAGACTTTCGGCCTCCAAGGTTTCCACCTTCGCCTGGTTGATCGCCTCGACCGATTTTTCCACGTCGCGGTCGATCTCCTCGTCGGTCAGGGGTTTATCCTTGCCTAGGGCGCTGGTGGATCTGGAAAAGAGTGATTTTTTAGCCATCATAGTGTCCGTTTTTTTGCTATCGTACTTTGGGCTGGGCAGGATCAGGCGGCGATCTTCGCTAGTGTATTTAGCTACCGGATCGACGGCGGTCAACACCCGACTACACCAGCATCCCTCGCAATGGTTTCTTCGTCAATATCGTCTGTCGATAAAGTCCCTTCCTGGCTAATTTCTGCCCTTTCAGAGGGCAAGGCCATATGACTGCTTTCAGGCGGTAAAGGGACGTCGGTGCGGTAAGCTATCGTTTAATTCCGCCGTCATTTATGATTACATGACCTAGTGGCCCGCGATCATCCGTGAAGGCCCCGGACCAACTCGGCGTAATCGGCATGGTCGGGTTCGATAAAACCGTGGCGGATCAGGAAATCAATGACCACCAGGGAGCAATTGAACTTGAATTCGTCCGTATCGCGCACCGTCTCGATCACTTGTTCGATCGGCCACAGGTGGAATTCAGCGATTTCTCCGTCGTTGTTGACCGGCTCGAAATCGGCGGGCAGTTCGAGGTCGAAATTGAACAGCAGATCGCGGCGCAACCCCTCGGCGCGCTCCATGCAGTAGGATATCCCGCCGACGGCAATCGCCTTGCCCGCCAGCTCGGCGGGAATGGAGGCTTCCTCGGCGCTTTCCTTGATCAGGTTTTGGCGCGGGGAAAGGCCCGCCGGTTGCCCGCCGGCGACGATCTGATCGAGCTTTCCCGGCGCCATCAGCCTGTCAAGGCCGCGCCGGCCGATCCACATTTTCATGCCGGCGCCGGCGCCGAGGAAGCCGTTCATGTGGACTCCGTAAGCCCGCACCCCGAATAGCGGCACCGCCGCCCGCTCCAGATGGAACAGCGCCGGAGACTTGAATGACGTTGCGACGGGAAATTTTTCTTCACGCCAGCCTCGGATCACCCGCCGTTCGGCCAACTTCCTCGACACCCTGTCCACGGCCTTGGTCCGTTGCTCGAAACCGCTTAAACCCTCGGCCAGTTCGACGCCATCGCCGGAAACGGAAAAGACGTCCGGGAAATTCCCGAGAGCGGCGGCGAAACCGTCTTTCACCCGGCCAAGCTCGATGCCGTCGACGCGAAAAGTCCGGTAACGGGAGGTTTCGGGAGGGGCGCAAGCGGCGATGCGATCAAGAAAGCTCACGAAATATCTCCAGGAGCGCCGATCGGGCAAGCCCGGCGGCCGCGGCCGCGTTCATGTCGGCGCCATCATATCGGGCCCGCCTTGCCGATCAACCAACATCGCCGGAGCGGCGGGCGTTAAACCGGGGGCTTGTCATCGGGCCGTCCCTGTGCCAGCCTTGATGTCGTTATGTTTTCCAGGGCGCTAGTCTCTGCAGGGCGATGAAAATTTCCGTCAAGAAAGCCGCTCCCGACGTCTTTTCCCTGTCGTTCGACGATACCGAAATCGCCGTCGACAAAAAAGAGATCAAGAGCCTTTTACTGAAGATCATCCGGGTTCTGCACCCCGGCTCGGACGCCGCCCAAAGCGCCGAGGAGCGGGCCAGTGAATTCATGCGCCACATCAAGAACGCCAATGACTTGGGCGTTCAAAGACTGCTCCGGGTCGCCAAACACGACGATATCCTCGTGCTCCTCAAAACCGCCGAGAATGACGAGATTACGTTAAACAAATTTTACGGCAACATGACCGAAACTTCGAAAAAGATAATTGCCGAGGATTTGGAGTTTCAGTTCGGGGACGACATACCCGGCGCCATGATCAAGGAGGCCATCGAACGCCTCGCCAAGATCGCCAAGGACCTGGAGGACGAGGGAACTCTGTTCTATGAAAATGTCATAACCAGGCATGTCACCCACGGCGCCAAGGAAGACTGACCCCGCCAATGCCCGCCGGACGGGCTTTTAAATGATTCATCCGGGAATTCCGGGAAAAGCGTCCGCCTACGTTGAGCGTGCCATCCCAATCGGCGGCGTTCAAGGTCATGCCGGCTTCGCCGGTCGCCTCCAAGAGGGCGAACCTCGGGCACCGCCGCCTGGGATGGCTTTTGATGTGTAGGTCGGCTCGGAAGAATGGCCGCTTTTGTCTCTCAAAAGAATAATCATTGGCTCTCCTTAGAGTTACTTTCTTGAGAGGCTGAACAGGGCCACTTTCCCGAGCCGGCCTACCATCGGCAAGCCACTGTCCGAGACGGCTGTCAAGGGCGGCCGTTGGCCGTCGCAAAGCGACGCGTAGCGCCCTTTACCGCCGTCTCGGACAGTGGCGGGCTTAATAAAGGACGGACGCTTTTCCCGGAATTCCCGGATGAACCTTTTAGATTATGCCGCCGCCGTCTTTTTAACGTCCTTGGTGTTAATGACGTAGGCCTTGGCGCAATGCGCGGCGCAATAGGGTTTGCCTTCCACCGCCGACTGGCCGCAGAAATGGAACTCCTTCGTCCCCGGATGGCCATGTGGCCAACTGCACATGCCGGCGACCAGCTTTTCCAAGCTGACGGCCTCGGCGCCCGGCGGCTCTTTATCATGGACAATTTGCCGGACGGAAGAATTGCGCTTAGCCAGGCCCAAACGGTTAACCTTGCCAATTATGGCATTCTTCGTGAAGCCCAAACGGCGGCCGATTTCGCGGCATGGAAGACCGTCGCTCCACAGGGCGATAAGAGCGCTGACGCGCACTGGGGTCCAGTTCTCTGTCATTTGCCGATTGCGGCGCGCGAAACCCGGCGGCGCCAACGGATGAAGAAAAGTTCCCCGCTCCGGACAAGCCGGCAAAATGCGCCCGAGGCATCAAGGTTTTTGCCTTGCCAACGTTTCGCGAGCGCCGTTCCTTTCCTTTTTGTGGCTGGTTCCAGATCCCGAGGTCGGACAAGCTTCTACTATATCTGCTAGAAAAATGCAAGAATTACACAATATATATGAAAAATAAGATGATTTGCGGTTTTCGGGCGGGAATTCTTTCGCACCTGCACGGAAAACTTCTCCCTCCCTCGGGCGGGCTTGGCTATAATTGTCCTTTGCGGATGGCGAAAGAAGCGCCATGACAAAATCCCCCGAGAAGACAGCGCCGAAACCCCTTGCGGATTTATGGCGGGAGAAAGCGGCGGCGGAGTTGCGGGGGAAATCCCCCGACGAATTGATTTGGGCGACCCCGGAAGGCATTCCGGTGAAGCCCCTTTACACGGCGGCGGACTTGGAGGAGTGCCAGTGGGTCGATAGTCTGCCCGGTTTTGCGCCTTACCTGCGGGGTCACAAGGCCACCATGTACACGGGCCGGCCGTGGACCATCCGCCAATACGCCGGCTTCTCCACGGCCGAAGAGTCCAACGCCTTTTTCCGGGACAACCTCAAGGCCGGCCAGAAAGGCCTGTCCGTGGCCTTCGACCTGGCCACCCACCGGGGGTATGATTCCGATCATCGACGGGTTGTCGGCGATGTTGGCAAGGCCGGTGTGGCCATCGATTCCGTCGAGGACATGAAGATTCTGTTCGACGGCATCGGGCTCGACCGAACGAGCGTGTCGATGACCATGAACGGTGCCGTTCTGCCGGTGCTGGCCGGCTATATCGTCGCCGCCGAGGAACAAGGGGTCGGCCCCGACGAGCTTTCGGGGACCATCCAGAACGACATCTTGAAGGAGTTCATGGTCCGCAACACTTATATCTATCCGCCCGGCCCTTCCCTGCGCATCGTCGCCGATATCATCGTGCATACGGCCCAACACATGCCCCGCTTCAACTCCGTTTCCATTTCCGGCTACCACATGCAGGAGGCCGGCGCCACCGCCGTACAGGAGCTGGCCTTTACGCTCGCCGACGGCCTGGAATACGTTGGCGCGGCAATCGCCAAGGGGCTCGGCGTCGACCAGTTCGCCCCACGGCTGAGTTTTTTCTTCGGTATCGGGATGAATTTTTTCATGGAGGTGGCGAAGCTGCGGGCGGCGCGGGCGCTATGGGCCGGGTTGATGGCCCGGTTCGAGCCCGAGGATCCGCGCTCGTCCATGCTGCGCACCCACTGCCAGACTTCCGGTGTTTCGTTGACCGAAAAAGACCCATACAACAACGTCATCCGCACCACCATCGAGGCGCTGGCGGCGGTGCTGGGCGGCACCCAGAGTCTGCACACCAACGCCTTGGACGAAGCGCTCGCCTTGCCGACGCCGTTCTCGGCGAGGATCGCTCGCAATACCCAACACGTGCTCGCCGAGGAAACGGCGATTGGCAAGGTCGTCGATCCGCTGGGCGGGAGTTACTACGTGGAAAGTCTGACCGCCTCGCTGGCCAGCGAGGCAGGGAAGCTGATCGACGAGGTGGAGAAACTCGGGGGCATGACCAAGGCGTTGGAAGCCGGCGTGCCGCAACGGCATATCGAGGAAGCGGCGGCTCGCAAACAAGCCCGCATCGACAAGGGCGAGGAGGTGATGGTCGGCGTCAACAAATACCCGGCGGAGAGAACGGACGAGGTCGATCTTCTGGAAATCGACAATCAATCCGTCCGTCAACAACAGATCGCCCGCTTGCGGGATATCCGCCACCGCCGCGATGCCGCCGCCTGCCAGGCTGCCCTCGATGCCTTGACCGAAGCCGCCCGGTCGGGAGAAGGCAATTTGCTGGCCCTATCCATCGAGGCGACGCGGGCGAGGGCCACGGTCGGTGAAATTTCGACCGCCCTAGAAAAGGCCTATAGCCGCCACCAGGCGCGCTACCGCTCCGTCTCCGGCGTCTACGGCTCGGCCTTTGAAGGCGACCGGGATTTCGAAAAGCTCCGGCAACGGGTCGCCGCCTTTGCCGAGGAAGAGGGCCGGCGGCCGCGCCTGCTGGTCGTCAAGATGGGCCAGGACGGCCATGACCGCGGCGCCAAGGTGATCGCCACCTCTTTTGCCGATATTGGCTTCGACGTCGACCTGGGCCCGCTTTTCCAGACGCCCGAGGAAGCGGCGATGGAGGCCGTCGAGGACGATGTCCATGTCATCGGCGTTTCCTCCCAGGCGGCCGGCCACAAAACCCTGGTGCCGGCATTGATCGAGGAGTTGAAAAGGCTCGGCGCCGAGGACATCGTGGTCGTCTGCGGCGGTGTCATTCCGGCCCGCGACCATGACTTCCTGCGCAAGCACGGCGTCGCCGCCATCTTCGGCCCCGGCACCCACATCCCGACGGCGGCGGGCGAAGTCGTGGACATCGTTCGCCAGCGCCGGGCGACGGCAAGGCCGGGAGAGAAAGCTGGCGCCGGCTAGTGGCCTGTATCATCTAAATTGCACCCCTACGATCGCTTTTCCCGTCCCCTCGGGGCGGCGGGGACGCTTGACGATGTACCCGCATCGCCTACGCGCCCCCTCCTACCGAGGGGACGGGAAAAGCGATCGTAGGGGTGCAATTTAGATGATACAGGCCACTAGTCTTGAAATGCGCTAAACGCCAAAGGCACCGGCGCGCCCGGGAATGGCTTGCCGCGAAGCGATCAAATCTTGGCGCCGACCAACGTTTTTGGAAGTTCCTCCCAGTTCCCGCCCTCCGAAAGCAGGCAACTGAGGCCGCCGGGCTTCGTCATGATGATGGTGAACGTTCCGGTTTTCGAAGTAAACACTTCGACAATTTCTCCGTTGCGGGTAATTCCCATGGAGGCCGGCGTTTCTTCATAGTTCTGCTTCAGCTTCGTCGCCACGTCGGCGCGTTGCCCGCACATAACAAGCGATGCGGCGGACGACGGATATGGGGAACCACCGATGATGAGAACAGTGAAAATGACTGCCAGATACCGAAACATGGCACATATAATCGCGCTGTACGGGTTCTAAAATGGCTCGGTTGACATCTTGTTTGTTTCGTGCCGCCGGCCACCAGATATTGGGATAGATGTCAGTAGAAGAGGACGGCCACGGCCACGATAAGATGGAACAAGACCATCGCTGAAAAAATTAGTAACGCCGCCGCGGCCATGATTGACCCAAGACGCTTTTCGCGCCGTTTCAAACTTTCATTTGTCGATACCGACCTAAACCGCGCGTCGTCAAGATTAGGCGGAGCAGGCGGGAAAAAATCGGTCATCTTATTTTTCATCAAAGCAAAACCGCTCCTGCTTCGGGATTTAGAGCGCGTTTCGAGATCAGTGTATCCATCTCATACATTGCTCTTCATGGATATGAAGAAACACGACAGCCTCGTCGTATTGATCCATTACGGCACCCCTTGGCATGGGCACTGGCCTATTCCATGCGAAGACGGCACTGGCCCACATGTATCGAGCAATTGCTTGCTCTTTCGAGACAATTGGCGACATCAATGGATAGCTACCCGGCTGTTCGTCATCAGTCATCAGCGCGGTTTTCCTAGTACATCGGCACAATAAATGACCATGACGAACAGAATGACTATGTTCCAAAGCAAGTCGATTTCCATTGCCGTCATACTGACCTCCTGAAGAATAAAATCGCCACCAGGACAATGACATAGACCATGACCAGCAGCGGAAGTACGAGGCCGGCCGCGCCATTCATGATCCTGATAAGCCTTTCATGCCGTTCTGTCTCCGCCACGGATATATAACGGTCTTCAGGTCTAGGCGTGCCAGATTGAAAGAAACCATTCATAACCGTATGATCTCCACAGTAGTCAGGTGGAACAGGAGCATCACTAGCATCACTATTACCAGCCATTCCTTTGCATCAAAAAGGCCTTTGCATCAAAAAAACCACCCTAACGGGTGGCCGTGAAAATCCAATTAAAAAAGGAAATAAATATTTCAGAGCCAATACCCGCATTCTGAGGCTTAATATTTATATGGTTACTATGATACCCTTAATCAACATGAAAATCAAGATTTGTCGTCTAGATCAAGGGTATTTGAAGAATATTGAAATATTCTGAACGATCTACAAAATTTTATGAAATTTTCTATTATCATTAACTATGGAAGAATTGATATGGAGCATTTCAAGGTTGGTTAAGGCCGCCCCTCCCGCCGTCATTGCCGGGGGTGACGGGAAGGCGCGCCGATACAGGAAAGAATATCCGTATTTTATAGAAAATATTAATATATTCCTAGTGCAAAAAAACTCGCTTTATATGACCATGTTCCCATGCTCACGCATTCGGACATTTGGCGGGCCATAGACCGCTTGGCTCGGGAACATGGCTTTTCCGCCTCCGGGCTCGCCAAGAAAGCCGGCCTCGACCCCACCACCTTCAACAAGAGCAAACGCATCACTCGCGAAGGCAAACTGCGTTGGCCCAGCACCGAGAGCGTTTCCAAAATCCTCAAGGCCACGGAGGCCAGTCTGGGAGAGTTTGTTTCCTATGTCGATGGCGGCGAAAACATCGGGGTTTACCGCAACGTGCCGCTGATCGGGTTTGCCCAGGCGACAGGGGATGGTTACTTCGACGTCGCCGGCCACCCGGCTGGCGCCTCCTGGGACGAGATTCCGTTCCCGGCCCTTGGCGATCCCCATGCCTATGCCTTGGAGATCGGCGGCGACAGCATGGAGCCGGTTTACCGGGACGGTGACATCATGATCGTTTCGCCTCTTGCCAACATCCGCCGCGGCGACCGCGTGCTGGTGAAGACCATCGGCGGCGAAATAGTGGCCAAGCAGCTGCGCCGGCGTTCAGCCCACAAGATCGATCTCCTCTCGTTCAATCCCCTCGACGGCGACCGCACCTTGAACGTGGAAGAGGTCGAGTGGATCGCTCGCATCGTCTGGGCCAGCCAGTAGTCCGGGATTTCCTTTCGGCTCCTCCTTAAAGCGCCCCCGCCGCCACAACGCGCTACCGGTTGGCTAGCGCCAAGCCTGCTTATATGCTGTTTTTGCCGTTCATCGGCGAAACGGTTGAGAGGCAATGGCGAAAACAAACATCGGTAAGGGCCTGGTTTACGTCGATGGCCAATGGCGGCAAGGAAATCCCCGGGTTCTTGGGCCGAAAAGCCACGCCGTGTGGATGTCTTCCGTCGTCTTCGATGGCGCCCGGGCGTTTCAAGGCGTGGCGCCGGACTTGGACCGGCATTGCGCCAGGGCGGTGCGCTCGGCCGAGCTCATGGGACTGGCGCCGGCGGTCGCCGGGCCTGAGATCGAGGAGCTGGCCTGGCAAGGCATCCGCATGTTTGCCGAGGAGGCGGAACTTTATATCTGCCCCTTGTTCTACGCCGAGAGCGGTTTCATCCTTCCCGATCCGGACAGCACACGTTTCGTCTTGATGGTTTCGGAATCGCCGTTGCCGCCCGCCGACGGCTTTGCCGCCTGCCTGTCCAGCTTCCGTCGGCCGGCCCCGGACATGGCGCCGACCGAGGCCAAGGCGTCTTGTCTATATCCTAACGTCGCCCGCGGCCTGCGCGAGGCCCAGGGCAAGGGCTTCGACGTGGCGGTGGTTCTCGACCCCGACGGCGATGTCGCCGAGTTTTCCTATGCCAACCTGTTCATGGCCAAGGAAGGAGTGCTGCATACGCCGGCCGCCAACGGCACTTTCCTCAACGGCATCACCCGGCAAAGGGTCATCGCCCTGATGCGCCAAGCCGGCGTCGCGGTTCGGGAAAGAACCATCGGTTTCGGGGAACTTCTCGATGCCGACGAAATATTCGGCACCGGCAACTATTACAAGCTGTCTCCCTGCACCCGCGTTGAAGACCGCGCCTTGCCGGCCGGGCCTTTGTTCCGGCAAGCGCGCCAACTTTATTTCGCCTTCGCCAAGCGCCGATAAACTTGGGCGTGCCGCGAGGTCAGGCGCCCAAGTCCTCCCCGGCGACGGCCCGGCGGATCAGGTCGATGGTTTCGTCGATCCCGTAAAGGGCGATGAACGTACCCATGCGCGGCCCTTGGCTTTGTCCCAGAAGAATCTCGTAGAGCGCCCGGAACCAGGATTTGAGGTCGGCGAAGGGATGGCGTTTGCCGACCTCGTAAACCTCGCTTTGGATAGTTTCGGCGGCGGCGTCCCGGGGCAGGGATCGCAGAGTCCGGGCCAGGTCTTCGAGCGCTTGCGCCTCGTCTTTCGTGGCGGCGCGGTATTTCTTCGCCGGCTTGACGAAACCTTGGTAATAGTTGATGGCGTATTCCACCAGCTTGTCCAGGATCGGCGCCCTTGCCGGCGTCGCTTGCGGGCGTTGGCGGGTGATGAAATGCCAAAGCACCGCCTTGTCCTCGGTATGGCAGACGCTGGCCAGGTTGAGGAGCATGCCGTAGCCGAGGTGGATGTCCTCTCGCGGCGGGCGGCCGCCATGAATATGCCAGACGGGGCTATCGAGCTGCTTGCCGTCTTGCAACCCGGGGAAATGGGACAAATGGCTTAAGTAATCATCGACGGCGCGCGGAATGACGTCGAAATAGAGCCTTTTCGCCGCCTTCGGCTTGCCGTACATGAACAGCGTCAGGCTTTCCGGCGGGGCGTAGCTGAGCCACTCCTCGACGGCGAGACCGTTGCCCCTGGATTTGGAAATCTTTTCGCCGTTCTCGTCCAAGAACAATTCGTAGGTAAACCCGACGGGAGGCACGCCGCCGAGAATGCGGCAGACTTTCCCCGCCAGTTTCACCGAATCGATCAGGTCCTTGCCCGACATCTCGTAATCGACGCCGAGCGCCATCCAGCGCATCGCCCAGTCGACTTTCCATTGCAGTTTGCAATGGCCGCCGGCCACCGGCGTCTCGACCTTGGAGCCGTCTTCGTCCTCGTAGACGATGGTGCCGGCATCGACGTGGCGCTCTATGACCGGCGCTTGCAAAACCCTTCCCGTTTTGGCCGACAGCGGCAGGAAAGGGCTGTAGGTGGCGCGGCGCTCCGCTCCCAGCGTCGGTGCGATCACCTCGACCACCTCGTCGTAGCATTCCAGCACCTTCAGCAGGGTGGCGTCGAAAAGGCCGCTCTTGTAGCAATCGGTGGCGCTCTGGAATTGGTAATCGAAGGCGAAAGCGTCGAGGAAGCTCTTCAGCCGCTCGTTGTTGTGATGGCCGAAGCTTTCATGGCTGCCGAAGGGATCGGGAATAGAAGTCAGCGGCTTGCCCAGGTGTCGCGCCAACATCTCGCGGTTGGGGATGTTGTCGGGGACCTTGCGCAACCCGTCCATGTCGTCGGAAAATGCGAACAGCCGGGTCGGAATGTCGGTAAGTGTCTCGAAGGCCCGGCGCGCCATGGAGGTGCGCGCCACTTCGGCGAAGGTGCCGATATGGGGCAGGCCGGACGGCCCGTAGCCGGTCTCGAAAAGCACGTAGCCCTTTTCCGGGGTTTTGCCGCCAACGTGTTCGAGCAAGGCCCTGGCCTCGGCGAAAGGCCAGGATTTGGCGTGACGGGCGTAATCGCGCTCCCGAGGCATGGCGGTGGAACCTATGCCTGGCGGCGCCGGGCGTCAACCACCGCTCCGGTTGTTTTCGCGGATAAAGACCGATAACTTTTTCTCCGCTACTTTCAACGGCACCTGGGCGGCGATGGATAGGTTGCGATGTCCATGGCGGCGCCGGCCGCGTTAAAGACCATTGAAAAGGAGCCACGATGGCGACTCAAGCCAAGAAAACATCTCGGGACGGCGATACCCAGGGTTTCAAAAAGCTGATCGAAATCGGCATCGCCCTTTCGGCCGAACGCGATCACCACCGCCTCATGGAAAGGATTCTGCTGGAGGCGATGAACATTTACAACGCCGACGGCGGCGCTCTTTACCTCTGTACCGAGGACGACCTCCTGAAATTCGAGATCATGCGGACGAATTCCCTGAACGTCGCCTTGGGCGGCACCACCGGCAAGGAGATACCCTTTCCGCCGCTGGTCATGCGCGATAAGGAAACGGGCGAGCCCAACCACGCAAACGTCTGCACCCACGTCGCCCTCTCCGGCGCGTCCGTCAATATCGCCAATGCCTACGAGGCCGAGGACTTCGATTTCTCTGGAACCAAGAAATTCGACGCGGGAACCGGATACAAGTCCAAGTCGTTCCTGACGCTGCCGCTGAAAAACCACGAGGGCAGCGTGATCGGCGTCCTGCAACTACTCAACGCGCTTGACGGAAAAACGGGCGAGGTCATTTCCTTTGGCACCGAACTCCAACCCCTGATCGAGGCCCTGTCCTCGCAAGCGGCGGTGGCGCTGGACAACCAGTTGCTGTTGGAAGCGCAAAAGAAACTGCTGGATTCCTTTATCGAATTGATCGCCTCGGCGATTGACGCGAAATCCCGTTACACCGGCGGCCATTGCCAGCGGGTGCCGGAACTGAGCATGATGCTGGCCGATGCCGCCTGTCGGTCCGAGGAGCCGGTTTTTGAGGATTTCGACCTCAACGAGGAAGAACGTTACGAGTTGCACATCGGGGCCTGGCTGCACGATTGCGGCAAGGTGACGACGCCGGAATACGTCGTCGACAAGGCGACCAAACTGGAAACCATCCATGATCGCATCCACGAGATCAGAAACCGTTTCGAGATCGCCAAGCGGGATGTGGAAATCGAATATTATAAAGCCTTGCTCGCCGGCGGCGGCGAACCCGAAAAGTTAAAAAACGATATGGAAGGCCGCCTGGCCGAACTGGATGATGATTTCGCCTTCATCGCCGAATGCAACCTCGGCGGTGAATTCATGGATCCGGAAAAAATCGACCGCATCAAGGAAATCGCCGGCCTGAAATGGATGCGAACCCTGGACGACCGGCTCGGCGTCGGTCACGCCGAGCTGAAACGTAAAAACCGCTCCCCCCTGAAAGACCTTCCCGTCGAGGAGAGCCTGCTCAGCGACAAAGACGAGCATCTCATTCACCGGGAGGACGGCGAGTCCTTCGTCGAGGACGACCGCCACGGCTTCCACATGGACGTGCCCGAGCACAAATACAATCAGGGCGAAATTACCAACCTTTGCATCCCCCGCGGCACCCTGACGGCGGAGGAGCGGTTCAAGATCAACGACCACATAGTGCAGACCATCGTCATGCTCGAAAAACTTCCTTTCCCCAAGCACCTGAAGCGGGTCCCGGAATACGCCGGCGGCCACCACGAGACGATGATCGGCACCGGCTATCCGCGCAAGCTCGGCAAGGCCGACATGTCCATTCCCGCCCGCATCATGGCCGTCGCCGATATCTTCGAGGCCCTGACCGCCGCCGACCGCCCTTACAAGAAGGCCAAGACGCTGAGCGAAAGCATCCGCATCCTGTCCTTCATGAAAAAGGATAAGCACATCGACGCCGACCTTTTCGATCTGTTCCTCAAGTCCGGGATCTACAAGACCTACGCCGAAAAGTTCCTTAAACCCGAGCAGATCGACGATGTCGATATCGCTCGGTATGTCGGTGCCGGCGGCGGGTGATCCGGCTGGTGTTGGCGATGAACGACGATCTTCTTCGCCGCGCCAAGGCCTACCCCTACCGAATACCCGAGCGATCGTATCTTCTCGCCAACGGGCGGGAGCAAAGAGCGGAAAACTTTTCCTTGCCGGAGTTGTCATGCCGCCGGCCGGTGCTCGCTTGCGGTAGCAACCAGTCACCGGAACGGCTGGCGGTGAAGTTCGCCGACATCGACGGCGGGCCGATCCCGATGATCCGGGCTTGGCTGCAAGATTACGACGTTGTCTATTCCGCCCATTTCACCGCTTACGGCTCGATCCCGGCGACCCTGCGATATTCGCCCGGCACCACCGTCTTCCTTTTCGTCGCCTGGTTGACGGCCGGCGAGCAAAACCGCCTGCACCAAACCGAGAGCGTTGGCCTGAATTATGACTTTGGGCGGCTCGACGGCATCGAGATGGAGATGGATGGCGGCGGCGTTCTCGACCGGGTTTTCGTTTACCTGAGCCGCCGCGGTTGCTTGGCTCAAAATGACGCTCCCATCGCCCTTGCCGCCATCAAGGCGGAAGGACGGAAATGGCCGGCCCTGACCGAGGAACAGATTCTCGGCCTTGCCCGGGATTACCTGGAGCCCGGCGTTCGGCTTGATGATTTTATCCTGGCCGCAATCGCCGATGAAGACCTTCGCCGGGCCCGTGGCGACGCCCTGGAAAAGCATGAACGGCCCTTCGCCCACCCGGCGTTCACTCCCATCGCCGTTTGAGGCTGGCGGGAAATTCGGTGACAGCATACTTAACCCGCATTGCCCAGATGACCCTGTAATTTGACGACAGCGCACCCGGATTCTGGTATAAGAATCATTATGTTATAGACAGACTTGGGGTGTTGAT
>Ga0187833_10004045_pt1 | contig 14487 bp, 10 predicted proteins | sample ETNtaG_37_FD_167968 | JGI IMG/M metagenome (GOLD analysis project Ga0187833, IMG submission 167968) | Marine microbial and viral communities from oxygen minimum zone, Eastern Pacific Ocean - ETNP2014_SV_400_PacBio MetaG (Illumina Assembly) | ecosystem: Environmental > Aquatic > Marine > Hypoxic... | reverse complement strand
CTCCTTTAAGCGATAGTTTTATAAAGAGAGGCACCACATCATATGTATGCCGTGGCCCATAAGTATTAAATGGTCGAATTATAGCAATTGGAAGACCATAAGTATTCCAATAAGAAAAACTGTACCTATCAGCAGCCAATTTTGAAGCCGCATAGGGTGAAGAAGGATTTAATGGATGTTTTTCATCCATTGGAGCATATTGCGCGGTACCATATATTTCACTTGAAGAAGTAACGACAATTCTATTTATAGTTTTAATCTTTTTTGCCGCCTCTAAAACATTTAATGTGGCAAGCAAATTAGCTTCCATAACTTCCAGTGGATGTTCAAAAGAAAAAGGCACATATGCGTTTGCAGCAAGATGAAAAATAACTTCAGGATTGTTTTTCCTAATCAATTCAACTGAATCAGCACTTCCCAAATCCCCACATATAATGTTCTGGATTCTTGATTGCATCTGTTTACTAATGTTTTTCATACTATATTGAAAGGTACCATTAACTGATGTGCCTCTCAAAAATATGGAAACTTTAGCTCTCTCATTTACCAGCCGCTCTGTAAGGTGTGACCCAACAAATCCATCCGCGCCTGTAACCAAGACCCTTTTTCCTTCCCAATAATTATGATCAGCCATTTTTTTCACCTTTTAAAATATTTTTTAAAATAATTCTTAATACTTTCAACCCGAAAACTATCCTTCCAAAACGGACATCGTATAAATCTGATGAACCGTGAACACGGGACTTTCTGGTAACCTCTACTTCCTTAATAATCCACTTCTTTTTTGACGCATGAATAAGGATTTCCGTTTCAATTTCAAACCCTTTTGCATTTAATTGCAATTCTTTAGCTTTTGCCAATTCCATACATTTAAACCCTGCTTGGCTATCTGTAATCCGTATATTAAGAAGGACATTTATAAGCATAGTAAGTAAAATGTTACCAAAATAATTAATTACTTGAACAGACCCTTCTCTAATATGCATATTCAGATTTTTTATTATATTACCCTTAAAACGAGCTCCAATTACTAAATCCACTTCCCCATTGTTCATCAAGCCAAGTAATTTCAGGATATCATTTGGAACGTCCTGTCCATCACCATCCATTAATACAATAAATTTTCCTTTGGCATTTTGAATTCCCGATTTAATGGCTTCACCTTTACCAAGGTTCGTGTTGTGTGTTATAAGCCTCACAAATTCCGTATCTATTTCATCCTTTGAACCATCACTGCTACCATCATCAACCACTATTATTTCCCACTCTCGCTGATTCAATTTTTTGAAATCATTTATCACCTCCCCTATATTATTCTTTTCATTATGAATTGGAATAATTATAGACACAACAGGTAAGTGAAGAGTAGTCATAAGTTCACTTTGACCTCAAAAGCAGTAGAAGCAATTTTACTGACAACAAATATATTATAATTTGATCCAGAAACAACATTACCGCATTTGAGCAACTCGTAAGCCCTCCTTTTGTAATTCTAAGTAGTTTAGATCCAAAAATAGCATTATAGTGTTTACTGTTGGTACGACTTAGCTATTTTTATGTAATTCTCTTCTAGTCTTTACATACATCCTGAGCACCTCAAACAACCTAATTCTGGAATTTCGTATTGGAGAAGAAAAAAATATTGTTATAAACCGCCAGAAACTGTTTGGAGACAATTTTTGACAAACATTTTCCAACCATGGGACCTTGACTAAAATAGGCGCAAAAACTGTTATCCATTTTACAGTTTCATTTTCAGGGAGTCTGAGAACTGAATTTTCTCTGTAACTTCCAGTTCCTGCGGACAATTTTTTCCAACCTGCTTCACTAATGTATCCCTTTTTTAAAACCTTCTCACCTAATTCCGTACCAGGATATGGATAAAATGTTGAAAATAAGGCTGTTGTTGGTTTTAGTTCCTGATTCATCCTTAGGGTTTTAAACATTTGAGACGCAGTTTCACCTGGGAAACCTGCAATATTCAAAGTAGTAAAAGAAATTCCAGCATTTTTAAGAATATCAGCAGTTTCAAATATTGTCGAATCTGACATCCTTCTCTTTAAATGCTTTCTACGTAACATTTCATCTCCTGATTCAATGCCAACATCCGCATAAACCAGACCCGCATCTTTCAATTTATAAGCCATCTCACTTTTAACGGTTCCAGGTTTTATGAGGCACTTAAACGGCAATCCTATATTTTGTTTGTATTCACCATAAAATGTATTGAGCCATTCCTCATTCAGAGTAAATATATCATCATAAAAGAATACTTCTTTAATTGGATAACGCCCCATAAAAATTTTTAATTCATTAATTACATTAGCAACATTCCTTTGCCTAACGTATGCACCTTTTCCCTCATATGTTTTCGTTTTATAGTGGTCGTTAAAACAATATGTACAGCTATAAGGACAACCCCTTGCTGTCATCGTGTAAAGTCTATCTTTAAAACAACCATATTTAAAAAACAACTCTTTATCAGGAATAGGAAGCTCATCGAGGTTTTGCCTAAATGAACGCACATTATTTCGCGTAACCATTCCTTCTTTTTTAAACCATAAGTTTTGGATATTGCTATCAATTGCTCCTGCTTCCATGCTATTCACCAACTCTAATAGTGCATCTTCTCCCTCTCCTACGCATATCATATCTATGTGTTCATATGATATGACAGCTTCAGGCATTACCGTTGGATGTAATCCGCCAACAATAATAGGTACATCCAATCTGGACTTGAAGCTTGCGGCCATTTCTTTTACCCAACCCCACATATTTGTCAAGCAAGAAAATGCAATTAGGTCTGGCTGATACTGGACTGCCTTTTCCACCATCATCTGCTTAACAGGGAATATATTCTCAACAAAGGGAATCTTGTATTCAATGTCTCCGGCGCCAGGATCAAATACCAAGTCTGTTTCATGGCCAGCACTCTTCAACATAGAAGATAAATACTCAACTCCCATCCACTCAGCATTCTTGTATACAAAAAGAACCTTCATTGGTATTCTAATTACACCTAATTATGAAAGAGCCAACATAAATTACACTTCTAGTACATACATGAACCTAAACAGTTAAATATTATATTTTTTTAAAAATTGTCACGTCCTGATTCGCAAAACTATGTTTTACCTTTATTCCTAATTTGCTATCCAAAAAGGTAGAACCAAATTTTTTTAATTCAACATAATTTTGCTTAAATCTTACATTTTCTAAATCATTTGCATACCTTACTTTACCTCCTATTTTTTGTAATATCACAAAGTCTGGTCTCTCACCTATTAAATGAAGTTTATCAATGGAAATTAACTTATAATTTTCGAATTCAAAAGGAGGAGTATGCCAGGTTGCAGGATAATCCTTTGTTATTCCTATTGTTGATCCAACAGGAATATTTTTGTTAATCCACTCACCAGCCATCTCACCTTTGTTTTTAGATACATAATCATAAATATAAGGGAAACTAAACAAAACATTAACAATAATAATTAAGCTTATCACCACATTCTTCAATTTTTTGCTAAAAAGACTATTTTGGTCTAAAATATATATTATTGTTCCAGTTCCAAACAAAATAAATAAGCAAATCTCCAAAAGCATAAATCTTATCCCACCTAAACTTAATCCATGGATCACAACCATTGCCAACAATGCCTCTAACAAAGCCTTTTCTTCATTATTACCTTTTCTATATAAACAAATAGCATATATTAATGTAAAAAACATAAATACAACTAAAGGGCCCTCAATAACCAATTCCTGAAAAGCAATAAATAATTTATCAGAAGATAGCGATGCATATCCCACCCTCCATTACCACCGCTATAATAACTAACTGAACTAATTGCCTCATGAAAAGAGATTAATACATACGGATTAGTAACAAAAAACATGATAATAGCTGATATCCCAGGTAAAAGCAGTTCAACATTAAATCTTTTCAGGCCTGGTTTTCTTAGAAATTTGAAGACTACCGGTAAAAAGACTAGAGCATAATGAACTGAAGCACCTGTAGCCAAACCCCCAAAGACTCCAAATAGAATCCATTGCTTAGTACTTAAGCCTCTACTTGCCTTAATAAAAAAGTATATACATATTAAGGAAAATAAAAGTCCCAAAACATGAGGTTTGCAGATATGGCTGTTAGCAATAATAATCGACGTAGTTGCCGCAATTGTTCCGGCAATAATAGCTACAGAAGAATTAAAAAGCATTTTTGCAATTAGATAAATAAGTAAAACAACGCCTACTCCCGCAATTGCGCTAACCAACCTTGAAATAATGAATATTTTTGCAATTTCATCAGGATTGAGAAAATAGTATGAAATGTCTGAAGAAATTGTAACTTGACCCAACGTTTTAAAAACACACAAGAAAACTGGAACTATGTACAAATAAGCCCCTCCATAACCAAAAAAATGAGGGTTAAAATCTAGATTGCCAGGGCTCATATTTCCTATGGCAGCTAAAGTTTGCTGTTCATCAGGGTCCGTTGAACGCAAAAGATATGTACGCATTTGACCAACAAGTAAAGTTCTATCATTATCTATTTTTTTGTTAAAATCAGATTCATCTCTACCTGTTATATTGGCGTAAATTTTATTTCTCGATTCAACCATATCCTCTGACATTTGAGCAATACGATCTTTTGTGCCAAAAACAAGTAATGATCGGTTAAGATTAGGAACTCCGCAATCCAAACCAATATAGCCATATAAGCATGATACTGATAAAACAACTATTAAATATTTCTTTTTTTTAAAGTATTCCAACTGTCAATTAATAATTTCAATCTTAAATTAATAAATTTAGTAAAAACATTTTCATGAAATATGAACCTTTCAAAAGAAATAGCTGAAAAAATTATTATATATGGTTCGACAGGAAACCGAAAACGTGTTAATCCATAAAACAGAAAACAAAAAAACAAGGTTACATAAACAAACAAAAGCGTCATCAATATACCATACGTATTTCTTAAATGAAAATTCGAATACCAAATTCCATAAATAGCAAACGGTAATAGTATACCATAAGACAGAATACTAATAATCGCATGCTTTATACTTGTATGCGGATAAATAGACCATAATCTTATAAATTTCTTTGGAATTAGTTTAAGGTACAAAAATGGGGCATTCTTAATATTATTCAAGAACTCATTAAAATAATAGTTATTGCTTTCAACAGGATCTAGATCCATTTCATCAACTCTATCTTCAAACTTTATTACTTCATCATTTAATAAATTAGAGGTTCCATCTCCAGTAGGGTGATTGCTAACGTAAAGAGCATATCCACCGTCAGTTGTAAATGGAACAAAATGACCTAATACCATATAATTCCTTATTATCCAAGGTGATAAAGTAATAATAGTAAAGATGCACATTACAAAACATTTGTTGAGAATCTCTTTAAAATCATATTTACGACACAAAAACACCCATAACACTATGAAAATAGGCCAAAAGACCAACATAGGTCTAATTAATAATGTTATACCCAATAACATTCCCGTTCCCATAGCCATTTTGTAAGTAAAGTTATCGATAAACTTTAAAAGGAAGAGGATTAAACAAAGTATTGAAAATGTAAATAAGTATTCAGAAATTAAAGCCCCTGACCAAAAAACCAAAGTAGGATAAAATACTGAAATAATTACTGCAACAAACGCAACTCTTTTATTCATCACTTTATTCGCTATTGCATAAATTAAAAATGATATCCCTCCTCCAATTAATGCCTGAGCCACCCTGACTGCTAAAAAGCTTTCTCCAAATACTGAAAATATACCCGCAAGAAATAAAGGATAACCTGGCATTACTCGACAATAACTTCTTAATTCCGGAGCCTCACCCATGAAATATTTTGCAACTTTTACATATTTACCATAATCCGAAAAAAAAGGGTCTGTTAATGTAAAACTATATACAAGCCTAATCAATACCGCTAAAATCAAAAATAAAATAACAAGTATTCTCTGATTATCACTTAAGAACCTATTTACTTTTAGAAAAGCCCCTTGTTTCATAATAAAAGATCTGAATTAATCAAAATTTGAAGTAATATCAGATTTTCTTTTTCCGAATAAAAATCCTCTTGAACCTTCAATTGTATTGATAAAATATTTAATACCTGAAATAATATCTACCTGAAAAAATCTCATTTCTTGATATATAGAAAACAATTCAAAAGGCTTTAGTATAAAACCAATTGGAAATTTGATAATAATCTTTATCACAGGCCACAGAATTGGAATCCTTATAGCTATAAAAAATAAAGAAATCAAATTTTTTGTCTCCATTTCTAAAGCTTTACTACATACGACCTCTCGTAAGCCTGTCTCACAACTATCAACTGAATAATCATGAGTTAGAAGTCCATTTTCCTGAGCAAGTTTTGTAATCTTAAGATTAGGAAAAGCTAATAATACGAATGCCCTTGCAAAATTTGTTTTAATTTTTTGATTCATTTCTACTGTCATGTACATCTCATCAAGTGTTTCTGTTGGCGCTCCTAATATGTTCGTTGTCAATATTTTTATATCATAATCTTTCAATATTGCCGCACCTTCTATAATCTTTTTGTCAGAAAGTCTTTTTTTCAATAATTCGTTTCGCACTCTTTCAGAACCTGACTCAAGGCCTACAGCTAAAGCATTGCAACCAGCATTTTTAAGATATTTTGCGGTATCAGGGTCTATCTGATCAAAACGTCCAGAACAATTAAACGGCAAACCGATTATATTGGGAAATTTTAAAGAAAGTTCCTGCAACCATTCTTTATTTAACAGTATGTTGTCATCAGAGAATGTGACTAACTTCAATTTAGATATTTCTTTTACAAGTTTGACTTCTTCTATTAGCCTATCTACACTTTTCCATCGCAAATATTTGCCTTTATTTTTATAAATTCTTTTCAATTCAGAGTTGTAACAAAAAGTACATGCGTACGGACACCCTCTACTTGACACAAACCTTTTCATACTCACATCCTTAAGAAAAGAATATTTATAATAAATAGCTCTATCAGGTATGGGCAAGGCATCTAAATCTTGAATCAAAGGCCTTACCTCATTTTTTATTATGGTGCCACCTTGTCTTATGTATAAATTTGGAATTTTACTTATATCTTCATTTTCTTGCATTTTATTTAATAAATCCAAAATGGCGTCTTCTCCTTCTCCCCTGCATATCATATCTACATAATCATTTTTAATCACATCAGGATAAAACGTCATATGAGGACCTCCCAATATATTTGGTAATCTTGGAAATTTTTCTTTTATTTTACCAATTAGTCGTAATATGTTCTGATGACTCCCTGTCATGAACGAGAACCCCAAAACATCAGGTTGGTATTTCTCTATATCTTTAAATATATCTTTACTATGAGAAAGCAAAATCAAATCACAATCATGCCCCCCTGATTTTATAACTGCGGACAAGTGTGCAACACCTATAGACTCATTCATTCCGTTTTCTTGTATAAATAGTAATTTCATAGTTAAATTAAGCCTCTATATATCAAAAATCTAATTGGCAACAAAAGGCTTTTCAATGCATTTTAAACAGTAACATTTATTATCTAAATTTAATGAATCTAAAAACACTTTTTATTCCTTCCATGAATAAATAAATGTCCATAAATGACTTAAAACTCAAGAATTTACGCAAAATATACCTTGGACGCAAATAGAAGCTTTTAAATGCTTCGCCATATTTTTGCGTTAAAACCTCTAATGGTATAGTAGGCAACCGCATCACTGGAAAACTTAAATCATAATCATCCCAATTCTCAGTTAACAAATAACCGTTTTCTTTTGCCCAATTAAACATTTCAGTGCCAGGATATGGTGTTGTAATATTAAACAAAGCAATATCAGGGTTTAATTCTTTTGCGTATTTCATTGTTTCATCTATCGTTTCTTCCGTCTCTCCGGGACTTCCAAACATAAATGTACAACGCACAGTTATAGCCGCTTCATTAGCAGCCTTAATAGCAAGTCTGTTTTTATCTAAATGGATATTTTTTTTTATGTTTTTTAATATCTCTATATTAGCCGACTCAATACCATACATAACCTGATGACACCCAGCCGCCTTCATATGTTTTAAGAGATCAGTTGTAACAGAATCTGTCCTGGCAAAACAACACCAACTAAGGTCAATACTATTTTCAATTAACAGCTTACACAATTTCTTTATATTACTCGGAAACACAGTAAATGTATCATCATAAAAACTTATTTCTTTAATCCCGTATTTTTCTGATAACATTTTCATTTCTTGATAAACATTTTCTGCGGACCTCTTCCTCAAAGTTATGTTAGCAGAATTACAAAATGTACATTTCCCCGGGCAACCTCGTGTAGTTGCCATATTTATTGCTGGCAATCTCTTATAGGCTCCTACAGCCGGTTTGTATTGTTTCAGATCAACTTTATGATACGCAGGAAAAGGAAGACTATCTAAATCTTTAACAAACCCATCCGGCATAATGTGACATATTTCACCTCCGTTTTTATACGAAAGTCCTTCTATTTCATTTAAAGGTTCTCCTTTTAACAGCTTTAAAAGAGCTGTCTCCCCTTCCCCCCTGATGACAAAATCGACATAAATTTTATTTAAAGCCTCTTCAGGAAGAGCTGTTACATGAATTCCACCAAAAATGATTTTTGCATCAAAATGATATCTCCTAATAAGCTCAGCAACTCTATATCCATTGTTCACAATGGATGTAGTAGCTGTTATGCCAAAAACATCATAATCTAAAGTTCTTAGCATATTTTCTCTCTCATTCCAATCCATAAGCTTAGCCTGGTAATCAACTACATCTACATCAATTTTCTCCCTCTCTAAAATTGATGCCAAATAAAGTATACCTAACGGAGGCATAGTACTACGGATATCTGTCCAAATATTTCTTTTTTTAGTTAACCAGGGTGGGTTAATTAAGCAGATTCTCATTTTGACTTTCTTTTCTGGCAGAACAAAATATATTAAAACCTAACTTAAAAGTCATAATATCCAAGTCCTCAAAATCAATAGAAACTAATAACGCTTTAAGTGTCTCCGTATTGTAATATCTCTTATGTTCCATGATTTCTACCTTATCAACTAAATGTAATTTATATGCTAAAAACTCAAGCACAAGCTTTGCTCTTTCAGAAGGGACAGTAATTAACAATAGCCCCTCAGGCTTCAATATCCTTTTAATTTCTTGAAGAATCATAGTAGGATTATCTAAATGTTCCAAAACTGCAAGCATAGTGACAACATCTATAGAATCATTTTCTAAAGGAATCTTATTATTTAATTTAAATCTTTTTGTCTCTATGTTCGAATAATTTACCTCTGGGACCTTTTTATCTATCCCTATACATTTACAGACAACAGAACTCATACTTTTCAAAAACTCTAAGTTCTTACCGCAACCAATATCACACACAACATGGCTTTTGTTAATGTACTTTCGTATTCTTTTAATGCGAATCTTTCTGAAATATTTTTCAAGAAAAGGCTCTTCATTAAATATCTTCCTTATTAATCCATATAAAATAATACATTTTAAAGACGCAAAACCATCTTTCCATGTAATCTTTTTGCCTTCTAAGTAACTCCTTCCATAATATGAAATCCCAACTTCATAAATACGACAATTCATTCGGCTTATTTTTATTGTTATTTCCGGCTCGAAACCAAATCGGTTTTCCTCTATATTGACATTTTTTATAACGGTACTTTTAAACAACTTATAACAAGTTTCCATGTCTGTTAATGCAATATTGGAAATCATGTTAGTTAATAATGTTAAAAATTTATTTCCAACCATATGCCAGAAAAAAGACGCTCTCCTGCTTCTTGTAGATAAAAAACGTGACCCATAAACTACATCTGCATCCCCATTCAAAACAGGCTTTAACATTTCTTTTATATCGGCAGGATCGTACTCTAAGTCTGCATCTTGAATGACAATGAGATCTCCTGTTGCCACTTGAACACCTGATCGAACAGCGGCCCCTTTGCCTTTGTTAACAGTATGATAAATCTTAATATATTCCTCTGGTAACTCTTCTATTATGAGACGAGTCCCATCTGTTGAATAATCATCTATCAAAACGATTTCCTTATCTAATCCTAAATCTGTTTTTTCAATCCTATCTAAGATTATTTTTACGGTCATTTTTTCATTGTAAACAGGAATAATAAAAGAAATTGTTTTTATAGTTTCCACTATATATAATCTCCATTTACATTGTTTATAAAAGCAACAATCTTTTGAGCTCTTTTTTCCCAAGTATATTTTCTCTCAAAATCACTTTTGGCTTGCTCTCCTAATCTACACCTCAAGGCTGAATCTCTTATTAATTTACGAATAGCACATTTCCATTCGTCTATTGAATCAGGCCCAACAAGCAACGCATTATGCCCATCAGTTAAAACTTCACGTAATACAGGAAGATTCGAAGCAATAATAGATTTGCCGGCAGCCATGTATTCAAACAGTTTTAACGGAGACATAAATTCAGATATATTGCCTTTCCCTCCATATGGAGTAACTATTTTTTGAGCTGGCAGCAATAGGATATCAAAAGATTGAATTATGTTGCCTACCTCAAAATAAGGCACATATCCATGAAAATACACATTATGTCCAGAAATCTTTTTTAGACGATTGATTTCACTATCATAACCACCAAAAACATTAAATTTTAAATCTTTTAACTCTCGAGCAATGAGAATAATATTTTCCACACCTTTTCCAGGGTAAAGATGCCCAATATATCCAACATTAGTTTTCTCATTCAATTGATATTTAGTCCGTATTTCTTCTAAAAATGATGTTTGGCTTCTTATCAAGTCAGCGCCATCATGGCATACAAGTATCTTCTTCTTTTTTAAACGATTTTGAACTATTTTCTTAAGGGCGTTTGAAATCACAACAACTCCAATAAGATTTTTTGACTGACTTAACAATCCAAAAATAAACTTTGCCAAGCCACGGCCATCTTTAACCGATGCATGCATTTCAAACACTACCTTTAGCCCAAATATTGAAGCGAACCATGAACCATAAAGGGAACGGCTATATACTATATCAGTTCTTATAAATCTTGCCATAATACCGCAAAGGAATCCAAAAATTATTCCACGCTTGTCAAACCATGGCCATAAAACCCTGGAAACACTAAATATTTTATTAACAGAATAATATGAATATACATCATTAACTTTTTTCTCAATTCTTTGGCCAAGATGCGCGTATGGAATCAACAACCTTACTATATTTGAACATCCGGCAAACGCTTGACACATTTTCATAACTTGAATACTATTAGCAGTTTTTGAAGGTATTGATGAATCTGCTATATACAGAATTTTCATATATTTATTCTGGTAATTTTATGAAACAAATACCTAAAAAAGTAATTAGAAAAAAAACAAAATAAAGAATACTAAAAGCAATTATAAAAATCTTTAACCAAAAGACACCTAAAAATGCACAAATAATAAGAGCAGGATATATAATTCCATTTTGAGCAATCAAGTTATACCTAAAATAATATATATATCCTCCTACTCGGTTTTTTTGCCTTAATACACCGCTTGATTTAAATTGACAATAAACAACTTCTTTCCAGAACGAAACATCTTCATTATGATTAATTTTCTTATTGTAAAAATTTCTAATGCTGACAAAAACACCCATGGCAATAAAAGAAAGAAATAATGCTTCAACACTAATATAATTTTGCCGAAGCAAACCAGCAGCAACGGAAGGCACTAAGAATAAATATTGGCTATTTGAGTTCAACATTTCCAGAATGTTACCAATTGGGGAAAAACGCTCACTAATACGAGCAACTTCTCCATCTACACAATCAAACAATTTCCAAAAAGCAACAATTACGGCCCCTTCTACAAATTCCCCAAGATAAAGGTAAAACATGCCGGCCAATCCTATACTGAACGAAAGTAATGTTACAAAATTTGGAGAAATCCCAGTTTTAACAAAAAAAAGAGTTATAAATATAGAAACTTTTCGTAAAATTATTGAATATACCAACCAATTTCCATATTCCCTTTTCTTCTCAGGGTATGCAATATCCTTTACACTTCTATAGCTCATTCTTTTCAAAACCCTGCTTCATATATAATTTATAAAATGTTTTACCATTATCAATTAATTCCGAACTGGCACCCTCTTCCACTATCCTTCCGTCTTTTAGAACAAAGATATTATCCGCGTTTAGAATTGTGGATAATCGGTGCGCAATCACGATGATGGTCAATTTATTTCTCAGTTTTTCAATTGCTAATTGAATTTTATTCTCGGATTCCGTATCTAAAGAACTAGTAGCTTCGTCCAAAATCAGTATTTGGGGATTTCCAGCTAAAGCCCTTGCCAAAACTATTCGCTGCCTCTGGCCTCCGGACAAATTTATTCCATTGTCCCCTAATATTGAATCATAACCATTAGTCATCTCATTAATAAAACCATCTGCATCAGCAAATTTAGCTGCACTAATAATGTCAGGATCAGGAATATCTTTAAAAAACTTTATATTGTTACGAACATTGTCATTAAGCAGAAAACCATCTTGCGGGACATATCCAACGATCTCTCTCCAGGCCCATATGTTGTTTACGGATAGAGGAGTATTGTCAAGAAGCACTTCGCCAGCTTCAAATTTAAGCACGCCAAGTAAAATATCTACCAAAGTTGTCTTGCCTGCACCGGAAGGCCCTACGATCCCTACCATTTCTCCCTTTTGTATCTTCATATTAATATTGTAAAGTGTAGGAACATTCTGTGACATGCTATACCTAAATTCAAGATTTTCTATGCTGATATTCTCATTGAATAACAACACCTGATTATTGGCCTCGATCTCTTCTCGCTCTTCAAAAAATTTATTTATACCGGAAGAAATAATCGAAATGCTTGGATATTGTTGAATAGTTTTATATAACTGTGCCTGAATACTGTTTATCCGTGTAAACACTTTCCAGAAAAGTAAAACAGATATACCAATCTCTGCAAGCCCTTCATTCAAAAGAACATGAAAGAAATAAATAAAAGAACTCATGATAATAAGACCAAAAATTTGCCCCCAAACGCTTGAAAGATTTTTAATCATGTGTACCATCACACCATACGACAACAATTTACGGCCATCAGCAGATATCGATTGAAAAACATTTGTCATTGTATTTGTAGTCTTAATCTGCTTAAAACCATTCAAAAACTGATGCGAATTTTCAGCTATAGAATTATACATACTGCTTTCTAACCAGCTATATTTTTTAGTCCGTTTAACAAACGGTATAATTATAACAAAAAGTATTGCTCCTCCAACAACACCCCCGAGAGCAACAAAGCGTGACATAACCATAACACCGCCAAGATAAATAATTACAGCAATAAGGGCAACCGCGGCATCACATATTGACTCAAAAAATGATCTAGCCCTTGTAATATGGAAAGTAATGAGGTTGAGTAAATAACCCTTTTTCTGCTGGATATAAAATTCCCATTTCAGATTTAAGATATTGTTAAACAATCTATCTCTTACATTACTTTCGTACGTCCGTGTTACTCTTGCCTGATAATATTTAGAACCCAGTTCAAAACAACCCTTCATTAGGAACATAAAAAACGTAATGAATAAAAGCGATACCAGGGTAACAGGAATGTTGAAGAAAGAAAGGGTGTTGTTAAATCCAATTGTAAAGGCAGAAAGAGACTCTTCACTTTTTCGGGAAATAAAATTTTCGTATAAGAGGAAGAAACATAGCAATACCACATGTCTCAACCACACTGAACAAAACAGATAAAGATACAACCTTTAAAAAAGGCAACCGATAACTATAAAAATGAGTATATATTGTTTTAAATACTTCTACAGGTTTATTTAAACGATATTTGCATATCATCTTAGATTGTAGTATCGCTCTATAAGTAAGAGAAGCCAATTTTCTTAAAATCCTGAGATGCAAAACAATATTCATTTCTGAGAAATATTTCATATAAAGTATTAAATTTGATTTAAGCATTTTAGTCATCTCAATTGTCAGGCGGTTTCCATAGTTAGAATGATATACAAGACGTTCCTTTAAAACCGTGTATCTTAAACCCGCTTTCATTAATCTTATAAATAAATCCCTATCCGACGATGTTTTCAACCTGACGTCACAACCTCCAACATCCAAGAAACACCTCTTCTTTACTACAAAATTTGAACAAGCACACCCCGGGTTTCTCAAAAGCCATTCTTCTTTTACATACTTCTCAGGAGGCATTTTCCCTATAGTCAAGTTTCCATTTTCATCGACATTCATTTTCGCTGTAACAACCACATCGGCTTTTTCTCTAATCATGACATCTTGCACCTTCTTTAAATAATCCTTATGCCAATAGTCATCATCATCAAGAATAGCCAAGACGTCTCCCGCTGCTATTCCTGCTCCCTGGTTAATA
>Ga0187833_10004041_pt1 | contig 14496 bp, 20 predicted proteins | sample ETNtaG_37_FD_167968 | JGI IMG/M metagenome (GOLD analysis project Ga0187833, IMG submission 167968) | Marine microbial and viral communities from oxygen minimum zone, Eastern Pacific Ocean - ETNP2014_SV_400_PacBio MetaG (Illumina Assembly) | ecosystem: Environmental > Aquatic > Marine > Hypoxic... | reverse complement strand
ATCCTTTAAAACAAGATTCGATTATATGATGGCTATTATCACCATAAATGTTTTCAATATGTAAAGTTATGCCTGCAGCCTGGGAGAAAGCTTGAAACCATTCTTTAAATAATTCGGTATCCATCTCACCTAACTTTTCTACTTTTAATCTAACCTTCCATACCAAATATGGCCTATTAGAAACATCGATTGATATTCTTGTTAGTGTTTCATCCATAGGTATTAAAGCATGCGCATATCTTGTTATTCCCTTTGATGAACGGAGTGCTTTTTTTACACATTCTCCTACAGCAATACCCGTATCTTCTGTTGTGTGATGCAAATCAATGTGTGTATCACCTTTGGTCTTTAAATTAATATCGATTAATGAGTGTTTAGAAAATTGTTCTAGCATATGATTTAAAAAACCAATTCCAGTATCAATTTTATACCTTCCTTTTCCATCAATATTGATTTCAACATTAATCGTTGTTTCTTTAGTTTTTCTCGATATTTTTGCTTTTCTGGGCATTTTAATTCTGGATAAAGGTATATAATTAAACAAATGTGATATCAATAAAATCAAAAATACTCTTGAACTAGCAAAATAAATATCCACATAAATCTATGACTATGAGTGAAATTCAAAATTGGCATGGAACTACTATTATTCTTATAAGAAAAGATAATGATGTTGTTGTTGCAGGAGATGGACAAGTAAGCTTGGGCAATACTATAATTAAAAAAACAGCAAAAAAAGTAAGGAAAATAGAGAAACGAAATGTCATAGCTGGTTTTGCAGGATCAACTGCTGATGCACTAACTTTATTTGAAAGATTGGAAGCAAAATTAGAAAAACATGCCGGAAATTTGACCAGAGCGGCTGTTGAATTAGCTAAGGATTGGAGAACCGATAAATACCTTAGAAGACTTGAGGCATTAATGGCAATAGCAGATAAAGAAAAAAGTTTTATTATTTCTGGTACCGGGGATGTTTTGGAACCCGAAGATGGAATTATTGGCATAGGATCTGGTGGTAATTTTGCCCTTGCTGCTGCAAAAGTTTTAATGGAATCCAAGCTCACAGCGGAAGAGATAGCAAAAAAAGCAATATCTGTAGCTGCAGAAATTTGCGTGTATACAAATAGCAATATTACAGTTGAAAAAATTTAATGGAAAAATCCAATATTACGAGTCTCAAGCCTAAGGAAATTAAAGAGAACGTAGAACAAAGTTCTAATGTAACTTCTTTATCTCCACGAGAAATTGTATCTGAATTAGATAGATATGTAATTGGGCAGAAGCAAGCAAAGAGAGCTGTTGCAATTGCTTTAAGAAACAGATGGAGACGTCAAGCATTAACAAATGAAATGAAGGATGAAGTTTTACCAAAAAATATTTTAATGATCGGGCCAACAGGAGTTGGTAAAACTGAAATTTCCAGAAGATTATCAAAACTGGCCGAGGCTCCTTTTATTAAAGTAGAAGCTACAAGATTTACTGAAGTTGGATATGTAGGAAGAGACGTAGAACAAATCATAAGAGATCTTCTTGAAATCGCAATAGCAATGGAAAAAGTAAAAAAAAGAAAAGAAGTTTTCACAAAAGCACAACAGGCCGCGGAAGAAAGAGTTCTAGAGGCAATGGTTGGGAATAAAGCCAGCATTGCAACCCGAGAAAGTTTTAGAAAAAGATTGAGAAATGGTGATTTGGATAAAAATGAAATAGAAATTGATGTAAATGATAATCCTTCGATTCCAAGTTTTGAAATACCAGGAATGCCAGGAGCAAATGTTGGTATGGTAAATATTGGAGAAATACTTGGAAAAACAATGGGAAAAAAACCTAAAAAGAAAAAAATGAATGTAAAAGAATCTCATGAAATTTTAATTGCTGAAGAATCTGATAAATTAATTGAACAGGATAAAATTGTTAAATCAGCAAAAGTTTCTACTGAAAATAATGGGATAGTTTTTTTAGATGAAATCGACAAAGTATCTGCTCGAAGCGATAGAATTGGAGGAGATGTATCGAGAGAAGGTGTCCAAAGAGATTTATTACCTTTGATCGAAGGAACAACTGTCAGCACAAAATATGGAGCAATTAAAACTGATCATATTTTATTTATTGCTTCGGGGGCATTTCAGTTAGCAAAACCCTCAGATCTTTTACCTGAACTTCAGGGCAGGCTTCCCATAAGAGTAGAGTTAAATGCTTTAACAAGTGAGGATTTTAAAAAAATTCTAAGAGAACCTGATAATAGTTTAATTAAACAATATAAAGCTTTGTTAAAAACTGAAAAAATTAATCTTGAATTTACCGATGATGGAATTGAGACCATCGCAGAACTGGCTACAGAAGTTAATTCCAGTGTAGAAAATATAGGAGCAAGAAGACTGCACACTATTATAGAAAAAGTCCTAGATGAAATAAGTTTTACTGCCACAGATAGAAGTGGTGAAAAAATTATTATCGATAAAAAATATGTTCAGAAAAACCTAGGTGAATTAGTTAAAGACACTGACCTGTCAAAATTTATTCTATAACTTTTTTAGAAATATATAAAATGCACCTTCGCCGCCATCTTTTATTTTTGCTTTTGATATATACTTAATTTTACTTTTAATTTTTAAGTTAGCATTTATATAATCGGGTACCGAATTTCTTAATATACTTAAATCTTTAGAAACATATGGATTATTGCCGGCTTTAGATCTTAAACCTTTGCCTGTTATAATTATAATCTTCTCAACACCTTCCATAAAATATTTATTAATAAGTATTTCGATTTTTTTATTGGCCTCTTCTAAGGATAGTCCATGCAAATCAACTTTTCTAATTTTTTGTGTAGATGCTTTTTTTTGATCTAAATAATAATCTTTATTTTCAACCGTTTCTTTACTTGAAGTAAATTTTTTCCATTCTTTGATATCTTTTGGTGTGATTTTTTTATTCAAATTAAACTTGGGTTTCTACTAAATGCCAGTTTGGATTACTGCTCCACATATTCTTTGAAAATTTCCAAACATCTTTAACTGTTTTAATTATATCTGGATCACCCTCTATAACATTATTATTTTTATCTTTTTTGCAAGTTATGATTTCGCTGACAAAGTTCACCGTAAAAGTATAATTATTATCTTTTTTTTCAAAATTTTTAATTTCAGCAGACTTAACGCCAACGAATGTTAATTCTGATTTTAAATTTTCTTTTTTTCTATAATCAATTTCATCAGAAAAATTTTGGAATATTTTTTTATTTAGAAGAGGTTTTAAAGCTTTTTTATCACCTTTGGCAAAGGAAGTAATAATCATTTCGTAGGCTTTTTTTGCGCCCTTAATAAATTGTTCTTTCGCCACATTATCAAGTTTACTTGAGCTTAAATTAACAACTTTTTTTTCATTACCACTTTGTGTCGCCTTTCTGCCGAAGAGATCTCCAAAATCTTTTTTTTCATGACCAGTTCTTCGACCAAGTATTCCTCTTAACCTTAAGATAATAAATCCCGCTATTATTGCCAATAAAATAATATCAAGATACTCAAAACTACTGTTCATATGTTTTTTGTAACATTTTATTTTATTTAGTATAATGGTTTATATCAATCTGCAAAATATATATTCTAAAAAAAATGAGCACACTTCTGATACTTATTATAGGCATTCCATTAATTGAGATATATTTATTTATTAAAATTGGATCGGCAATTGGCACTTCGAATACCATCGCATTTACAATAATTACTGCCTTAACAGGAATTATCTACGCAAGACACGAAGGGTTTAATACTCTGAAATCGGCCCTTCCTCAATTGGCAAGAGACGAGATTCCGATCTATGAAATTATTACAGGAGCAACGATAGCTTTTGCCGCATTTCTTCTAATTCTTCCAGGGTTTGCAACGGATTTTTTAGGCTTTTTATTAATATTTCCTTTCACTAGAAAATTAATTATATCAAAGTTTACAAAAAAATCTCAAACATACAAAAAAACAAAAAAAGACGTTATCGAGGGTCAATATGAAGATTTAGACAAAGATTTGAAATGAAAAAAAAATATAAAATATTGGCTGAATTTGCAAAAGATGTTTCTAATGAGACGCCCGATGTTGAAACATATCTCCAAACAAAAGATAATATTTTAAAATATAACTTAACTCTAGATATTAATAGTAAGTTTTTAAAAAATAAAATGATAGAAGTAAATATTATTTCAAAATTTCAAGAGATTAATTTGGAGAAAAAAAAGTCTAATTTTGAAATTACTTATGCGGCAATAGTTAGAATTGACGAAAGTGTTAAAGATGAAAAAGAAATGGAACAAATTGTTTTAAGCGATGTACCAAATGAAATTTATCCAAGACTAGAGGATTTGTTTATTTCGTTGATAAATAAATCTGGTTTTCCAGAGGTCAAGATTGAAAGAAAAGTTGATTTTGAAAAGTTATATAAAGAAAGGTTGAATTAATTAAAAAAAATTTTTCTTTAATTCATTTTTTAAAAATTTATCATGCAAATGTATTTCTTCAGATGTTGGATCGATAATTTTTTTTGAATATCTTGTAAATTTAGCATTCTTTTTTTTTAATAATTCAATCTCATTTTGTGTTGAAAAATCTAGAGTAGGTTCTTTTTGATCTATCAGATTAATATAAACTTTGGACAGCAATTCACAGTCTATTAATGCATTATGTTTTTGTCTTTTTGAATAATCAATTTTGAATTTTTTACATAAAGAATCCAAATTAATAGCGGATCCTGGAAATTTTTCCCGGGCTAACTCCAAAGTATCAATAACTCTGTTTTTTTTTATCATATCTCTGCCAATCATCGTTAGTTCATTGTTTAGATGTGAAAGATCAAAATCTGCATTATGAATAATTAATTTTTTATCATTTATAAATTCTAAAAAATCCTTAGCAATTTCTGAAAATTTTTTTTTCTTTAATAAGAATTTATCTGAATAACCATGAATCTTAAATGCATCCTCAGAGACTTTTCTTTCCGGATTCAAGAAGCAATGAAAAAATCTTTTTGTTGGAATTTGATTCTCTAGCTCTAAACAACCTATCTCAACTATTCTGTGGCCATCTTTTGCTGAAAGTCCAGTGGTTTCTGTATCTAACACAATTTCAAGCATTTTATAAAATTTTTTCTAGAACTTGTTTAACATTTCCTTTAATGGAATTATTCCTAAAATTATTTTTTATCACAAAATTTGATTGTCGTTTCTTAAATTCTACGGGAAGTTGAAGTTTTTTAAATTTTTTTATTATTTTTGAATTAAAATTTAATTTTTTTTTTAATCTTTTATCAATTTCTTTTTTTTTAGCATCTACAAAAATTAAAATATCATCTTTTTTATTAATTTTATTTTCCATTAATAATGGAATATCCAAAACAACAATTTTTTTATTTTTATTTTTTTTAATAAAATTATTCATTCTTGATTGAACCTCTGGGTGAACGATTTTAATAATTTTTTTGAGATTATATTCATTTTCTATAATAGCCTCGAAAATCTCACTTTTTTTAACAGGAAAAGAACTTATATAATTAGGAAGCGCTTTTTTAAGTTTTCTATAACATTTTCTGCTTTTTCTATATAATTTTGCAACTTCAACATCAGCATTAAAAACTGGATAACCAAATTGTTTTGCTACGTGACTTTTTCCAGAACCAATATCTCCAACAACCGCAAGTCTAATCATTAATCTAATAATCTATTATCAATTTTTGGCAAAATGTTGTGCCAAATTCTAAATGTTAATTGAGCTTGGTAAATAAACATCATCTTGCCGTTTTCTATTTGATTACCAAGCCGCTTTGCCTTTAGGAGAAATTCTGTTTTGCTTGGATTATAAATAATATCATAAAATAATTTGTTTGTTCCAATATCAGCATAGTTCAATTTTATCTGATCATCGTTTTTCAGGCCCAAACTTGTAGCATTTATTATCATATTAAAATCGGGAGTTTCTCCCCAATCTATAATTTCTAAATCCGTGTACTTTTTTTTTAAATCATCTGCTTTTTTTTTGGTCCTGTTGCTTAAAATGATTTTAGCTACTCCTAGCCTTTTCAAAACTAGAATAATTGAAGGAACCACTCCTCCTGCTCCCAAAATGAATACATTCTTATTTTTTAAATCATAATTAATATATTTTAAACATTTTTCAAATCCTCCAATATCAGTGTTATCTCCAATAACTTTATTATCTTTTTTGAAAATCGTATTAACTGATTGAACCTCCTTCGCAAGTGGTGTCAGTTGATCAAGAAAAGGTATGACAGATTTCTTAAAAGGAACCGTTATATTTATTCCATCTATTTCACCCTTTTTAACTTCGTCTATAATTTCTTCAATGTCACTTTCATTAAGCTGCCTTTTGTCATAAATGGCGTTTATTTTATTTTCTTTGATCCAGTGATTGTGCAATTTAGGAGATAAAGAATGTTCGACTGGATTTCCTATGACCAAATATTTTTTCATTTTATTGTATTTAAATATTCCTTTATTTTTTTAACTGGCAAACCCATAATAGAGTCTTCGTCTCCTTCTATTTTTGAAAATAAAGATCTACCCTCGACTTCAATTTGGTAAACTCCATAAGCATATAATTCTTTATCCTCTATCTTTGCCAAATATGATTTAATTTCATCTTGACTAAGCTGTTTCATTGTTAAAGTTGAGGCGTCGGTGGAGTTCCAAATCATAGATCCATTTTTAGATATACAAACAGAGCTGATTAATTGGTGTTTTTGACCATTTAATTTTCGAAGCGTCTTAAAAGCTTCTTCTCTATTTGTGGGCTTTGAAATAAGTTTTCCATTTAAATCTATAACACTATCTGCGCCTAATACGAGTTCATCATATTTTTTTTTACTTATTTTGTTTGCTTTTAACTCTGCTAAATTTTTAGAAATTAGTTCCGGTGTACTGTTTGTTTTTAAAAGCAACTCTTTTATCTGATCTTCATTTATTTTTGCTGGAATAACTTCACATTTTATCCCATTGTTTTCTAATATCTTTTTTCTTATTCCGCTCTCCGATGCCAAAATTATATTTTTTATCATCGAGAGTGAATAATATCATAAATTTTTATTATTGAAGCAGCGCTTTCCTCCACAGATTTTCTTGTAACATCTATAATTGGCCAGTTATTTTTTTTAAAAATATTTTTTGACATTTCAACCTCTTGCCTAATTTTTTCTATATTTGTATACGAGCTTGATTTTTTTTCACTTAAAAAGTTCATTCTATTTTTTCTTACATCTAACAGCCTTGATGGTTCTGCTATTAATCCTACTACACATGGAGCTTTAGAATTTTTTGTTAATTTGGTGGGAATAGAGTTTTCATTTATTATTGGAATGTTGCAAGTTTTATATCCTCTGTTTGCTAAATAAATTGATATTGGCGTCTTGCTTGTTCTGCTTATGCCTAGAAGCACGACATCCGATTTTTCTATATCATTTATTATCTTTCCGTCATCATGGCCCATCGTAAATTGAATTGCTTCGATCCTTTTGTAATAATCTTCATCGAGCGCATGTTGTCCACTGGGTATATGCGAAGCTTCTTGGTGTAGTAGCTTCGAAAACCTTAATATTAAATCGCCTAACACCCCGAAACAGGGTATGTTTTCCTCTTTGCTTTTTGTGACTAAAAACTTAGCTAATCGGGTATCAACAATGGTATATAAAATAATAGAATCCTTTTTTTTCTTACAAATATCCAATATTTTTATTATTTGGTTTTCGGTTCTTGTAAATGCATATTGGTGGGACATATGTTTAAAATTTAAAAATTGAGCCTGCAGGGCTAAAAAAATTCTATCTAGTGTCTCCCCAGTTGAATCTGAGATAAGATAAATCTCGTATATTTTGTTCATTTATAAACTGTTAATAAATTTATCAATTGTTAACTTTGTTTAATATTTTTTTTTATTTTCGTTTTTTATTAAAATTTATTAATAACAATTAACATATAACTATAAGTGAAAAACTAAATATAAATAATGTTAATTATGAGAATATTTAAATATTTTACTAAAATCAAAGATAGTTTTAAATTTTATTTTGTTAATAAATATTGAAAAAATTGTATAAAATAATTAACTAAGGTTATTAACATACTATAATACTAATTATATCTTTATATATATTTTATTTATTTATGAGAAGATTGAATAATTGTCTAGAAAACAAAAAATATACAAATATTCCTATTTGGTTTATGAGACAGGCGGGAAGATATCTAAAAGAGTTTAGAGATATTAGAAAAAACAATCCTGACTTTATTAATCTCTGTTTAAACAAAAAGCTTGTAAATAAAATAAGTCTACAACCAATTAAAAGATTTGATTTGGATGCTGTTATACTATTTTCTGATATTTTAATTATTCCTTATGGCCTTGGTCAAAAAGTTACATTTAAAAAAAATATAGGACCAATTCTTGGAGATTTAAATTTGGATTTAATTCTCAATATTAAAGAAAATGACTTTATAAATCGCATTAAATCAGTTTATAAAAGTTTAAATCTTTTAAAAAATAATATGGACTATAAAAACAAAAGTCTTATAGGTTTTGCCGGTGCTCCCTGGACATTACTTCTTTATATGATTTATAAAAAATCTCCAAAAATAGATTTCAATAAAAATAAAATTTTAAATAATAAAAATTTATTAGACAAATTAATTTTAAAACTAGAAAATATTATATGTTTACATATTAACAAACAAATAGAGGCGGGAGCAAATGTTATACAACTTTTTGATTCCTGGGCTGGATTATTATCAAAAGACGATCTATATAAGTATTGTTATTTGCCGACTCTAAAAATTGTTAATTATATTAAAAAAAAAGGCATACCGGTCATTTGTTTTCCCAGGGGTATAAAAAAAGAAGATTATAAGGAATTTTGTTCAACTGTTAAGCCGAACGCAATTAATATTGATTATAAAATTGATCCCGAATGGATAAAAAACAAAGTTAACAATTTGCCTATTCAGGGAGGAATGAATCCTAAAATTTTATTAACCAGCAAAGAAAATATAAAAAAAAATGTTGATCATTACTTAAGTGTTTTTTCCGGATACCCTTATATATTTAATTTGGGTCACGGCGTTTTACCAGAAACCAATCCGAATATAGTAAAATATGTAATTGAAATTATCAGAGAAAAAAAAGCTTAATGAAAAAAGCTGTAATACTATTTAATCTAGGAGGGCCCGACAAACAAGAAAGTGTAGAACCGTTTCTTTTTAATTTATTTAATGATCCTGCAATAATTAATATTCCTTCTATTTTTAGGTATCCATTGGCAAAATTTATTTCTAAAAAAAGAGCACCGATTGCAAAAAATATATACAAAGAAATTGAAAACAAATCTCCAATTCTTGAATTAACCCAAGATCAGGCAAAGAGTTTAGAAAACAATCTATCAAAAGAGGGCGATTATAAATGTTTCGTAGTAATGAGATATTGGCATCCTCGAGCCTCAGATGTAATTAAAAAAGTTAGAGAATATGATCCAGAAGAGATAATACTTTTGCCTCTTTATCCCCAATATTCAGCTTCAACTTCGGGATCCTCGACAAAAGAATGGAGCGATTTATGTAAAAAAGAAAATTATTACGTTAAAACCAAAACCATTTGTTGTTATCCTACAGAAAATAATTTTATAGCTTCACATATTTCACTTATGACGAAAGTTCTAAAGGCAATAGAAGATAATAATTTTAAGTTAATTTTCTCCGCTCATGGCTTGCCAAAGAGTAAAATAAAAAAAGGAGATCCTTACCAATGGCAAGTTGAGGAAACTGTTAAAAAAATAATGTCTAATTTAGAGAATAAAAATTTAAATTATGTAATAAGCTATCAAAGTCGTGCGGGCCCCTTGGAATGGATTGGGCCATCTACAAATGAAGTAATTATTAAATATTCTAAAGAAAAAAGAGGCATCGTCATAGTGCCCATAGCCTTTGTGTCAGAACACTCGGAAACATTAGTAGAATTGGATATAGAATATAAAAAATTAGCTGAAAAAAATGGTTGTAGTTTTTATAAAAGAGTACCAGCGCTAGGAATAGAAAAAAATTTTATCAAAGGGCTTGCAGAACTGGTTTTAAAACAAGAAACGAGGGGTAATTTTGTTTCACCATTAATGTGTCCCAATAAATATGTAAAATGTCCTTGTTTAAAATTATGAAAAAATTCATTTTAAAAAAATGAACACCTATTTATTATTTAAATCCATTCATCTAATAGCTGTTATTTCTTGGATGGCAGGGCTTTTATATTTACCAAGAATTTTTGTTTATCACAGCGAGGCTGTTGTAAATAACAAATCTAAAAATTTGATATCTACTTTTAAAGTCATGGAAAAAAGGCTTTTTATTTATATTATGAATCCTGCGATGATTGCATCTTGGATTTTCGGTGGCTTGCTGATATATACTATTGACATAGATAATTTGAGTTTTCTTTGGTTGCAGCTAAAGTTACTTTTTGTGGTCATTTTGACCATTTATCATTTCTTTTTATTTAATTGTTTAAGAAAATTTGCCGAAAACAACAATGCGTTTTCGGCCAAATTTTATAGAATAATCAACGAAATACCTACCGTTTTGCTGATTTTAATTATTTTTATAATAGTTTATAAACCATTGTAGGCTTGAACTATTGTCAAATAGTAACTATATTCACCCCAGCACATCTCCAAGACATTCAATAGAATTATGAACATCCAAGAACTCAAAAAGACTAGCTCCGAAGATCTTATTGCTAAAGCTGAAAAACTCGAAATAGAAAACCCAAGTACATTAAGAAAACAGGAAATCTTATTTGCAATATTAAAAAAACTTGCTGACAATAAAGAAGAAATTACCGCAGGCGGTGTTTTGGAGGTTTTACAAGATGGCTTTGGATTTTTACGGGCAATCGAGGCAAACTATTTGCCTGGCCCAGATGATATTTATGTCAGTCCAAGCCAAATAAGAAGATTTGGCCTAAGAACAGGCGATTCCGTAGAAGGCCAGGTAAGATCTCCCAAAAATGGAGAAAGATACTTCGCATTACTAAAAGTTGAGCAAATAAATTTTGAAAGTCCTGAAAAAGGAAAAAATAAAATTGCATTTGATAATTTAACGCCACTTTATCCAGATAAACAATTAAAGATGGAAATTGAAAAAACAAAAACTGAAAAAAATCCAGATTTAACCCAAAGAATCATTGATCTAATTGCCCCCATCGGCAAGGGACAGAGGTCTTTAATAATTTCTCCACCAAAAGCGGGAAAAACAATAATGCTCCAAAATATTGCTCATTCAATATCTGCCAATTACCCAGAATGTTATCTTATGGTTTTGCTAATTGATGAACGCCCCGAAGAAGTTACAGATATGCAAAGAACGGTAAAAGGAGAAGTGATCAGCTCTACATTTGATGAACCAGCATCTAGACATGTTGCTGTTGCTGAAATGGTTATTGAAAAAGCTAAGAGATTAGTGGAACATAAAAAAGATGTAATAATTCTTCTGGACTCCATCACAAGACTTGGTAGAGCATATAATGCCGTTGTCCCCAGCTCTGGTAAAGTTTTGACGGGAGGCGTAGATGCGAATGCACTTCAGAGACCAAAAAGATTTTTTGGTGCCGCAAGAAATGTGGAAGAGGGGGGATCGCTTACCATAATCTCCACAGCTTTAATAGATACTGGCAGTAGAATGGACGAGGTAATTTTTGAAGAATTTAAAGGAACGGGCAATAGTGAAGTAATCATGGACAGAAAAGTTCATGACAAAAGAATTTATCCGGCAGTTGACATCACAAAATCTGGCACAAGAAGAGAAGAACTTATTTTTGCAAAAGATGATCTTCAAAAGATGAATGTTCTAAGAAGAATAATTAGTTCAATGGGAACATTGGATGCTATAGAGTTTTTAATTTCTAAATTAAAAAATACAAAAAGTAATGCCGAGTTTTTTGACTCGATGAACAAACCTGCTCAATTATAAGAAAGGATAATAAAAATGATAGAAAAATTTAATGGAATTATTTATTTAATTGTTTTCATAGTTCATTTTTTAGGTTTCGGAATTTATGCTTATCAAATGATAATTAATAACAAAAAATTTAGAGCAAAATTTGAAATGGACGAAACAGCAACACCTATAATGCGAATGATAGGTGCTTCGTTTCTTGGAGCATTATTAATGGCTCTTTACATTATGTTCATTAGACCTGGAGGAGTAGAGGGTACTTGGGGATTTTTTAATTTAGTTTTTGTACAAAATCTTTGTATCTTCATTGTAAATACTTACTCAATTAAAATTGATAAGACAGGAATAAAAAACGATTCAAATGAAGGGGTTATTGCACCACTAGTTTTTACAATTTTAAGCGCTATTCTTTGTTACGGACTTGCTGATAAAATATATATGTAATTGATATATGGCTTTTAAGCACTATAAACAAATAAGCAAGCAAGACATTCCTTCAATGAAAGTAGAGAATGTTGAAGCTTACCTTAGAGATTTTTCGATATCTGATGATAAAGAAAAACCAATGACAAGCGGTTTATTTAAATTAAAAGCCGGCCAGTCACTTAAATACACTTACACTTACCATGAAATGAAGTTCATAGTTGATGGAAGTTTCACAATTGAAGATGAAACAGGACAAAAAGTTGAAGCAAAACCTGGAGATCTTTTCTATTTTCCAAAAGGTACTGCCGTCACATTTACTACATCAAATTTTGGCTTAGGATTCTTTTGTGGTCAACGTGGTGAAGGTGAAGCATAAAATCATTAAAGGAGAATAATTATGTCAGTTATACAAAAACTTATCGATGCTCAAGATAATCAAGATTTAAAAGCATATAATGAAGTGCTTAGCGAAGATTATTATTGGTTAAGGCATTCAACCGGAGAAAAAGTTCCTAGAGATGAATTAAGCAAATGGTTAATTAGTTCCGATGCTCCCAAGACAGAAAGCTCTCGTATTATTTATGAAAATAACGAAATAGGAGTGGCTCATTATTTTATTTCTTTTAAGGATGGTTCAAGACAGGCAGTTCTAGTCGCATATATTATAAAAGATGGCAAAATTATTCGTTCTGAAACGGGCGCTACCAATATGCCAAAATAATATTTTATAGATTAAATACCTGAAATTTCTTTTTTAAATTTAGAATATTAGTTTAATAACAAACCTGCTTAAAAAACAAAAACAAGATATAGCCAAATAAATATATAATAAGCTTTGTTAAGATATTATAATTTTTATAATTAATGAAAAAACTTATTTGGAATACACAAGAAAATTCCAAGTCATTTTGGGGTGAATATCACTATAATGCTTCCAGTAATTGGGTATTTTATTTGCTTAAAAAAATAAAATATGAAATTTTGGAAAATTTAAATCAAATAAAAAAATCTGATGAAATAATCATTATTGATTCTGAATTAAATAGTAAAACTAGTTTTTATTACGATTTATCAAACAAATGTTCAAAAATTTTTTTGATTCATTTGGGCGACGAAGGAGGAAAGGAAAAAACAGACCTTATATACGAATGCTGTTCCCATGTATGGAGAACTTTTTGTTTAGGTTATTTTTTTAATAACAATAAAGTAACTTGTATACCAATTGGTTATAAAAGTGGACTTACTGCTAATAAGAAAAAAATTTTAGAAAAAAAATATTTATGGTCTTTTATTGGCACTCCTCATGCATCAAGTCGTCATGATTTGATTTTTCAAAATAAAAAAAACGAACCAAATTATATAAAATTTACCTCCAAATTTAATTCCAAAGATTCATTAAAAATAAATGAGTATTCAGATGCAATAAGCGATTCTAAATTTTTACTATGTCCTAACGGATATTTTCATCCCGAAACCTATAGGTTATACGAGGCTCTAGAATGTGGAAGCATCCCAATTGTCGAAAATCTTTATGATTATTATGATAGGCTTTTTCCCAATAATCCATTATTAAAAATAAAATTTTGGAAGGAAGCAAGAGAAATAATTCTTTCCATGAATGACAATAAAAAAAAATTAATTGAACAATCAAATATTTGTAATAATTGGTGGCTTGATATCAAAAAAAAATATCAAGAAAAGTTTAAATTAGTAATTAATGATGGATAAAAAAAAATTTGAAGAAATTGATAATTATTTAAATATTGCTGATAAAAATTTGGCAAGAAAAGAATTAATAGCCATTTCTCAAGCATACCAATATGATCCAGATTATCTTTATCTAAGAGCCAAATTATTGAAATTTGATCAAAATATATATATGGCAATCGATGCATTAATAATATCTTTGCAAATTCATCAGACCGAAAAATCATTTAATCTTCTAAGCGAACTTTTTTCAATTATTGGAAATCAAGAATTTTCGGATAAGCTAAAAAACAAAGATTTACAGTCAGACTTTTTGAAAAAATTAGTTGAATTAATGCCAGGAATAATTTGGAAAAAAAAAGAAAATAGTTTTTAAG
>Ga0187833_10004039_pt1 | contig 14501 bp, 11 predicted proteins | sample ETNtaG_37_FD_167968 | JGI IMG/M metagenome (GOLD analysis project Ga0187833, IMG submission 167968) | Marine microbial and viral communities from oxygen minimum zone, Eastern Pacific Ocean - ETNP2014_SV_400_PacBio MetaG (Illumina Assembly) | ecosystem: Environmental > Aquatic > Marine > Hypoxic... | reverse complement strand
AATGATTTCATGCACCAGCATATGTCTACCTTCACGGTTGGATTCGGGGTCATCGGTTTGGTCGACCCGGCGGATGTACCCACCAACTATACGCAGTCCTTCAACTGGGGAAGTCCGACCACGTCAGCAAGGAAGACTGATGACGTGCTGCACGCCGCGGTTAACGGTCGCGGTGAATACCTGAGTGCCAGTAACACCAAGCAGTTGGCTGATGCGCTCACGTCAGCCTTCGAGGAGTTTGCCCAGGGAAGCGGGGCAGCCAGTGCGGTGAGTTTCAACTCCCAGGAAGTGCAGGAAGACACCTTGATATTCCGGGCCTTCTATAACACCAAGATCAACACCGGAGACCTGGTAGCGCAGAAATTGACGGAAACCGAGTTGGTAGAGGAACCGGTCTGGAGTTCGGCGGAGGCGTTGGATCTGCGCACGTTCGATAACAGAGACATCCTCACCTACAATCCCGTTACCAAATTGGGCATACCTTTCAGGACTGCCAGCTTAAGCTCTGATCAGTATGACTTCTTCGTCTACGATCCGACCGCTAGCCTGACCTCTGCCCAGAAGGATGCACAGGTGACCGATAAGGTCAACTACCTCAGGGGAGACAACTCCAATGAGCGTCCGACAGGTGCTCTGAGGGAGCGCCCGAGTATCAAGGGTCGCCTTGGAGATATCGTCCATTCCACGCCGGTATTTGTAGGCAGACCGAATCGCCTCAACAGGGAAGCGGTACCCTACCCGCAGGGCGAACTCTACTCGGACTTCCAGGATAGCATGTTTAGCAGGGATCCGATGATCTACGTGACGGCAAATGACGGCATGATCCATGGATTCAGCTCTGTGGACGGCACTGAAGTGTTCGGCTATGTTCCCAACAACATGATGTTGTCTGAGTATGGTCGCGATCTCACGGACCTGCTCAATTACGAGTACAGCCACAAGTACTTCGTCGACCTGACCCCGGCTATCAACGATATATATTTTGATGCCGATGATAATGGCAGCAAAGAGTGGGCGAGTGTCCTGATCGGTGGTCATGGCGCGGGATCGAAAGCCTATTTCGCACTCGATGTCACGAACCCCGCCCTGCTGGATGAATCCACGGCTGCCAGTGTCGTGCTGTGGGAATTCACCCATGACGATGACACCTATCCTACCGATGCAGCCGGCAGCCCGTTGCTCACGGGATCTGGTGGCCAGCGCCAGGATCAGTTGAGCCCGGCACAGCCGGTCAAGGACCTGGGCTATAGCTTCAGCGTACCTACATTGGCCATGAGCAATGTAGTCGATTCCGACGGCGAGCAAGAGTGGGTGGTACTGTTCGGAAACGGCTTCAACAGCACGGCAGGAATTGCCAAGCTGTTTGTACTCTTTGTCGATAAAGGTACGGACGGAACCTGGTGCCATCCCGATATGGTATACAACACCAGCCTGACACCAACAGCCCTGCCGTCTGACTGTGTGGGTAAACAGGACTTCGTGAAATTGGATACCGGTTTTGGTGTTCCCGACGCCGGTCCACGCTTGGGATTCCCGAATGGATTGGGTACTCCCCGGGCGATCGATGTGGATGCCAACGGCACCGTTGATTACGCGTATGCCGGTGATGTGCTGGGCAATTTCTTCAGGTTCGATCTCACTTCGAGTAACTCCCAAAACTGGAGCTTTGAAAAGATATTCGAAGCGACCTACGATAACAATGGCACAACGGAGATACAGCCTATTACCAGCCAGCCGATCGTAGTGAATCATCCCAGCGAGCCGGATGGCTTCATCGTGATATTTGCCACCGGCAGCTATATAACCATACCGGACGGATCGGACAACCAGATACAGTCCGTCTATGGCTTGTGGGATCGGCTCGGTCCTGGACTCATCACCCGGAGCGATCTGGTTGGTCAGTTCTACACCAACGTTGATGATGCTACCTTCGGCAATGTTCGCCTGCTCTCGAATAATGAAGTGGATTACTCGGCGGTAGGCGCCAAGAAGGGCTGGTTTAACGATCTGAATGCAGTCCCGGCAGGTGGTACGGTAGGAGTTGACAATGCCGAGTTCCCGGGTGAGAGAGCAATCAGAAATCTCCAGCTCAAGGGCGGATTGATCTTTGTTAACAGTGTAATCCCGCGAAGTGACAGCAGTTGCGTCGATATTGCAGGTGGCTTTGCATTGTCCTTCTGTCCGGAAAACGGCGGTCTTGCCTGCCTGGATGACGAGGGCATCTTTGATCTGGACAACGATGGCGAGTTTGATTCCAATGATGAAGTAAACAGTCGAGTGGTAGCCGGTATCAGATTCGAGGATGCGGTGCCAACAGATTCGTCGTTCATTGGAGACGAGAGAATCACTCAGTTGAGTGACAAGTCGATCGACCGCACCACAACCAATACCACCGGTGCACCTAACACCGGTCGGTTGTCCTGGAAACGGCTGGATTAGACTGAATTAACAATCGGGAGTAAACATGGTGAACAGGTTAATACTAGTTGTGATATCGATGTTCCTGACAATCGGTAACCAGGCTTTGGGTGAAGAGCAGTCTGATGACTCATTGGTGTTCGTAGCACCTGAAGATATGGATGAAGGTGCGGTGATGGCCAGTACTACCCGCGGCGTGGTCGAATCGATCAACCTGGAGGATCGCACCGCACAAATCAGTGGTTATACCTACGATTTCGGCGATCCGAATGATCCTCTGCCCGTAAAGGTCACGATGCTTAACTCCGCCTTTGGCGCATTTGAGCTGTTGCTGCCCAATATGAAGGTTGAGATCGTCTACGGTGAGACCGAGGAGATCAGATTGGCGGTCACGCTGCAGCAACTGGCTGACGATGCAGAGATGGAGATTCACTAAGCTGTGGAAATCCAAGGATGGCCTTTACGTCTTAGCAGCGTAGAGGTCGTCCTCGTCGATCTTCGACGATCCCATCCCCATCCCTGTCTCTGGCCTGCCTTGGCCTTCCCTGAACATTGATGACAATTTGCCGTGAGTACCGTGGATCACGTCCTTCCGAGCAATAGACAAAATTACCATTCTGGAAGTTGGTGAAACCCATCTGAGTCATCTGCAAGTATTGCCTGTTGCGAAATGCACGCCACCTGATGGTGCTGCCGTTGGTGGGCGAATTGAACTTCTGCAGAAGCTGATCCTCCCCGTTGAGTTTGGCATCGGCGTTGTGATCGGTAAATGCAATCGTGCCATCGTGCCAGTGCCCACCACATAGGGCGCCGTCCAGACTCGGACACAGGGTGACGGTGGTGCGCTTTATGATGGCTGCGTGACGCGTGTAGACGATGCTGCCGATCAGCCAGTTCACCGATACCGTTGCATGGTTTCTCTCCATGATATGAAGCAATGAGGGAAGTGCAAAACCCAGAGTGATGGCAGCAACTGCCATCGTTATCAGCAGTTCTATCAACGTAAAACCAGCTCCCCTTCCCATAAGGCACCCGCCAATCCAATCTGAAGTAGAGCGATTGTATTTGCCGGTCTCTTACAGGTATGTGGGATGGTGACGGGTGCAAGTGTGAGATTGTGTGGGCAATGACTGTCAGATATCTCAGAAGGGTGGTGGGTATTCCCGTGTTCTCGATCGCCGCTCTAATCAAGTTCCAGTTTCTTCAGGCGATATCGCAATGCACGAAAAGTAATCCCCAGCTTTTTTGCCGCAGCAGTTTTGTTCCAGCGGGTTGACTCTAATGCCTCGATGATGACGTTTTTCTCAATATCTTCGAGATAGGTTTCCAGGGAATCCACATCCTGAGCCGATTCCGCCTTGGTGGGCTGCTCCTGCTCGTGCTCGGATTCTTGTGCCGCGCGAGAATCTTCTGCCACGGCGGATTCCTCTATCGAAGGTAACAGGTTCAGATCTGCTGTACCAATGATACCGTTCTCACAAAGAGTGAAAGCGCGCTCCAGGATGTTGAGCAGTTCCCTGACATTGCCGGGGAAGTGGTAATTGGAAAGTTCCTCCAGTGCTTCCGGAGCGATGCTAGGCGCATCCAGATCGTACTCGAGGGCTATTTTATTTAGCAGATCATCAGCCAATTCGGGGATATCTGCTACCCTTTCTCTCAGGCTGGGAACTCGCAGTTCAATGACGTTGATTCGGTAATAGAGGTCCTGGCGAAAACTTCCCGACTCCACCTCCTTGTCGAGATCCTTGTGAGTAGCGCTGAGGATGCGAACGTTGACCGGGATTTCCTGCTGTGATCCGACCGGGCGAATGGCCCGCTCCTGAATTCCACGCGGCAGTTTTACCTGCATTGGCAAGGGCAGATCTGCTACTTCGTCCAGAAACAAAGTGCCGCCGTTTGCCGCTTGAAACAGCCCCGCCTTGTCGCTTACTGCGCTGGTGAAACTGCCCTTCTTGTGACCGAAGAATTCACTTTCCATCAGTTCACTGGGTATTGCGCCGCAATTCACCGGGACGAAAGGCGCATCACCGTGAGGTCCCTGTTCATGAATGATTTTGGCAACCAGTTCTTTGCCACTTCCGGATTCTCCACTGATATAGATTGGCGCTTGACTCCGGGCTAGTTTGGCAATCTGCTTCCTCATGACTTTCATAACAGCCGTGTTGCCCAACAACTTGGCTGAGTCTGGCATAGTTTTGGTTGCGTCGAGCGGTTTCAGATTTAGTGCACCATCCACCAGACTGCGCAACAGTTCCAGGTTGACCGGTTTGGAAACAAAGTCAAAGGCGCCTGCTTTCAGCGCTTCCACGGCTGCTTCCTGGCTGCCATGTGCCGTGATGACAGCGCATGGCAGATGGGGATAGTTGTTTTGAATGTGTACGATGAGTTCTATACCGTTACCGTCGGGCAGTTTCATATCCGTCAGACAAAAGTCGTAGTCTCTCTCTGCTAACAGCTGTCTCGCGGAAGCAACGTCTGCGGCACTGAACGTGGTAATTCCCATCCTGCCCAGGGTGATATCCAGGAGTTCCCTGATGTCCGGTTCGTCATCGACAATTAGAGCAATTTTCTGTTCCATTCCCGTACTGATGTCATTTACCTATTCAAGGAAAGATATTCGAAAGCAACTGCCACCGGTAGCCGCTCTGTTGTAACTCAGACGAGCATGGTTCGCTTCACACAGTTCCTTCGAGAGGTACAGGCCTAAACCAGTGCCAGTGCTCTCCGTAGTATAGAACGGTTCAAATAGATTCTGAACCAATTCATCTTCGATTCCGGGACCGTAATCGACCACATCCAGGAACGCATTGCCACTCACGAATTCTATGCCTGCAGCTAGCTTGACCTTGGATTCACCTGTATGTTGGCTGCTGTAGCGAAGTCCGTTCTGACAGAGGTTACCCAGTACCTGGGCCAGGTGGCCCGGGTCGACATCAACGGCCATGTCTGCAGGATCCACTGCAATGTCAATTTCCGGTTGATCCTGCATACCTGTTGAGAACTCGATTGCGAACTGATCCAGCCAGTCCTTCAGGTCTATCTGCTGGGGCTCGGCGTTCTTTCGCCGTGATAGATGCAGGACATTTTCAATTACCCGGTTCATCCGAATCGTGTGGTTCTGAATGATTTCGGTGAGACGAAGATCTTCCTTATCCAGAAATTCAGATTCGCCCAACAGTTGCGCTGCGTGGCTGATCGCACCGAGGGGGTTCCTGATCTCATGTGCGATACTGGCGGAAAGACGCCCAACGGCAGCCAATTTGAGCTGTTGCGCCTGCTGTTGGATTTCCGAGCTATCCTCAAGAAAAACCAATGTATCGGAGTTGCGGTCCCCTGTCAGGGCAGAGAAGTTGGCCAGCAGTTCACGGCCGGACTCGTAGGTGTGGAAAATCACCGACTGCCTCGTACTCGCTTGCTTCCATTCGCTAAGTCGATCTTTCAGAGTATAGGGCAGAGTCTTCAACAGCTTGCCGTCGACATTTGGAGTAGCCAGTAGAAGCTCAGCAGATTTGTTGATCAGCCTGATCTCACCATCTTCTGAAACCACCACTATTCCCATCTTCATTCGTTCGATGACCATTTGATTGATCTGACCGAGAGCAACAACTTCGCCCTCTTTGGCTCGAAGTTGCCTGTTCAGATACTGGATCAGGGTGTTTGCCAGAAAAAGGGCAATCCCCAGAAGACCGGCATTGAAGAAACTCTGCAGAGTATTGATGTCGAGGAAGAACAGGTAGATCTCATCGTAGATGGTGAGGATGAAGGCGATTGCCGGTAGAACTGTGGAAATCCGACCCACTATCAGCCCACCGCCGAAGGCTGATGCAAAAATCAAGAAGTTTCCTAAACCACTGCTAACGCCGCCGCTGGCTGACATCAGCAGGACCAAACAGACGATGTCCATGGCTAAGATGATGAAGGACGGTATTGTCTTGGCAAGAGCATCCTTGTGATCAAACAGACTGAACACAACGATCAGGATGTTCGCTGCCAAATACAGGAGGATGGTTGCATTGAATAGATCAGGATCAACATTACCGACCAACTGCGTTTCCGGTTCAAGGAACAGCAGTAGCAATACCGATGCGATGAAGACCCGGTAATAGTTGTAAACTTTGAGGATAGCTGATCGTTGAAGAAGCTGCTGTTCTTCTATATCAGGCGTCGACGCCAGCTTTGTGTCCATGATAAGTCTTGCTGGTAGATCTTGTGCAGTTAACCGAACAATCCAAACGTGATGATGTTCAACCAGGATTTGTCGGAATTTAAGCCTGACTTGTCGATCCGGAAGTTACCGGATTCATCCAAAGAAGGATGATCAGGATAGTTGGTAGCCAGCACCTGCAGAGATTCCTCTGCCAATTCGCTTAGTTCAAGGTTCAGATAAGCTTCCACCATGATGGCCAACGCGTCTGCGACTGAGGGTGTCTGTTGGAAGTTTTCAAAGACATAGCGTCCTCGGTTGGCAGCAGCGATGTATGCACCTCGATAGATATAATACTTGGCGATGTTGATCTCAGAAGCTGCCATCAGGTTGCGGAGATGCACCATTCTAGCGCGGGCATCGGGCGCATATTTGCTATCGGGAAAGCGATTGATCAGTTCTGCGAAATCGTCAAACGAATCTCTCGCGGCTCCCGGATCCCTCTTTGACGGATCCAAGGGCAGGAATCGATCCAGTAGATAGCGATCCTCACGATAGGACGCCATGGCGCGCAGGTAGTATGCATAGTCTACGTTTGGGTGTTGTGGGTGAAGGCGGATAAAGCGGTCTGCTGCACTCCTGGCTGACTCGGGTTGGAGGCTGTTGTAATAGGCGTAAATCAGTTCCAGTTGGGCTTGTTCGGCGTAGCGGCCAAAGGGATATCTGGCTTCCAGACGCTGTAGTTTTGAAATGGCGTCCTGATAGTTGGCCGATCTCAGACTTCTCTGCGATGATTCATAGTATTGACGTTCGGTTTCATCGATTGCAGATTCCTGATCGTCGCTATTGCTGGCACACCCGGCAGCAATCAACGTACACAACAAAATGCCCGGAAGTGTCTTGACACTTCCGCCAGTCCAGCGGTTAGGCAACTGCGTGATAGTTCGTTCTGGGCCTGAACCCTCTTTTTTTGCTACAAACAGGTACAATCTGAAAACCATAAAGCGCTAAATGTCGCGCCACCTTTGCGATTATTGGGCCGTATTTAACCATAGCAGAATGATGAAACCAAACCCCAGGACACTCGTTGCGCGACTCCCTGACAAACGTGAGTCGGGATCTTCCCAATTATTGGATACAATCCTGCTATGTCGCAATATGTGAAGATGAAAGCCAGAGTGCCGGAGCAACTCGGCCATGATCGGTTAGATCACATCGCTGTGAATCTGTTCCCTGATTTTTCCAGGTCGCGGCTGCAGCACTGGATTCAGGCCGGAGCGTTAACGGTGGATGGGCAGGCAAGACGTGCCAAGGACAAACTACTTGGCGGGGAATTGCTGGAAATAGATGCACCATTGGAGGCGCTTGATAGTCATGTCCCTCAACAGATGGAGCTGGATATTGAGTTTGAAGATGAAGACATCCTGGTTGTATGCAAACCTGCAGGCCTGGTTACCCATCCGGCTGCCGGGAACTACGATAACACCCTGCTCAATGGGCTTCTTTTTCACTGTGAAGAGCTGCAACACATACCCAGAGCGGGAATTGTTCATCGCCTGGACAAGGGCACCAGTGGACTGATGGTGGTGGCAAAAACCCTGCAGAGCCAAAACAAACTGGTCGATTTGCTACAGAAAAGAGAAATCACCAGACAGTACCAGGCGATCGTCTATGGAGTTGTTTCCCGGAGAGGAAGCATTGATCAGCCCATTGGTCGACATCCCAGCCATCGCACTAAGATGGCCGTTAGGGAGGACGGCAAACCTGCCAGAACTCACTACCGGGTGTTGAGTCGGTTCGCCGAACACACCCACCTGTCGATCACCCTGGAATCTGGTCGAACCCATCAGATCAGAGTCCACTTGAGCCACGTCCGGTTTCCCCTCGTGGGGGATCCGCTTTATGGTGGTACCTTTCGTCTGCCCCGATCGGGATCGGAGCAGCTTCAAGAGGAGTTGAGAGATTTCGAGCGTCCAGCACTACATGCTTTCGCACTGCAGTTGCACCATCCAACTACCGGAGCGCTGATGCGTTGGGAAAGACACGTGCCGTCAGACTTGGCACGCCTGCTGGAATTGTTGGCAGAAAATGATACTGGATGATCAGAGATCCACAGACCCGGATTGCGCCTTGGGCTTTATACGTCCCGAATGGCCGGCACCCCCCAACGTCAAAGCCGTTGTCACCACCCGGCAAGGCGGTTGCAGCATTGCGCCTTACGATAGTCTTAATCTAGCCATGCATGTTGGTGACCTGCAGCACAGAGTCTTGGCAAATCGACAGAAGTTACGCCAGAGCCTCGATCTTCAGCGCGAGCCACCCTGGCTTAACCAGATGCATGGGGTAGCGACCATCCGTGCGGATGAGAAGGGGGAGCGGCTCGCCGATGCAGCGTATACGGACAGACAGAAACTGCCATGTGTAGTCTTGGTGGCGGATTGTCTGCCTATTTTCCTGTGCGATCGTCAGGGAATGCGCGTGGCCGTGCTTCATGCCGGGTGGCGGGGACTGGCTGAGGGCATCATAGCAGCCACTGTCGGCCGGTTCTTGCCCGACGACGATCTGATTGCCTGGCTGGGACCAGCCATAGGGCCCTGCCATTACGAGGTGGGAGCGGAGGTTAAGGACGCATTCAGATCTGAGGTCGGCAGTTTCATACCGACCGCGCGGACGGACAAGTGGATGTTTGATCTCTATGGAGTGGCTAGGAAGCTCCTCGCCGAAAGTGGGGTCCGGGCAGTATTCGGCGGGAACTTTTGCACCTATTGCGAGCGGGAGAGATTCTTTTCATATCGCCGGGATGGAGATACTGGGCGAATTGCCGCCCTGATATGGCTGGATTGATGGCTGGCTTCAGCTAGGCGGTCCCACCTAGGCGGCCCCACAGTTATCCCTAATGGTTTTCTGAGCGTTTTCGATACGCTGTTGCTTTTCCTCATCCGTCAGTACCCGATCTCCGCCATCTGGGTCGTTGACTCGAAGCCGCGCGTAGGCTTGCAGTTTCGCCAGATTTCTCTTTCCGATGTTGCAATTGGATGCACGGATCCGAGCAATTTCCTCTGCAACAGCTTGTTCTTCTTTGTCCATCGACGCATCTGGCGCTGGTGCCGGTTGGGCCTGACTTTGGCCTGCCGGCAACCGCTTAGGTCGGATTCCTCTCTGAGTTGGAGCGTTTTTGGTTCCGAATGGCGCGGACTTGGAGACTAATTTTGCATCGACGTCTCTAGGGTTGCGCTGGGAATAGTTGGTTACGCCATCTTCATCGACCCAAATGTAGTATGGGTCTTCTGATCGAGCTGAATCGGTGAAGGCCAGAAACACTAAAGCCAAAATCACCAGAAGCGCATAGTGCAATGTCAATACTCCCTTGTTGAAGCCTTACCCCATGATTTTACTAGAAGATTGGTTGTTTTCACAGCGCAAGACGCCTTGGTCAATTAGTGAGGCGGTAGGGGTCTGCCCGTGCAGAGCCGCCTAGGTAATTGTTTTTTATAGAAAGATTGACATGGATATTCATTATGATCAAGAATGCCCGCCCTCTCATCCGGCAAGATGAAGAGGGAATAGGGTGGAACTGAAGCTTGGTTGAACTTGGTTCAGATTCAATCCAGCATTGATCAAGGTTAGGAGATACAGAGTTGGAATTGCTATCAGGTGGCGAAATGCTAATCCGCTCCCTTCAAGAAGAGGAGGTCGAGTTCATATTCGGTTATCCGGGGGGTACGGTACTGCATATTTATGATGCACTGTTCAGACAGAACAAGATACGCCATGTACTGGTAAGACATGAGCAGGGCGCAGGCCACATGGCAGATGGATACGCCAGAGCTTCAGGTAAGACCGGAGTGGCGTTGGTGACCTCAGGACCAGGGGCAACCAACTCATTGACCGCCATCGCCACGGCCTATATGGACTCAATTCCTTTGGTGGTGATTTCGGGACAGGTGCAAAGCCATCTCATCGGAACCGATTCCTTCCAGGAAACGGATATGGTCGGTGTCTCCCGACCCATCGTGAAACATAGCTTTCTGGTGAAGCAGGCGAAGGATATACCTGGGGTGATAAAAAAGGCCTTCTTCTTGGCAAGTACCGGCCGACCCGGACCGGTGGTCGTGGACATCCCTAAGGACATTACCCTCCCAACTGAAGTGTCGGAGTATGTATACCCCAAAAAGGTATCGATGCGGTCATATAATCCGGCCACCAAGGGACATTCTGGACAGATCAAGAAAGCTGCAAGCATGCTCCTGCAAGCTGAACGGCCGATGATCTTTGCAGGCGGCGGTGTGGTTCAGGGTGAGGGATCTGATCTGCTGACCCGCATCACCCGAATGTTGAATTACCCGATTACCAACACCCTGATGGGGTTGGGTAGCTACCCGGGCACGGATAGACAGTTTCTGGGAATGCTAGGGATGCACGGCACCTACGAAGCGAACATGGCCATGCACCATTGTGACCTGGTGTTTGCTGCCGGGGTCCGTTTTGATGACCGGGTGACCAATACCGTGTCGAAGTTCTGCCCCTATGCAAAGATCATCCATATCGATATCGATCCGGCCTCCATATCGAAAAATGTTATGGCAGACGTCCCCATCGTGGGGCCGGTGATTCCTGTGTTTGAAGAGCTGATCCAACTGCTTGAGGTGCAGCTGGCAAACAAGAATGTGGCAAAGTCGAATGCAGGTACGCTCGCCGACTGGTGGGATCAGATCGAGGGATGGCGCAACATGGACTGTCTCAAAGTCAACTCTGATGAGGACAGCAAGATAAAACCCCAACATGTCATAGAGACCCTATTTGAAGTCACTAAGGGCGATGCGATCATCACATCTGACGTAGGCCAGCATCAGATGTTCGCTGCTCTATATTACAAATTCGACCGACCCAGACAATGGCTCAATTCGGGTGGCTTGGGCACCATGGGATTTGGTCTGCCGGCAGCCATGGGAGCGCAGTTTGCGTACCCCGAGCAGACCGTCGCCTGCGTCACGGGCGAAGGGAGTATCCAAATGAACATCCAGGAACTCTCGACATGCAAACATAACGATTTGCCCATCAAGATCATCAATCTCAACAATGGCTACCTTGGAATGGTCAAGCAGTGGCAGGACATGCAGTATGACGGCCGCCACGCCCATAGTTATCTGGATTCTCTCCCGGATTTTGTAAAACTGGCGGAAGCCTATGGCCATATAGGTATTCTAGTGGATCATCCAGATGACCTTGAACCGGCGATGAAGGAAGCTTTCAGCCAGAAACATAGATTGGTGTTTCTGGATGTCAAAGTGGACCCCGATGAGCACGTATACCCAATGCTGGTGGCACCTAACGGGTCCATGCAGGATATGTGGTTAAGAAAGGGAGTCAGAACCTGATGCGAAGGATTATTTCAGTATTGATGGAGAATGAAGCAGGCGCTCTCTCCCGTGTCGTAGGCCTATTTGCGCAACGAAATTATAACATCGAAACCTTGAATGTGGCGCCCACTGAAGATGAAACCTTGTCCAGGTTAACCCTGACAACTGTGGCGACGGATGAGCAGACCGAGCAGATTACCAAGCAGTTGAACAAACTCATTGAAGTGGTAAAGCTTGTGGATCTGACCGAAGGTGAACACGTTGAGCGGGAATTGATGTTGATCAAACTCAGGGCCAGCGGTGCCATTCGTGCGGAAGTGAAGCGAACGTCAGATATCTTCAGGGGTCAGATTGTGGATGTAACCAGTAACGCATATACCATACAATTGACTGGCAGTAGCGATAAGCTCGACGCCTTTATCAGGTCTTTGTCTGAGGCCGTGGTCCTTGAAGTGGTGAGATCCGGAGTGTCAGGTCTCTCTCGCGGGGAAAAGGTTCTCTCGCTTTAGGTGGGATATCGTGTAGATCCAAGGGCTGAGCTAGGAGAGCAGGATTTGAGAACACTATCGAGAAGGCGATGATTGACAAAGACCAGAAGAGCGCGAACACCGTTCGGTCCCTTGCAGACCATCTGGATAAGAAACCTGAGAAGGACAAAAAAAGGCGACGTGGAATCTATCTGCTACCAAATCTGATTACCACCGGCGCCCTTTTTGCTGGCTTTTACTCCATCATCGCGTCTATGAACGGTTCACTGGAGAAGGCTGCGATCGCCATTTTCGTAGCCGGTGTTCTAGACGCAATGGACGGCAGGATAGCTCGATTGACCAATACCCAAAGTGCATTTGGCGTGCAATACGATAGTCTATCCGATCTCGTTGCTTTCGGTGTCGCACCTTCCGTCTTGGTGTTCAACTACACCTTGTCGGGCTTGGGGAACCTCGGTTGGATGGTAGCATTCTTCTTTATGGCTTGTGCGGCGCTACGACTGGCCCGTTTCAATACACGACCGGACAATACCTCTTTTACGGGGATGGCCAGCCCTCCCGCTGCAGGTGTCCTGGCTGGGATTGTCTGGCTGTGGTGTGATCTTGGCCATGCAGATGAAGTGGTCAGCCTACAATTTTCAATCCTCATCGCCATCATCACAGCCAGTGTTGCCCTGCTGATGGTGAGCAATTTCAGGTACTACAGTCCCAAGGGAATAAACCTGAAGGGTCGAGTTCCATTCTTCTACATGTTGGCAGTCATTCTGCTTTTTGTGGTGATCTTCTTGTACCCACCAGGTGTAATGTTGACCATAAGCGTGGTCTACGGCCTCTCTGGTCCCATCCAGGCATTATTCGGAAAACGTAGAAGGCAAACTGCTGAATCTGCACCCTAGACGGTAATGTCCACTGGTCAGTGAGGACTGGTTCTGTAACTGCTGAGCCGCCAATCAGCGACTAGAAGATCGTGGTCCTCAATCACTTTTTTCCTGAACTGAGACCGATCTGTGATTGCCGCTGTAAATCCGTAAGATTCTGGTTGCACAGGTCTTGTAATAGGGGATTCAGCGCGTATAATACGCCTCCTCTGATCGGAGCCGGCCGCAGTGTGGCCAGTGATTCCGGTGTTCTTTAACAGTTTGAACAAGCAATAGGTGTGGGTACTTGCTGACTTGAATGCTGGGTATCTTCATAGGTTGATAAGTCATCCGACGGATCACCCGATTTAGATATCTGCAGAATATTCAACGGCAAGTAACCTGTCTTCATATGAAGTGACATCACCTGATCTGATTGAAAAGTCAGATTGGTGGGGTCAGTTACATGAGACAAATTACGTGTTCCGTTGAGCCAAGCTTTGTGACCTTAAGTCACATTCAGGTCCTGAGAGATTTCTCAAAAGGAGATGTCGAGGGAGCTGAAGAGAATATCTGCAGTCGAATCGGAAGGTCTTCCTCAAGGGAGACCCAAGACGAACCTGCAGCAAACTTAAATTGAAGAGTTTGATCATGGCTCAGATTGAACGCTGGCGGCAGGCTTAACACATGCAAGTCGAACGGTAACGCGAGGCGCTTGCGCCTTGGCGACGAGTGGCGGACGGGTGAGTAACGCGTAGGAATCTACCCAGTAGCGGGGGATAGCCCGGGGAAACCCGGATTAATACCGCATACGCCCCACGGGGGAAAGAGGGCCTCTTCTTGAAAGCTCTCACTATTGGAGGAGCCTGCGTTGGATTAGCTAGTTGGTAGGGTAATGGCTTACCAAGGCTACGATCCATAGCTGTTCTGAGAGGAAGATCAGCCACACTGGGACTGAGACACGGCCCAGACTCCTACGGGAGGCAGCAGTGGGGAATATTGTGCAATGGGCGAAAGCCTGACACAGCCATGCCGCGTGTGTGAAGAAGGCCTTCGGGTTGTAAAGCACTTTCAGCGGGGAGGAAGATCCTTGGTTAATACCCAAGGTCAATGACGTTACCCGCAGAAGAAGGACCGGCTAACTCCGTGCCAGCAGCCGCGGTAATACGGAGGGTCCGAGCGTTAATCGGAATTACTGGGCGTAAAGCGCGCGTAGGTGGTTTGTTAAGTTGGA
>Ga0187833_10004038_pt1 | contig 14501 bp, 16 predicted proteins | sample ETNtaG_37_FD_167968 | JGI IMG/M metagenome (GOLD analysis project Ga0187833, IMG submission 167968) | Marine microbial and viral communities from oxygen minimum zone, Eastern Pacific Ocean - ETNP2014_SV_400_PacBio MetaG (Illumina Assembly) | ecosystem: Environmental > Aquatic > Marine > Hypoxic... | reverse complement strand
ATTAGAATGTTTGATAAATTAAAAGTTAAAATTATTGGACTAGTTGACAACATGAGTCACTTTATAGGAGATGATAGAAAGAAATATGCAATTTTTGGTGAAGGTGGGGTTAAAAAAACTGCAAAGGAGTTTCAAAAAGAATTTATAGGAGAAATTCCAATAGATCCAGAAGTTGGAAAGCAAGGAGACAACGGAACTCCAATTGTAGAGTATAATCCTGAACATGAAATTTCTAAAATTTATTTAAAATTTGCTGAAAAAATTAAATCAGATTTTTTCTAAAATCAAAATTCATATTAGTTTATAATGTTTCCAATAATAAATTTAACAAAAAGATTTAATAAACCTTTTTCTAAAATTTTTTTTGTTGCTTCTATAAAGGTGTTAATTTCTTCTTGAGAAATTATTAGTGGTGGTAAAAAAATCAAAGTTTCAGGCTGGGAATTATTAAAATGCAATAATATTTTATGCTTATGTAAAAATTCTCTTACTATTGCTCCCATTAAAACAGTTTTTATATTTTTTATAAAAGGAATTTTAATTTTTTTAAATACAATATTTGAAATTATATTATCAAAATCAAATTCTATTCCTATAAAAAGACCTTTGCCTTTTATTGATTTTATATATTTGGGATATTTATTTTTAAGTTTATCTAATTCCAGAAAGGTAATTTGAGATTTTTTTTTAACAGTTTCAAGAAACCTTTCATCAGAAATAATATTTAATGTTTCAATACCAGTTGCACATGCTTCGCCTAGTCCAAAAAATGTTGTGGTATGTAGTGTGCTTTTATTAATTGATCCATAGGCTCTATTAAATAATTTTTTTCTAGCAATCATTGCACTTATTGCATTTTTTCCACCTCCCAAAGCTTTTGAAGTTGTTACAATATCAGGCACACAATTACTATTTAAAAAAGAAAATAAATCTCCCGATCTTCCAAGACCGCACTTAATTTCATCAAAAATAACAGTTATATTATTTTTTTTTGATATTTCACAAATTTCTTTTAAGTAATCTTTTTTTGCACACTCTACTCTTTGTCCTTGTATGGGTTCTACTATAATACTAATGATTTTTTCTTTTGAAAGTTTTGAAATAATATTTTCATATGCCTGGATATCATTGAAAGGAATTTTAATTGTATTCTCTTTTGGTAATCCTACTAAAAAACCTTCAGAAAAATTTTCAGTATCTGTTAAAGATAATGCTCCAAGGGTTTTGCCATGGTAACCTTCATTAGCTGAAATAAAATACTTTCCTTCTTTACCTTTTGCCATAGTTGAAAGTTTTATTGCAGCTTCTACAGACTCAGCGCCAGATACAGCAAAAAAAGTTACCTCTAAATCTTCTGGTAAAATTTGAGCAAGATTATAAGCTAATGCTGCTTGCAATTTATTGGGACCAAACTTTTGTATATCAACAATATTTAAATCCTGAAACTTTCTCTCAACTTCAATTATTTTTTCATGATTGTGTCCTAAAGCGAGAACTCCAATTCCAGATGTAAAATCAAAAACTTTGTCACCATTTCTCATTTCTAATGTACATCCTTTGGCTGATTTAATATCTAAAATGTTTAATCCTAGTATCCTAAATGCAGTTGCTAAACCTTTGTTTACATAATTTCTGTAATATTTAATTGTTTGTTTATGTGATAGGTTTAAACACTCTTCAAAAGACAAAATTTTTTTCATAGTTTTAATTTTATTATATTATAAATAATAAGAATAATTAACATATTATAAAAATTCTAACTATTTTTTTTTCAAGTATTAATAAATATGGTATTAAATTTTTGTTTTTGGTATTTCTCTATGAATTTTTAAATATTTATAGATTAAGATTTTCAGACTATGTTGTTTTAGACTCAATAAAAAAAAATATGAGCCTTGTGTTCCAATACTTTATTATTGCCTTTCACAAATAAATAAAAAATATATATTGATAGATTTCGGATGTGGTAGGGGTAGAGTTATTGATTATTTTAAAAAAAATACTTTTTTTTCAAAAATAATTGGAGTTAAAATAAATAAAAAATTAGAAAAAGAGTTGTTACGCTTAAATAGTAAAAGAATAAAAATTTATATTAAAGATGTTTCTGATAAAAATTTTTTAAATTTTTATCATCCATTTGCTGAAGATATGTTTATTAAAATATTAAAAACATTTTTGTCCAAAAATAAAATGGAACTAAAAATAGTTGTTATGAGAGAAATATATCTCAGAAAAAAATTGGTTGAAAAATTTAAAATTAAAACTGAAAAAATTCATAAATTACTTAATATTTATACTTATAAACATCGTTAAAAATTCTACTGGTCATTTCAGAAACTATTAATAAATTTGAATCATAATTTTTTTTTATTTCCTCAAATTTTTTGTAATTTGTGTACATCTGTTTAAATTCTTGATTGTTTAAGCAAGGTGTCTTGCCTAGATAGACTTGACCATTATATTTAATAGTAATCTCATTAATTTTACGTATTGTAGTTTCAAATTTTTTTCCTTTTTCATAAGGAATATCTAGAGTAAGACAAAAACCATTTTTACTAAGCCCAAAAATATATCTTTGATCTGCTGGCCTGTAAAATTTAAAAGATGACATATATGATGAATAACCATTATTTTTTATTAATTTTTCTATTTGTTTAATCGCTTCTAAATAATTATTAGCATCAAACACAACATGATATTCTATAAAACCATTTTTAAAAAAATAATTGTAAAATGGAAGATATTTATCTCCTAAGAAATTCATTGAAAAATAATTTTCTACAATGCTTCTTTTTTTTTCTGAAATTTTTCTACTTGCAATTTTTGAAAAAATATATTCAATTAATCGATCAACAATCAATAATTTATTAATTAATAATCCTGAATTAATTAAATAAATTAATAAATTTGCACTAGTATTATCTATTTTAAGATTTTCATTATTTGAAAAATTTGAAGAATAAATTTTTCCGTCATTTAAATTATTATTATATCTTGTAAAATTTAGCGAACCTATATTGTGTTCATAATTTTTTATTAAACTCTCTGACTTCTCAACTGCATCGTCTATATTTTTCACACATGTAACATCTGTATTTATAATAACTGTTTTGATTTTTCTTAATCTAATTTTCGCTTTTAAAATAATTCCAAAAATACCTAAGCCACTAATCACAGCATAAAATAGTTCATCATTTTTAAATCTAGAACATTTCATTAAACCTCTATCCGGAGTTAATAATTCAATTTCTTCAACATAGTCTCCAAAATAACCTTTAGATGAACAATTTTTTCCATGAACATTGTTTGATATTGCTCCTGCGATAGTTATAAATTGAGATGCTGGAGACACATATAGAGTCCAACCTTTAGAAATTATAAATTTAAAAAGGTTTAATAATGAACAAGAGCCTGAAACGTCAATTTCACCATTTTTTTTATCAAACGATAATATATTTTCTTTAGAAACATATTTTAAAACAATATTATTTTTATTTAATGTATTGTCACCATATGATCTTCCAGCGCTTCTAAAACTTATTTTTTTATTATTTTTTTTTGCATAATCAAAGATTTCTTTAATAATTTCAATATTTGAAGTTTCTGTATAATCACATTTTGAAAAATCGCATTTCCCCCACCCATAAATTTTCTTATTCTTAAAATTAATCATTCATTTAATTATTTGCTATCAATCCAATAATTAATATTATTATATGCGGTCATTACAGAGTCAATTCGAATTTTGTTTCTTTTGATAATTTTTATATATTTTTTTATATCTTTAGTTCTATTCCATCTGTCTGGAGAGACTAAACATTTATGGAACTTATTTAAAATCTTGTTATTTTTTTTATTTATTGGAAATTTTGTAAAAGTATCTATCCAAACATAATTTAATTTTTTTATATATTTTTTAACTGTTTCAATAGATTCTTCTTCTGAAAATCTAATTGCAATATTTTTTATTCCTTTTTTTGTAGACTTATACAAATAAGGAAACTCAACATCTAATAAAAAGTATTTTTTTATATTTGCTTTTTTAATCTCTTTAATTACCTGATCTTCTATTCCGGCCTCTTTAATATTTGCTACGAGTAATGAATGATTATATTCCTTTAAATATTTTTTTAAATCATCTCCAGATTTATAAGGATCATGAGATAAAACTAATTTTTTTTTATAAGACCTTATGTCTATTTCTACTCCATACACTTTTGGAATTTTTTTTAATTTTTTTATCGAATTTATTCTATGAATTACTAATTTCATATTATTTAAATCTTAATCTAAAAATATATACTAGCGACCTTATTGTTAACTTTAATTTACCTTTTAATGAATCGCCTCCTTTTGCAATACCTGCAACTCTTTTTTTATAAATCACCGGATATTCAATTATTTCAAAATGATTTTTTTTTGAAATATATAATAAAAAAAGATCTAAAGAAAAATCCTTTGGGGCATTAATTAGACTTTTTAAAATTTCTCTGGAAAAAATTTTTGGTTGAGCATTAATTTCACTAAATTTTTTGAGAAAAAGAATTGAAGCAATTAATGCCATGAAATTTGAAAAAAATGCATCAAAAAAATTTCTCTTAATCCTTTTTCCTTTAACAATACACTTTTCTGTCATTAATTTTGACATATTTGTTTTATATGCAAGCACCGCATCATTTAAATCACATTGAAGATCACCATGAGTCCAAGATATAATAGAGCTTTTAGCTACTTTAATTCCCTCTAAAATTCCTCCACCATAACCAAGATTTTTAGAGAGATCTACAATATTGAAAATGTTTTTTTTATTAAGGTGATTTAACTCAGCAGAGGTATTATCAGTTGATCCATTATTAACTAAAATAAAATCTAAAATTAGATCTTTGTTTTCTTCTTTTACTATTTGTATTTGTTTTACTATTTCTTTTAGATTTTGTTCTTCATTATAACATGGGATAATTACGCTCAAATTATTCATCTATATTTTGTTTTAAGTATTTTTTTAAATCTGAAGGTATGCCCCATCCAAAATACTTTTCAACTAAATTTACTTTTACCTTAAGATCTGATTTTACACAAAGTTCAGCAACACTGTCCAGGTAGAACTCATTATTTACTCTTAAATTATTTTTTAAAAGTTTTTTTGCATAATCTATAAAGTTTTTTGCTTTCTTAAAGCTAAAAGTCCCAATTATTGTATGATCATTCCATGGGTTTTTACTCAATTGTTTTTTACAAGTTACCTTCGTAGCATATCCTTTATTATTTATTTTAACATATCCATACATATTAGGATTTTTTTTTACGACTTCTTTATTTTTAAAAGTCCATATTATCAAATCTGATTTTTTCATTTTTTTTTTAAAAATATTTTGATTGTATTTCATAGAATAGTCACATGAACCAATTGTTAATATGTCATTATCTTTAAGTAGTTTGATGGCTTTTAAACACGAAATAGCTTGACCACTTGTTTTTCTTTTTAAAGCAATTATTTTAGATTTTGGAAAATAAAATTTTATAATTTTATCAATTGAAAATTTTTTAATATGCTTTTCCAAACATACAAATATATATTTATTTGCTTTAGGTAGAGATTTCGCAGCTCTAACAAACATTGGTTTTCCATTAATGTTTACAAGTGGCTTGGGTATTTTATATCCATTTTTTTTAAATCTAGAACCAGAGCCTGCTAAAGGCATTAAGTTTACTTTTCGTACCATTATTTACTAAATTTAAACTCTCTTATTTTTTTATGTTTGTCTTTGTTTATTTTCCATAGACTTATAGTTTTAATATTATTTTCAAAATAAATTTTAGTTTTTATAAATCTTAGATAATCTTTTTTTTTATTAAAATTTTTTATTGAACCAATAGTAAAATGGGGCTTCCAATGAGAACCAACAAATGGAAAACCATATTGTAATACACTTTTTTTTAATTTTTTATCTAAAAGTTTAATATTTTTAATTTTTTTTTTTTTAATAAAATGTTTTAATTTCTCAGCTAGTTTTTTTTGAAGTATAAAAATATTCTTATTTTTTTTTATGTTTAAATATATTGTATCTTTGCCAGTAAATTTATCATCTAAAAAAACATCTGTTTTATCAATTTTAATTTTGAAAGATTTGAATTGATCAACTACATTTTGTATTTCTTCAATGACTCTTTGTTGTTTAGATAAATTTGCGACATAAATTGTAGAGTGAGGAGGGTGATTAATGTATTTAAGACTTATGTAATTTTTTTTAATTTTAAATTTCCATTTTATTATAAAATTTCTAAGTTTGCCTTTTGGTTCTAAAAAAATTCCTAACATTATTTTAAATTTGAAAAAATTTTTTTTATTTTATCTCTTCTGATATTTGGATAAAATCTGTTATTCATAATAATAAATTCTAATTTCATTAAATGGGGAATATATATTTTATACCACTTTTCCTTTGGTATATTAAAAGTTTGGCCTATTAAAACTCTCAAAAATACATTGTGAGTTATTACACAAGAATTTTTTGAATTTACTTTAATTAATTTATTTATAAAATTGTTAACTCTAATGCTTACATCTTTATAAGACTCACCATCCGGAAATTTTGGATCTTTTTTTTGAATCCATTTTTTTTTAATTAGAGGAAAATTTATCATCAAGCTGTGTAAATTCATTCCCTCTGCTTTACCATAATTTATTTCTAATAGATTTTTGTCACAAACATAATTTTTGTTTTGAGATAAAATTTTTACAGACTCTGTACATCTCTTTAGTGGGCTAGTGTAAATTATTGAAAACTTTTGTTTTTTAATTTGATTTTTTTGCTTAACTATACTGGGATTTCTATTTTGACCTAAAAAACTCCCGTCATTTAACTTTGTTCTTTCGTGTCTAAAAAAAACTATTTTTTTTGCCACACGCGATAAATTATTTAAATTATTTGCGTATTCTTTAATAAAAGTTATCATCCATTTGTCAAATTTCTTTTCAAGGATAAAATTAAAATTCTCTTTTTTATCAAATAGATAATTTATATTTTTAATGTGTTTAGTATAAAAACTTCTACCGAAGTACTTAATAATTTTTTTATCATTTTTTTGAAATGAATATAATTTATTTTTTTGATTTATGTATTTTATATAATTTAAAATTAAGTTTTTAGTGATATGAAAGTAAAACTCAAATTTATCTCTTTTTAAAAGATTAATATTTTTTGAGATAATTTTATAACTTTTGTTATTAAACTTATATTGTCTGTAAGAAATTTTTTTTTTTATTAAGTCTCGTAAATAACTTTCAATTCCTCGTCTTCCTTCAACAAAGTCTCTTAATTGTAAAATTCCGACTGGGAATAAATTATTTATTTTATTTTTGTAGAAAAAATTACTTCTTTCCCAATCATAAACTGTGAATGGACTTTTAATGCAGTGATTTATATGGCCCTCGACATCATATATCATCAAATGAATTACTAAATCACCTTTTTTTTTATTAAATTTTAATGGTCCAAATGTTGGATTAATTATCAATCTATCTTTCTCTAAATTAAATTTTTTTGGGTTTATTTTTTTTATTATTTTTAGATATTTTCTAAAGTTTTTTTTATCTAGTCTGCTTGTAATAAGTATTAAATCAATATCATTGATTTTATTTAAATTATTTTTATCAATAAAAGATCCAACAAAAGTTAAACTAATTACTTCCTCTTGTTTTCTTAAATCAAAAATGAATTTATTAATAATTTTTTTTCTTAATGCTTTTTTGATACTAACCATTATATTTGGCTGATTGAAATTTTAAAATTTCTTTTGCGGGATTTCTACTTGATATTATGGCAGAATTGGATACTACATCATCAACTTTAAGAATTTTTATAATATTTTTATCAACTCCACCATCAACACAAATTCTAAATTTTTTTCTAAAATCAATATCATTAAAATACTCAATATAATCAAAAGTTTTAAAATTAAATTTCTGACCTGAAAAACCTGGATCATCTACAGATAAAATTAACAAATTTGAAGTTTTTTTTAATACATTTAATATTTTTTTTGGAGGTGTTTTTAATGTTATGGCAATCCCAAATTTTTTATTTTGTGCCTCAATTTTTTTTCGCAATTCATATAAATTTTCATTTATTTCATAATGAATAAAAATTATATCGGAATATTCAATTATATCTTTTAAAATTTTAGAAGGTTTTTTTGACATTATATGAGTTTGTATTTCGTGATTTGGCCAAGTTTTTTTTATCTCCGAAAGAACTGAGATATCATTTTTAAGTTTATTTTTTGAAAAACTTTTTTCAACTATATCTATATGAATAAAATTCGAGTTATTGCCTATTGTAGCAAAAATTTTTTTTAAATTTAATTTTTTATTCAAGTAAAAAGCAATACCAATTTTTTTAAAATCACTAAAAGAAAACTGTCTATGTAGAAAATAACCAATTATAAAAAAACTGCCTGAAGTTATCAGTCTAGTTAACTCATAAGATAAATTTTCGAGAATAAAGTAGTAACTAATTATTTTTTGAAAAGACCAAGAAAAGAAAGAAATACTAAAAAAAAATATAAACGCTTTTATTATTTTTGATTTATGAACTTCAAAATTGTAAAAAAAATTAAAATAAAATGCGAAACAAATTCCAACTAATAGTGCAAAAAAATCAGATAAATCTTGATTTATTTTGAATATATAAAAAAAATTATACGTAAATAATTCAAGTAAAATTGAAAGAAAACCAATAATTATGAAAATATTAAAAAACTTAAATTTTTTTATAAAAATTTGAATATTACTTCGTTTCATTGTCTCTTTTTTTTCTTTTAACATTATTATTGACCATAATAAGAATTTTTGCCGTGTTTTCTATAATAATGTTTTTTATGCAAATCATTTGGTAGTTTTTTTATATTTTTGTTTAATGCCTCGGTATTAAATGCTGATTGAGCAATGAATTCAATTGCAAATGCATTTTCCAAGGCATCTTTTGTTGAAGTTACCAAGACAAAACTCCATGGTTAGCAATCAGAATTCCTGGTATGTCAGATGGGTTTATTTTTAATTTTTTTAATATTGCATTGCCAATTTCTTCTTCATAATTTATTTTTATATTTTTTCTACCTAACAAATTTGTGATTGGTATTTCTTTGGGATAATAATCTGCGTGCGTAGTTCCATAACACGGTATAGATCTTCCACTTTGTGCCCAAGATGTGGCTATTAGTATTTTTTTATTTTTATATTTTTTTGAATGACCGGTTCTTTCTAATTTATTAAATTTTTTAATGTTTGGTAAATTTTTGTTTAAATATCCAATATGTTCTTTTAAGAAATATTTAATTTTTGTTTTTAAAATATTCATCAATTTTTTATATTTATTTTTTAGATATAATTTTTTTTTCAATATATTTAAGTGTTTTAATACCAGATCAAACAATATATTCAAAAAAAATACAAAAAAATATTTTGGATATAAAAATCTAGAATATTCCGTCGTAAAAGCAGGCTTTAAGTATCCTGTAAATTTACCAAATAGTCCAACCACCATCAACAGGCAAATTTATTCCCGTAATATATGATGAATTAGGAGAACAAAGGAATACTACTGAAGTTTTTAGATCTTTAAGTTTTCCAGTTCTATTTAGTGGAACATTTTTTTTTAAATTTTTTATAAAATGTTTATTTTTTTGAATAATTTTATTTGGAAAAGGACCGGGACTGATACAGTTAACTCTTATATTGTACTTAGCTAGGTGAATTGCGGCATACTTAGTGTATTGAATTAACGCTGCTTTAGCAGCACCATAATATGGAGGATTATTAAAATGTGTAGATTTATAATTTTTAATATTTGGACTTATTACTCCATACATTGATGTTATATTTATAATAGATGAAGTGCCAGCTATTTTGGTTAGAGGTCATGCACCATTTGTTATAGGAAATAGTGCAACAAACGCACTTGAAAATTCAATCGTTTTAGAAGAGGTAGCTGAGATGTATTATAAATCTTTCATACTAAACAAAAAAGTTAGATTCAACAAAGAACTATTACATAAACATTTTAAAAGAAAAAACGGACCAAAAAAATATTACGATCAATAAGTTTAAAATTTTTTTATTTATCCTAAATCGTATTTTAATAATATATTTGTCTAAATAGTATCATTTATAAATAAACACCTTAATAAAGTTGGGACTTTGTTTTGCAACATAAAGAGGAGACTCTCCAGATAAATATTTTATGTCCTCAAACATAAATAATTCATTAAATTGGTTTGTTTTAAGGAATTTTAGTAATTGTATTAAGTCTAGTTCATTTTTTTTTGAAAATTTATAATTTATAAATGCAATAGAACCATCGATATCCTTAATATTTTTTAGAATACCTTCATTAAGTTGTTCTATATTTTCGTACCTATAATACCTTTTTGGACAAATATTTATTCTAATTTTAATTGATTTCATATAGCAGATTTGACTTATCGTAGAATCACTCGCTATGTATTTTATATTATATTTATCAATTAAATTATTTATCTTTTTTTCATCTAAAAGATCTTTGTGATAATTTAAAAAAATTGGATAATTTAGAAAAAATATTGAAGTAATCAAAAATATAATTATGACAGAAAATAGATAATTTGATTTAAATAAAAAATCATTAATATTTTTTATTCCTATAGTAAAAATTATAGCAACTATAGGTGTTAGCCACAAAAGATGCCTGGTTGGACCAAAGGTAGTTTGATTAAAAAAAACTAAACCACACCAATAAAATAAGGTAAGAATGAACATTAAAAAAATAACCTTCTGTGTTTCATTTGCTTTTTGATTATATATATTAATGAGACCCAACATTGTTATTAAAAAAATTATACCTTGCAAAATTTCTGCACCTGCGAAACTATCTAAAAAAAATGATAAATTTTTACTTATAATTAAATATAAATTATAGACAAAAAATTTAATATATTCCCCGTCTTTACCAACAATAGAATATTCACCATTTATACCAGCTGAATCTGTAACACCATAATTTTGAAGGTTAAGTTTTATCATATAAAGTAACAAAGGTGAGATCATGATTGAATACATTAAACCGCAAATAAAAAGATTAAAATTTGAAACAGAAAAAAGTTGTCTTTTTTTAAAAAAATTTTTGATAAATTTAAAAATAAAAAATGAAGGCATTAAAACTACAGATAAATAAGAAGTATAAGAACAACATGTTAAGATAAGAGAAAAATAAAAATTTTTTTTAAATTTAATTTTATAGTTATCAATAAATACTTTTTTATTATCTAAATATATATTTTCTCTCAAAAATAAATAAAATAATAAAGTAACAGCAAAAACTCCTGCTGAATAATTGTAGCTTCTCTGACTTATAAAAATTATTGGATATGAAAAGACTAAAACTAAACTTGGTAAAAAAAGTAAAAAAATATTACTTTTAAATATTTTTCGAGAAATTTTATATGTAATTATTATAGTTAATATTGAAAAAATTGCAGAAGGTAATCTGGAATAGATTTTTAAATCATAAAAATTTTGTTCTAAATTTATCATCCAGCCAAAAATAAAATATTGCAAAGGAGCATATGTTGAAGTTTTAGAAGCTGCTAAATTAAAAATTAAATTTGAAATTTTTTCTTGGATTAAATTAATAAAATCATTTTCTTTTGACTCCAGTTCTCTAATATAAATTTTAATATCACTGTTATATGTTGGACTTTCTTTATCATTTGCAAGATCAAATATATTTAGATTATCATATGTTAATTTGTTCAAAGAGATTAAATCGTCTATTTCGGTATAAAAATTTCCTAAGTTATAAAACCTAGTAAAGAATGCAAGAAACAAAATAAAAATTATCAGAAATAATTTATTATGATTACTTAATAATTTTTTTAAATAAGTTGAATTTAAATTTTTCACTAAATAATAATGTTTAATTATTCCACATCAAATTTAAAACATAAAATCACTAAGTTGTCCATCCACCATCTACTGGAAGGTTAATTCCAGTAACATAAGATGAGTATGGTGAGCCAGGATACTCGTGAATTATTGATAAAATAATTTCTTTATCATTTTTAAATTCATCAGGTAAAGTGTCAAATTTTCTACAATCTTTTTTAACTTGTGATAATGCTTTTTTTTTGTCCACGATTATAAATATATTCCAAATATAATTAATATTAAAGACTTAACTCAAGGGTTTGCTGAAAAAATTAAATCAATTTATTTTTAATATCAACTTTTTCACTTATATTCAATAATATCAATTAATCTTTTAAATTTAACCAATTAATTTCATATATTTTTTTTCCAAAATATTTTGATCCTTCTAAAGTGTAATGATTGTGATCATAAAAAATTTTTTCATTATTTTTTGTTAAAACATCACAAGTTTTTTTTTCAGAATTACATGTATATTCATAAGGATTTAAAAAATTAAGATCATATTTTTTAGAAAGCATTATTAAAGATTTATTAATTTTAGTGTTTTCATTAATCCAATCATGGTATTTTTTCGAAAAAATAATGTTTATTTCATCCCAATTAATTTTTTTTTCTCTATTTTTAAAAATATAATTGTCTATAGGTGTCATTCCAATATCAAGAAATGTGAACTCGGGTCTTTTTAAAACTATAATAATTTTTTTTCTATTTTTATAACTAATTTTTTTTATAATTCCCCATAAATCACTTCCATTTTTCCAATTAAAACAAAATAAAATTGTATCTGAATTATTTAACAATTCCTTATGTTTATTGTCATAAATATTTTTATCATAACCAAGATGTATAAATTCTTTATCAAAAAATAAATTCCTATTCAAATGAAATGCATTGAATAGATCCATAGAATTTGAGTCTCCTATCATTAAAATCTTTTTGTTTTTTGAAAGAAATTTTTTTTTATTATTTTCGTTAGTATAAGTAATTGATAACCGAGTTAAAAGTTTGTTATCAAATTCATAGTTTTCAATTTTAGGTACCCTTGATTTAATGCCATCAGTATTTACGATTTTAAATGAAATTATAACTAAAAAAAGTGCAACACTACTGATTATCAAAAAGAAGAATTTTCTCTTTATAAATCTTTTATCTCTAAAAGGCCGTTCTATAAAAAAGTACGTAAGAATTGATAAAAAAATAATGGCAAGGCCAAGGAAAATTTGCTCGTAAATACTAAATGCAAATTGATGAATTCTGTTAAAAGCAAAAATTGGGTAATGCCATAAATACAGTGAATAAGAAATTAAACCAAAACCAACAAATATTTTACTAGATAAAATTTCTGTTACTAGTTCACCTTTTTTTGCATAATTTAAAATTAAAATCGTCCCAAGAACAGGAATAATTGTTAAAATAGAAGGATGAGACACTTTATCATTGAAATAAAAGATTGAAAAAGTAATCAATAATACTCCAATGAATGGAAAATAATTTTCAATTTTACTTTTTTTATTATTTGAGTTTTTCATTTCATAAAAAAAATATAAAGCTCCTGATAGAAGTTCCCACAACCTTGATGGTAAAATATAAAAATTTAACTCTTTAAATAAAATAGTTCCGATATGTGAAAAAATTAACGAGGAAATTATTATAACCTTGAAAATTGTGATAATTTTATTTTTAAAATTTTTTAACAAAAAAATAACAATTAGAGGGAAAAAAATATAAAATTGTTCTTCGACAGATAAAGACCAAGTATGTAATAATGGTATTGCTAAGGACTCTATTGCATCATATGCTTGTCCAGAAATATAGAAAAAAATATTGACGAAATTAGTGACTTCGATAAATCAACATAAGCAGATGGTAATAATAAAAAATAACCAAAAAATACAGTAAATAAAAGAATAAAAAAAAGCATAGGAAGAATCCTTCGCATTCTTCGCTCATAAAAATTTATAAAAGAAAAACTATTTTTTTTAGAAAATTCTAAAGTTATTAGTTTTGATATTAAATATCCTGATATTACAAAAAAAATATCAACACCATAAAATCCGCCTTGAAATACTTGCCAATCAAATATTTGAATTTTAGCGTGATAAAAAATTACAGCAAATACTGCAACAGCTCGCAGACCATCTATCTCTGGTCTATAATTTTTTTTTAACATTACATTTTTTAGATTATTTTTTCCTTAAGATCGAAAGCTTCCATCAATTCGTTCCATTCTCTTTTTGATAAACCAGATTGGTCGAGTGATACATTTTCACCTTTGATTAATTTTTGAATCACTGATTTTCCTTTTGCTGAAACTTCTGTTCCACCAACTCTATAATCCAAAAAAGCTTCATAAGTTATGGGCACCCATCTCTTAACAGTATCCAACATTGCATCTGCATAAGCTCTAATTTCAAATTGAGCATGATGATCTGCTCGAAGTCTTAAAAAATTCATTAAATTTAATAAATCAATTTTCCAATACCATTGTGTATATGTATTTAAAGTTAGGTTCATTCTAGCAAGCTCTCTTGCAAGT
>Ga0187833_10004037_pt1 | contig 14501 bp, 13 predicted proteins | sample ETNtaG_37_FD_167968 | JGI IMG/M metagenome (GOLD analysis project Ga0187833, IMG submission 167968) | Marine microbial and viral communities from oxygen minimum zone, Eastern Pacific Ocean - ETNP2014_SV_400_PacBio MetaG (Illumina Assembly) | ecosystem: Environmental > Aquatic > Marine > Hypoxic... | reverse complement strand
CCTACGATGGACATACGGTTGAAGCCGCCCTTAAGCAAATCAAAAGAATCACAGGAAAACAGCCGGAAATCCTGATTGCAGACCGGGGTTACAGGGGCCAAAAGGAATTGGGTAAAACCCGGTTGCTCACTCCTTCTGCCCCTCTGAAATCAGACTCTCAATACGATTAACGTCGACAAAGAAAAAGATTCCGTAAACGAGCTGGACTGGAAGCCACCATCAGTCACTTGAAACAGCACTATCGAATGGGGAAATGTTACCTCAAAGGAGAATTAGGCGATCAGATCAATGTTACCCTCGCTACTGCAGCCTATAACCTGCGTCAATGGATCCGGCTCAGGTTGGATTCTTTTATTTCTCTTTTTTTAAAGACCTGAAATTACGCATTTCCCAGCATCTAATCTCTCTTTGAGATATACATTAAGTTTTTAAGCATCAACTATATAGTATTTTATTATAAAATAAAGTATTTGATTTTTTAATTAATTCAAAAAATTAGGGTTGGTATTCTATTAATTCAAAAAATTAATTTTATTACATTGGTCCGATACATTTAGGACCTAAATCTACAGCACTCATTGAAGCATCAAAACTTTTAAGAATCATGTCGTTTTTAATCTCAGAACTGCCAACTTCATTCCAGAGATTATTGAACTCACCAGGATCCTGCTCCAAATCATAGAGTTCCCCTAAACCCAATCCATGGTAAACAACAAGTTTGAAGACTTCATCACGAAGCATGGTGGCGCGGGTGTGAAATGGTTGATTTAGTGCATCAAAAAATTCACTTCGAACTATAGGTTTGTGTGATTCATGAAGCTTTGATCCTGTTAGAATAGGCCACAATGACTGTCCCTGCATGTATGCTGGTTGAGGAATTCCAATTATTTCGAGCAACGTAGGTGTAATGTCCATCAGTTCCACCAAGGCTTTGCATTGAAGGTTAGTTTTTACTATACCAGGCCAAGAAAAGATTAAGGGAACATGGACGAGTCCTTCGTAAAATCGACAACCTTTTTCAATCAAACCATGATCCCCAAGTGATTCTCCATGATCAGTCGAATATATGATCAGAGTGTTTTCTAACTGACCGGTTTCTTCCAAAAATTGAACAAGTCTTCCGAACTGATCATCAATCAGTTTGATCATCGCATAATAAGCCGCCTTAAGTGTCCAGGCATCTTTATCTCCAGGAGATGGATGATCTCCTCTAACACTGTCAGCATTTGGAGTCCTGGGGAGAATTGGGTCACAGATATCCAATACCTCTGGTCTACGGGCTTTGGATTGAAAATCTATCGGCTCAAGAATCTTTTGCTGAATCAAGTCTGATTCACGGAAAAGAGGATCGGGCATGGACTTGGGATCAAACAAATCCCGATACTGTTTTGGAGGATTGAAAGGAGGATGGGGATCATAAACATTGACACTCAAAAACCACGGTCTCTCCCGCTTTTCTTCAATGAATTCAATCGAACGATCTGTTCCCCAGGTGGTTTGATGAAGTTCTGCAGGAATTCCTTGGATATCTCTCACCAATTCTTTGAGGCTGCCCCCTTTTTGCCGAACCCAATCAGCATAATCATGACCCTCTTGCCAATCATCCCTGGGGGCATGACTCCATTTAAAAAAACGATAACCGTCATCCACCCTGGGTTCGATTCTTTGAAAAGAACTTGCCAAATGAAGTTTTCCCACTAGGCCACAATCATATCCATGATCACTCAAGATCTTTGAAATCAATGGGTATTGATCTGTGTAAACAAAATTTCCATTCCTCGGAGTGCGTATAGCATTGGGATAACAACCTGTTAGGAAACTGGCCCGGCTGGGTGTGCAGATAGGGGACTGACAGTAAGTCTGAGTGAAGGCAGTCCCTTTTACGACTATACGATCTATGAAGGGAGTACTTACATCGGGGTTGTTGAGTGCACCTATGGTGTCATATCGCTGCTGATCAGTACAATACCATAGGATATTTGGTAAATCTTTCTTCATGAACGGTGATAAAATTGTTGACAAACGTTATCTAATAGCTTAAAAGTCTGATATATTACATATCTCTTCATAATATATCAAGGAAAATGCCTATGAATTAAAACCCTATCTTATCCTGGACACAAAACTCTTATGACATAAACCAATTGGAGAAAAATGGAAAAATTAATTTTACGTAGTCTTAAAATATTAGTCATTATTAGCCTATTTTTCACAGTAAATCTCTTTGCTGCCGAAAAGCCGAAGATGGGGGGAACCCTAAATGTTGGGCTTCATATACCATTTGCAACCTTGGATTGGCAATCTACGGTTGGGCATCCAGCACCTCAAGTCCAAAGCAACGTATGGGAGGGTTTATTTGCATATGGAGCTGATTTCACCGCTGCCCCAGAACTAGCTGAGTCATATGAAGCTTCCTCTGATGGCAAGACCTGGACCTTCAAATTACGGAAAGGTGTTCTGTTTCATAATAATGATGAAATGACAGCTGAAGATGTAATTGCTTCCATAAAACGTTGGCAGAAAGTAGGTCCCAAAGGTGCTTCATTAACTACAAATAAAATTCAAGCACTAGACAAATATACGGTTAGATTAAACTTTAATAATCCTATTGGGCAAACTTTACTTCTTCTTCTTGGGTCAGATGAAAATAAATGTGTAATCATGCCAAAAGAAGTTGCTGAAGCATCACCTGAAAGTGGCAATTTGACTGAAATAGTAGGGACTGGTCCTTATAAGTGGACTGAATATAAAGAAGATCAATATGTTAGACTGACTAAATTTGATAAATATGTGTCACGTAATGATAAACCTAATTATCAAACCGGTAAAAAAGTCCCATATCTTGATCAAATCGTTTTCTGGATAGTTCCTGAGTATACGACTCGTTTAGCAGGTCTAGAAACTGGTGATTATGATGTCATTACAAAGGTACAAACTGCTGATTATGATAGATTAAAATCATCTAAAAACGTAGAAGCCATAATCAAGGGACCTGCAAATAATATATATTTAATGTTTAATCAACAAAAAGGACTTACAAGTAAATTAAATATTCGCAGAGCAATACAAGCGGCAATAAATGCTGAAGAAATCATGGGTGCGGCAGTTCCTAATTCAAAATTCCGTGTAATTGATCCAAGCTTATATCCACCTGAAAGTGCTTATTACAATTTTGCAGGAGGGGATCTTTATAATCAAAATGATGTCGAAAAAGCTCAAGAGTATCTTAAAAAAGCTAACTATAATGGTGAGCCTATTACATTTCAATCTATTGCAACAAATCCATTGCAAGTCCGTGTAGGTGTCGCATTAGTGAGTCAATTGAAAAAGGCCGGAATGAATGCTGAGCTCAAAAGTCTAGACCTTCAAACATGGGTTTCTAATAGAAGGAACGGTGATGCTTTGATGATGTATCATTCTGGAGGCAACTGGATTGATCCATCATTGTATCAACCTGAGTTCAATGGCACATTTCCTTCGATTGAAACTGCTTTCAGCAATTCTGAAGTTGATGATGTATTTCGAGCATTAAATGAAGCAACGGATTTTCAAAAAAGGAAGAAGCATGCGAGAGAACTTCAATGGCAGTTTTTTGATAAGGTTGCTACCTATTCATTTGGGCATCATTATAAACTTACGGGCAAGCGATCAAATGTAGCGGATCCGGAAGGCAATCTAGCTCTTGGAAACTTAACTTTAAATAATGTTGGCTTAAAATAAAGTAAGTCAATTAGATACTCACCAGCAATATTCCCACGGTAAACCGTGGGAATTCATTCTGTTAAAATCAACGTTGTTATTTATGCATAGAGACCCAATTTTTATTGCCTTGCCTGCTTTATTATTCAAATTTTGATGGTTACTGCATGGATATGAATTTTTTTCTAGGTAAATAAGTTTAAATTAACTTGAAATAATTTTTAGAAGGAGGATAAATTTGTATTTATAGGATTGATAAATTCAATTTAAATATTTTTTACAACTTTAAAATAAGTGATTGAATCATCCTAAATATTCATTGAGAAAGAGTTTTATCTACTAACACATTAGTGGAGTTACAAAAAAAACGGTTTAAACATTGGAGAATAATGAACGATAAACATATATTTTCCGGTTGTATTCCTGCCTTAATGACCCCCTGTTCCAAAACTGGTCTACCGGATTTAGATGCACTGGTAAGTAAAGGGCAAGAGCTGATTGAACAAGGAATGAGTTCTGTGGTCTATTGTGGTTCCATGGGTGACTGGCCTTTACTTTCTGAACAACAACGCCTACAAGGGGTTTCTGCCCTGATTGATGCGGGGGTCCCTGTGATTGTTGGAACCGGGGCCCAAAACACGAACAATGCTGTTTCTCATGCGGCTCATGCGAAGGAATCAGGAGCCAAGGGCTTGATGATTATTCCAAGGGTTCTTTCGCGTGGAACGTCTCCGGCGGCTCAAAGGTCTCACTTGGCGGCAGTTTTGGAAGCCGGAATCGACCTTCCTTCCGTCATTTACAACAGTCCTTATTATGGATTTGAGACGAAAGCAGAATTGTTTTTTGATTTGAGAAAAGATTATCAGCATCTGGTGGGGTTCAAGGAATTTGGAGGTTCAGCAGCCTTGAGTTATGCCGCAGAATACATCACCAGTGGAGAGAATCAATTAGCTCTGCTTGTTGGTGTGGATACCCAGGTTTGTCATGGGATGTTCCAGTGTGGTGCGATTGGTCTGATAACCGGAATTGGAAATGTTCTGCCCCAACCGGTCCTGAAATTGTTTGAACTTTGTGAAAGATCCTTAACCGGTGATTCTAAAGCAAAAAGATATGCCTATGAACTCGATGATGCATTGAAAACTCTATCGACTTTTGACGAAGGGCCTGATCTTGTTCTCTATTACAAATACCTTTTATATGTACAAGGAGATTCGAATTATGAATTCCATTTTAATTCATCAGACTCGTTGAGTCTCAGCCAGAAAATATTCGCAAAAAAACATTTGAGGTTGTTTGAAAATTGGTGGGATAGATGGGAAGGTAAAAACATCGTTTATACTGAATAAATCTCAAGAAGTATTTTATATATATTTCTTGAAAAATCAGACAGAATTATTAATTTAAACATAATCATTATTCTTATATAAATGTTAGAATACATCATTCGACGAGTACTTACTTTCATACCAACATTATTTATTGCGGTAACCCTGATTTTTGTCTTAACAAGAATGGTTCCTGGAAATCCAGCAAATGCCATTGTTGGTGTCCGAGGAGTCACCGCAGAAAAATTAGATGCATTGATCCGTCAGTTGGGTTACGACAAACCAATACAAATACAATATATTGAATGGTTGCAAAAAATTGCTCAAGGAGACTTTGGAACTTCTGTTTTTTTTAAAAAACCAGTTATAGATATCATATTAGATCGTTTTGCTGTCACTTTTGCAATTGCCGGATTGTCAATGCTAGTTACTGTGATCATTGCTATTCCATTGGGTGTAATGGCGGCAAAAAGGCCAGGATCCATTCTTGATAGTGTTTTAATGATTTTTTCAACACTGGGAGTTTCAGTACCGATTTTCTGGTTTGGATTTATTCTTATGCTTATATTTGCAGTGAATTTAGGATGGTTTCCTGCAGCAGGTTATCGACCAATATCATTTGGTTTTTATTCTTGGTTAGAACGCATGATCTTGCCTGTCTTTACGCTTGGTTTTGCACAAGTTGCCCTACTTGTCCGTCACACTCGTTCTAGTATGTTAGAAGTTTTCAATCGTGAGTATATAACTACTGCTAGGGCAAAAGGACTTAGTGAAACTAAAGTAGTTTATAAGCACGCATTAAGAAACGCTTTTGTCAATATTATCACCATAATAGGTTTGTCTTTTGCCTTAAACCTCGGGGGAGCAGTCCTCATTGAAAATGTTTTTGCTCTACCAGGCATTGGTAATTTAATAACGACAGCTGCAATTCGTAGGGATTATCCTATCATTGAAGGTGGGATCGCGTTTGTAACATTGGTGGCTCTTGTTATGAACCTTTTTGTAGATATTTCCTATACAGTCATTAATCCTAGGGTAAATTATGAATAATTTTTATTTGAAATAAATACATATAGTTCAGACAACTAAATTTAGTTCAATAAAATGTTAAAGAGAATCATTCACAATAGGCTACTCATATTTGGATTGACTTTGGTTTTCATTATCTTTTTCGCTGCTGTATTTGCTCCTTACTTAACAAAATTCGATCCCATTGAAATCAATATTGATAATGCACTACTTTCTGTGAGTGGGGATCATTTTTTTGGAACTGATGAAATGGGGAGAGATGTATTTACTAGGGTTTTATATGGAGCAAAAATATCACTTTGGGTGGGAGCAGTAGCCACTTTTTTTTCTGGGATTATTGGAGTGATTTTCGGGCTTCTTTCTGGGTACTATCAAACTTTCGATTTATTTTTCAGCAGATTGGTAGACGGTTTGATGGTTTTCCCTGGCCTTATCATGGCAATCTTGTTGATGGCTGCGCTCGGTCCATCTACCAACAATGTGATTATTGCCATGATTATTCTTTACACACCACGGATTATCAGAGTGGTAAGAAGTTCTGTGATAGAAACAAAAATCGAGGATTTTGTTGATGCTGCAAGAGTTCTCGGTGCCAATGATATGCGGATTCTTTTTATCCATATACTTCCAAATGCTATTGCACCTCTAATCGTTCAAGTCGCTTTTTGTTTTGCATGGGCAATTATTGTTGAATCCGGCATGAGTTTCCTTGGGTTGGGACTCCCACCTCCAACTCCAAGTTGGGGAAATATTATCAGCGACGGAAGAAATTTTGTATATAACGCACCATGGATTATGATTTTCCCGGGTCTTGCCATTTCAATGGCCGTAATGGGGCTCAATTTTATTGGTGATGGCTTGAGAGATTTCTTGGATCCACATCTACGGAATGTGGTAATCAGACATTGATATATCTCATATTCTTGGATAATCGCTTAAGGATCTCTAAGGCCCATAACTCTGAAAAAAGATTCTTTAAGCCTTGTATTATTAACAAATTATTTAATTCAATTTTATGCCAAATTTAAAGAAACATCTTCATTTATAATTAATTACAAATTTGGAACTAATTAAAAGATTGCTGTAGTAGGGATGCATAAAAATTATTAATAAATTTTTAAAAATGAATACTTTACAAGAAGGAAGTGGATTAAATACTATACCTCTTCTTCAGATAAAAAATTTAAACACTAAATTTTTTACTGAAGCTGGTGATGTACATGCAGTAAATAATGTCAATTTAAGCGTTAAAAAAAATGAAATATTTGCATTGGTTGGAGAATCAGGTTGTGGAAAATCAATAACCGCACGTTCCATAATTCGTCTTATTCCAAAACCCGGTAAAATTGTGTCCGGAAGTATTATTCTTGATGGAATGGACCTTCTTGAGTTGAAAGAATCGGAGATGAGAAAATTTCGAGGAAGTGTCATCTCTATGGTATTTCAAGAACCGATGACGAGTCTGAATCCGGTATATCGAATTGGCAATCAAATTGAGGAGATTCTTATAGAACATCGAAGAGAAATGACTAAACCTGAACGAAGAGATAGGGTTTATGATATTCTCAAGCTTGTAGGTATACCCTCCCCAAAACAACGTGCCAAACAATATCCTTTTGAACTTTCTGGTGGCATGCGCCAACGAGTAATGATTGCTATGGCACTTGTTTGTGGAAATCCACAGCTTTTGGTTGCAGACGAACCAACAACAGCTCTAGATGTGACGATTCAAGCCCAAATACTTGAACTGATTCAGGACCTTGTCAAAAATCTTGGAATGTCTGTGATTTTAATCACTCATGATCTTGGAGTGGTAGCAGAAACCGCAGATAGGGTAGCTGTAATGTATGCTGGAAATATTGTTGAATCAGCACTTGTCAAAGAATTATTTAGTAAGCCGTTACACCCCTATACTCAAGGACTGATTCGGTCATTACCTTATGGTGGAAAAATGGGACGCAAGCAACCTTTGTACTCTATACCTGGAAATGTCTCTAACCTTCTCAATCTTAAACCAGGCTGTAAATTTTATGAGCGTTGCCAATTTGCAGAAGATGTTTGTATCGAGAAAACACCCCCTCTCTTGGAAACGGAAAAAGATCATCTAGTTCGGTGTAGTCGTATTCATGATATCAAATTCTAGTGAGAAATCAGAGTGTCTAATTTAAATGCCCCATACTTTTCTGTCCGAAAAATAACTAAACATTTTCCACTTCGTAAAGGAATACTTAAAAGGAAAGATGGTTATGTCAGTGCTGTTGACAATATAAGTTTCGAGGTTGATAAAGGAAAAACTTTGGGTCTTGTAGGAGAATCAGGCTGCGGAAAGACAACAATCGCAAGAATGATTCTTCATCTAGAAAAACCAAGTTCCGGAGAAATCCTTATCGAAGGAAAAAACACTGTGGGAATTAAAGGCGAACTTTTAAGAAAGTATCGTCGAAGTGTACAATTGATCTTTCAGGACCCATATTCCTCATTAAATCCACATCGAACAATCAACCAAATTATTGCAGAACCATTCATAATCCATGGGATTTATAAAAATCAAAGTGATATTAAGAAGAGGCTTAATGAAATTTTAGAACTTGTTAACTTATCAAAGGATTGTTTAGAGAAATATCCACATGAACTATCAGGTGGGCAACGTCAAAGAGTCGGTATTGCACGGGCTATTGCTTTGAACCCTGAGATTCTTATTTGTGATGAACCTGTTTCTGCATTGGACGTTTCAATTAGATCACAAATCATCAATATTTTACTTGATCTTCAAAAACAGCTGAATCTTACTATTATATTCATCGCCCACGATTTGTCTTTAGTGGAACATATGAGTGATCAAATAGCTATTATGTATCTAGGCAAAATAGTTGAGTCTCTGTCAGCTGAAAATTTTTTTAATGAACATCTTCATCCCTACTCCGATGCACTTTTATCCGCAGTACCTATAGCTAAACCAGGTGTTAAGAAGAAACGCATCATTCTTTCTGGCGATGTACCTAGCCCCATTAATCCACCAAGTGGTTGCAGATTCCGCACACGTTGTCCCATTGTTAAGCCAGTATGTTCTCAAGAGGAGCCATTATTCAAAAAAACAAAAAAAAACCATTACGTTGCTTGCCATCTACGAAGCTAACATTTTTTGAAAGGTAAGTATGGTTGGTAACACATAATCATTATATGCCTAAAGATTTACAATTTAAGAACCATTTATCAATAACTGGGAAAAATGAAAATAGAAAAAATCGAAACAATTCCTGTCAGTATCCCTCTCGAAAAATTTGAAGATGGTATGGATAAAGTCATGGGAACAAACTTTCCTTCTTTCTTTGCAGAAGACCTTTATTCTCAAAACAAATATTTTTTAGTAAAATCTAATAAAGGCTATATTCTTTCAAATGTAATAGTAAAAATTTTTACTGATGTAGGAATAATTGGAATTGGAGAAGCAGCTTGTGACACTGTTGAACCAGTCAGTGTTGTTAAAACCATGATTGATGATCATATGGCTCCTCGTTTAATTGGTAAAGATCCATATGACTGGAAATGCCTAATCGATTTAGTTAGTTGGGATACAGCCCGAGGTGCAACACGTTTTTCAACATCTGGAATTGATTTAGCACTATTTGACTTAATAGGTAAGGCGCTTGGTGTTCCAGTCTATACTCTTTTAGGCGGGTGTTGGAGGAATAAAGTTCTTGCAACAATTGAAGTTCCCAGAGGGTCTCCAGAAAAAATGGCTGAACATTGCTATGAATACTATCGTAAGGGAGTGAGAGGTATAAAAGCAAAAATTGGATCAAATCCAGAAAGAGATGCGGAATGCATTCAGGCTATCAGGGAAAAATTAGGAAACGACATCAGTTTAAGAGCAGATGCAAATTGTGGTTATTCAGTAAAGGATGCGATTAGATTCTGTAGTTGTGTAGAAAAGTTGGATGTTGACCTTGAACTACTTGAACAACCTGTTGTTCAGAATGATCTTTCAGGGATGAAAGAAGTAAAAGATTCTACTTTGATCCCTATTTCGGCAGATGAAAGTGCTTACAGTCTCTCACAGGTTCAACAAATTATTAAATTAAATGCAGTTGACATCATTAATACAAAATGTGCAAAAGCTAGTGGAATTAATGGTGTAGTTCAATGGGCAACTCTTGCTGAGTCCGCAGGCTTAGATATTCAAATAGGAACTGAATGGGGATTAGGTCTAAAAGTAGCGGCGAAATTACATTTGGGAGGATCCATTAAAAATGCTCATCCTGCAGTTGAATTCACTGAATTTATGATTCATGATTTGTTGTTAAAAGATCCATTAACTTTAACAGATGGATACCTGACTATACCCAATGATCCTGGTTTAGGTTTGGAGTTAGATGAAGACAAACTAGAAAAATATAGAACACCAGGACTATAGATTTTTTTGATTTTACCATTCTTTGGCAGGGAATTAAGGCATTTGGAAAGCATAAATAATTTATTCAAAATTTAGGTGCAATATTAAATACAATCTTCTTGGGTTTAGCGGACTAAAGGTATCAGCATTAAGTTTCGGAGCTTCATCTCTTGGTGGTGTGTTTCATGAAGTTGACGAGACCGAAGCCATCGCGACAGTGCATGCAGCACTGGAAACAGGTATTAATTATTTTGATGTTGCTCCTGCATATGGAGGTACACGTTCCGAGACTGTTTTAGGGAAGGCACTCAAAGGCATCGACAGATCAAGCTATGTCCTCTCAACCAAAGTTGGGAAGTATATAGATAATAACGGACAGGACAAACTTGACTATTCACGTAAACAAATCCGGCTCTCTATTAAAGAGAGCGGGAAACGTCTTGGTGTAGATTATTTCGACATAATCTATATTCATGACATAGAATATCACGATCGAAGATATACCGAACTGGCATTATCCGAGGGTTTAGATGCGGTACAGGAACTCAAAAATGAAGGTCGCATAGGTTCTGTAGGCTTCGGTATTTATCCAATTGACCTCTGGAAGAGGATTTTAAGTACTTTGCCCATAGACTTGGCTTTGGTCCATAATCATTATTGCCTTAACGACAATCGCATTCTTGAGCTTTTACCTATTGCAAGAGAGCAAGGTATAGGTATTATCAATGCTGCTCCCTATGCCAGTGGTCTCTTAACAAATCGTGGTCCCTCGGATTGGCACCCTGCGGGAACAGAGGAACGTGCTATCTTCAAAAAGGCATCAGACTTTTGCATTTCACAGGGATTCTCTATCAGCGAGCTAGCATTTCAGTTCTCAAGCCAAAACCCTAGCATCCCTACAACCATGTTCAGCACTGCAGACCATCGTTTGCTTAATCAATCGCTAGAATGGTTTGAAAAGCCAGTCGACATGGGTCTTGTTGATCAAGTTCGTAACATATTACATCCTGTGAAAAATAAAGATTGGTTTTAATGAAAATCGATTCTCATCAACATTTTTGGAAGTTTTTAGGCAACGAGAAAGATTATGTCTGGATGATGGATGAGTATTCTTTGCTTAAAACAAATTTTGGCCCTGAGGACTTAGCGCCATTACTTAATTTAGTCGACTTTGATGGTACTGTTGCTGTCCAGGCACGAGAAATGCCCAAAGAGAATGACTACTTGTTAGCTCTTGCGAAAAAGTTTGATTTTATTAAAGGGGTTGTTGGGTGGCTTGATCTCTGCGATCCCAAAATTGAGAATGATCTGGAACGATATGATCACCAACCTAAGCTCAAGGGATTAAGAATGCTTATCCATGATCGTCTTGATTTGGAATTTGCAAGTTCGCCGAATCATGTGCGTGGGGTTGGTTTATTAGAACGCCATGGCCTTACTTACGATCTACTATTAAAGCCTCAACACATAAGGGCATCCACTGTACTTGTAGATCACCTGCCCAATCAGAAATTTGTTATAGACCACATAGCCAAGCCTGATATCAAGATGGGGCTTTTCGAACCTTGGGGTAAGGAAATTGCTGCACTAGCAGAACGACCAAATGTCTATTGCAAATTATCCTCGTTGATCACCCAAGCAGATTGGAATAACTGGTCTGAAGAACAATTTGAACCATATCTCGACCACGTTCTTGAGTCCTTTGGACCTTCGAGAGTGATGATTGGGTCAGATTGGCCAGTTTGCACTTGTGTAACAGATTATGTGACCACTATGGGAATGATTACTAGATGGGCAGCCAAACTGAGTGACACTGAACGCATGCTCTTATTTGGAGACAATTGCGTCCATTTTTATTGTCTAGAGGGGAGTTCTTTATGAGTGACAAATCTTTTCGTCGTTTTGGTCTTGTTATCGGCATTCGAAATGAATGCATTGAAGAATATCGAACGATTCACGATGGGCCAGGAGTCCGAGACCTTCTGACCAGTTTCGGCATTAAAAATTTTAGTATATTTCTTCAACTTTTTCCTGATGGAAAATCCTACGAATTCGCATACTATGAGTATTTTGGAGAAGACTACGAAGCTGATATGGAAGCCCTAAATGCACATCCAAGAAACAAAAAATGGCTAGCAATATGTGACGCTATGCAGTTGCCTTTTCCAGGGCAGAAAGGTTGGGCCGAGATGAAACAAATCTACTTTAATCCATAGATTATTTTAAAATAAAATAAATGAATGTTTATCTTTTGTGAAAATATATAGAAAAAAATACTTTCCCTGGTGAGTTAGCTTGGACGCATATCAATGCACTAGCTATTTTTCAAAATTCTTGATGTTACACCTTTTATTTTTTATAAATTATATGAAAAATTTTTTAATATCTAATTAAATTACATCTAATTAATTAGATATATAGATTTCATTGATATTATCTTATAAATCAAAATAATGTCGGTTAATTTAAATATTTATATAACTTAAAAAAACTTAAAATAATAATTTTAAATTATTAATATAATTACGAAATAAGTGATGTTAGCTGCATATGTAGATATTAATAAAAAATTAAAAATTGTTAATATTGAAAAACCAAAAATAAAAAAAAATAATTCACTTATAAAAATGATTGCATCTGGAATTTGTGCTAGCGATATATCAACCATTAAAGGAATAAATCCTATGGCAACATATCCAAGAATACCAGGTCATGAAAGTATTGGTGAAATTATAGCAACTAAAGGCACAAGCAGTTTTGAAATAGGTGATTATGTAACCGTTTTTCCAGGTAAAGGATGTAATAAATGCACAAATTGCAAAAAAGGTTTTATTAATCATTGCAAAACTTTTCAAGTAGTTGGCTGCAATTATTTAAATGGAGTTTTCTCAGAATATTATATATTCCCTAATTCTCAACTAATAAAAGTAAGAAAAGAACTACAAAATAATTATGGAGCTCTAATTGAACCTTTTGCATGTGGGATCCATATTAATAACAAATTACCTAAAATCCAAAATTCTAACATTTTAATAATTGGATTTGGAGTTATTGGTTTAATTTGTGGAATTATAGCTAAATATAATGGAATTAAAGACATTACTTTTATAGATAAAAATATAAACAGAAAATCTCAAATTAAAAAATTTGGATTTAAAAAATTTATCCATTTAAATAATAAAACTGATTATGAATTTTTTTCTAAAGAATTTTCAAGTATTATTGATACTGTATCAAATGAAAAAACCATAAACATGTCTATTGAATTTTTAAAGCCTAATGGCACATGTGTTCAGGTTGGTTTGCCAACTAGTGATATATTAATTAACTATAAAGAAATCTTTAAAAAAGAATTACAAATCAAAGCATCTAGAATGTATTTTATTTCGGACTTCTATGATGCTATGGAAATAATGATTAATAATTTGGGTTCAGTAAAAAAAATAATAACATCTGAATATCGTATTGATCAATTTTTAACAGCATATGATAAAGTTATAAATAATTCGGGAGATCAAATTAAAATTATTATTAAAAATAAGTCTAATTTATGAATATAATGGGGTGGAGTAAGCGGTGTGCTGGCTGTGGGGAGAATGGCAGAACAGCGTGAGAAAGTGTGCGCGATGCACTACATGGGAACGGGACTAGGCCTAACTGCGTCGTTACATTGTCTTGCTGCAATAAATGGAAACGGCCCAATTGAGCTTGATGCAAACCCAAACCCGTTGCGTACTGAATTAGGTGAACTCGATCTGACAATTAGGAATGGACATTTAAAGGTTCCTTCGGGCTGTGGGCATGGGTTTCTTCCTGATCCAGCAGCGTTCAAGGCTATGGCTGTAGCATCTATGGATATCTCTTGATTGACAGCCACGTACATTTTTGGAAATTATCCTGGGGTGACTATGCTTGGATTGATTTATAGGAAAATCAAAATGGGACAAGAGAAAGTTTCAGGGCTTCAGCAGCGCATTTTGGTTCGGTCACGGGTCAAAATATCGGGTGATGGGGACTTGGAGGCGATCTGCCGGCGAACCCTGTTGTGAACAGCG
>Ga0187833_10004033_pt1 | contig 14509 bp, 10 predicted proteins | sample ETNtaG_37_FD_167968 | JGI IMG/M metagenome (GOLD analysis project Ga0187833, IMG submission 167968) | Marine microbial and viral communities from oxygen minimum zone, Eastern Pacific Ocean - ETNP2014_SV_400_PacBio MetaG (Illumina Assembly) | ecosystem: Environmental > Aquatic > Marine > Hypoxic... | reverse complement strand
CCTGAATTATCTTCAAGAAGAAAAAGGTTACAGTTTTGGTATTTCTCAAGAGACTTAAATACATATTCAGATTAATTATCACGACTCCCCACTACCCTTGGATCATCCTGCTCAACCTGGTGAGCGCGATTTTCACGTTCATGGGAATCCCGCTTCTGCTCCCTGCCCTCGAGTATTTACGGACTGATGTTGCAGATGAGAGAAATTTGGGATATATAGAATATGTTGAAAAATTCTTTAGTTTTGTTGGACTAGAGACCAATTTTTTTTCTATTGTTATTGTTGCAGCGATATTCATTTTCACGGGCCAGTTAATGGTCTTAATTATAGAGCTTTTCAATAAGCGTGTGCAAATAAGTCTGATCAATAATTATATGCATGAATTTATCTCACGTTATTATGAGGCAAATTGGAGCTGGATATCTGATGACCAGTCGGGCAAGTTTCATTCAGCGGTTTCCAGAGAAGCAGGAGGGGCAAGTGAAGCACATTTGGACTCCCAAAGAGTTTTTACTTCTCTTATCTATGTTATAGTCTACACTGGTATCGCATTATTATTATCGGCCAGCATTACCTTATGGGCCGCAATATTTTTTGGGTGTATACTGCTAATAAATATAAAATATGCTGATAAGATTAATGAGATGTCCAAGGTATGGAATCAAGTATCTATATCACTTTCATCATTTATCAGTAGTTTGACTCGGAATAAGAAATTCTTTAAGGCCACGAGCAATTACAGATATTATATTGATATTGTGCTTGAGAAGGTAAAAGAGGCAAATAAAAGAAACTGGGATTTAACACTTGTTGGCGGAATATTAAATACTTTCACTACAATGACAGGTGTTTTCTTTATTATCCTAATATTTCTCTTGCATTCTTACTTAAATATCAATCTATCCGAACTGATCATTCTCTTACTTGTCTTTAACCAACTCGCACCTCAGTTCAGCAAACTGTCAGGGAACTATACTCGGATCTCTCAAAAGATACCTATTCATCAGTCCGCCAATAATAGAATAAAAGAACTCAAAGAAAACATGGAACTCACAGGCACCAAGGATTTTGTATCTCTGAAGCCGATTAGATTTGACAATGTAAGTTTCGGGTACAATAAAGACAAAATGGTGTTGAAAAATGCTGATGTTGAGATACAGTCTTTATGCTCGACTGCCATCGTAGGCGGCTCGGGTGCAGGTAAATCGACCCTACTTGATCTTTTTCTCGGCCTGTTGAAGCCGGTTTCAGGGGTGGTTTATTACGGGGATATACGCCACGAAGACTTGAATATCGCAACCCTGAGAAGTAAAGTTGCCTACGTAAGTCAGGAGACGACGCTTATAGATGGCAGTCTGCTTTATAACCTGAAAATCACAAATCCTAAAGCGAGCAAAGCAGAAGTAAAGGATGTTTGCCTTAAATCCCAGATTAATGAGATGATCAACGAACTACCAGATGGTCTTGATACCGAAATCGGTGAAAATGGGATCAAGCTTTCAGGTGGTCAGCGCCAGAGGGTTGCTTTGGGCAGGGCGCTGATGACAAACCCTGAAATTCTGATCTTAGATGAAGCTACTAGCCAACTTGATTCGGAGACTGAGCTATTCATCCAACGAGCCATTAAAGGATTGCACAAGAAACTTACAATCATTATTGTTGCACATCGTCTGTCTACTGTAAGGTTTGCCGATACTATTTACGTGCTTGAAAAAGGAAGAATCGTGGAACATGGTTCTTACGCGGAACTTCTTGAGCAAAAGGGTCGATTATATGCACTTGATGTATTGCAGCATTGATTATAATTGATTGCTGATTTAAATCTAAGGAGATTCAGAAAACTTATATATTATAGAACGTTTATAATAAAAAAGAAATATAGTTTGAACAACTCGTACATAAGTTACATTGTAGCCCTTTTATTGATTTGAGGAAAATATTGTAGGTAAGGAAGATATCGGTGACTATGAAAAACCTCTTGAGCACTCAAAAGATGTTGATTATATAATTTATACAGTTGAACAGCCTGCAATGACAATAAGAGCTTTGCTTCCTACGGTATGTTTGAAATCCAGTTTAGATTGATGAAATCCACCCTGTTTCGGATGGAATCTTGAAGCCCCAGTAAGCGTCTAAGCATTTGGCTGAACCCTATCTTGAAACATATATTCATACTTATAGAATTAACGCGGCCAATTATAGACTGATTGACCTCTACGGTCCGCTCCAGTTCGACGGCGAGCAATCATGGGTGGGTAGCCAATTTTTCCATTAGTGCCTTAATTAAGCGGCCCCAACAAATCTTTGGGTCCAGTAAGCAAGTTAGGGATTTTATATTAATGTTTTCCGGGCCTCTTTGATGCTAACGCGAACCTGAGAGATACAAGAGATGTAGAATTATGAAGATACTTTTAATAAACCCGATAATGAACAAAACCGTCAGCAGGATATCGAGTTTCTTTCCGTCCGGGATAGCCTATCTTGCCTCGTACCTGGAGAGTAATGGATTTGAGGTCCGGGTCTTTGATTTTCAGACTCTTCCACGGAAGAGCCTGAAGGCTCACGGCTTTCTGCCTTATCTGAAGCGCGAGATAGACTCTTTCAACCCTGATATCGTAGGTATCGGCTGCCTCTTTTCTCATTACCTGCCAAGTATCAAGGAGATAGTCAGGGATCTCAAGGCATTAAAAGAGAGCATGGTCATCGTGCTAGGGGGGCTGCATCCTACTCTGTATTATGAGAAACTGATGGCACAGCTTCAGGCTATCGATTTTATAATATTGGGTGAAGGAGAGGTGAGTTTTTTGGCGCTTTGTAAAAAATTGAAGGAGAATGCCAAAACATTTTCTGACATAGACGGTCTGGCCTATCGGGAAGGGGGCGAGATAAAGGTCAATCAAAAGATGAGTTTTATAGAGAGGCTCGATGACTTGCCGTTTCCGGCTTTTGATAAGTTTAATATGGAAACGTATATGTATCATATTAGATATAACAGGAAGAACCGCGGCATGTCTGTTATTACCAGCAGGAGCTGCCCCCAAAGGTGTACCTTCTGCAGCATGTTTCACTCTCATGGAAGGAAGTGGCGGACGAGAAGCGCCGCGAATGTTTTGGATGAGATAGAGTTACTGTACCATAAATACAATATACGGAATTTTCAGTTTATGGATGACAATATGACGTTTAATAAAGAGAGGACCATTTCCATATGCAGAGGCATTCTGGACAGAGGGATGAATATCACTTTCTTCTTTCCCAACGGCATGTCCATAAATACACTTGACCGGGAAGTCATTGAGATAATGAAGGAGGCCGGCTGTGTTGAGATTCGTCTCCCCATAGAATCCGGCAGCGAGCACTTAAGAAACAAGATTATGAAAAAGGGACTTTCGAATAAGAAGATATTTGAGGTTATCGAGGCCTGCAACGACCTTGACCTGCCGACCGTGGGATATTTTATTGTTGGGATGCCTGGCGAAGATCACAAGACCATGCAGGAGAATGTCGATTTTGTCAAGCAGCTGAAAGGCAGGAAGTTTGTGGATTTCCTGGGCACTAATTTTGCGATACCGTTTCCCGGGACAGCTCTATATAAACAATGTGTAGAGGAGGAGCTCATCGATGATAAGGCCATGGAGCAGCTGATGGACGGGACCATTACGATATTTGATCAACCTATTATTAGGCTCAAGACCATCACCGAGGAAGAGCTGATAGAACATAGAAAGCAGCTGTGGGAGATCTCCTTCAAGCAGAATTTCTTTAGGATCTTAAGGAGATATTCCAGGCCGACGCGGAACAATTATCAGATCTTCAGAGCCCTTGTGCACCGTTTTGTTGTAGGATACTGAGCTCAATAATAAAGATAAGGACTATCGAATGATCGAGATTCAGGAAGGGAAACGATTTACGTGGCTGGTTACAGGAGGGGCAGGCTTTTTAGGATGTCACGTCTGCAATTTTCTTGTTAAGAAAAACCAGAGGGTTATATCTTATGATATTGACCAAATTCCAGAGAATGAGAAGCCCGACGGGTTGGTTGAAATAACAGCTGATATAAGAAATAACGACGAGCTGAAGAAAATCATTAAAGGAGTGGATTATGTTGTGCATTGTGCTGGCGCACTTGCATTAGCGACGCCAGATGAAATTTATTCAGTAAATGTGAAGGGAACAAAAAAAGTTCTTGACGTATGCGTGGATTATGGAGTTAAACGTTTTGTTTATATTAGTTCTACTGCAGTTTATGGTATGCCAAAATATCATCCTATATATGAAGACGCTCCACTTGATCCCATGGGATATTATGGTGTTGCTAAAGCAAAAGCGGAAGAACATATTAGGAGTGTAAACGATATAGAGTGGATAATTCTACGACCGAAAAGTTTTATTGGTACAGGACGTTTAGGTATATTCCAAATCCTTTTTGATTGGATAGAATCGGGGAGAAAAATTCCTATTCTTGGGAACGGTGAGAATATTTTTCAGTTATTATCTGTGGAGGATTTCACAGAAGCAATTTATCTTGCAGCGCTTTACGCTACTCCTAATGAGATTTATAATATAGGAGCAAAAGATTTTGGTACAGTAAATGAAGATGTTGGGGCCATGCTGAAGGAAGCTAATACTGGTGCTAGGTTGTTTCATTTTCCATCAAAACCTGTTAAAGCCATTTTAAGGATGCTTGAATATCTCAACCTTTCTCCCGTATATCGCTGGGTATATGATACTGCAGACCAAGAATCATATGTAAGTATTGCGAAAGCAGAAAACGATTTTGGTTATTCCCCGGTCTATAGTAACCAGACAACACTTATTGAAACTTATAAATGGTATCTTGTTGAGGGGAAAGAGATGGCAAAAAAACATGGTACTGGTCATCGTGTAGCTTGGAAACAAGGTATCCTCCGTGTAATAAAGTATCTGTTCTAAGTATGGATAAGGAACAACTTGGCACCCTTTCAATTGCTGCTCCTGCCTATAATGAGGCTGATTGTATTTCGGAAGTTATCAAGTTGTGGTATCACTACCTTAGGAGAGACCCAACACTTGATGCTTTTGAAATAGTTGTATGTAATGACGGTAGCACTGATGATACAGGTACAATTCTTCAAGAGCTTTCTTCAATGTATTCTGAAGTTAAGGTTGTTGAACATAAAGAAAACATGGGGGCGGCAGCTGCATTAACAACAGCCATTCATAAGACCTCATTCGATTGGGTTTTTCTTTTGGATGCAGATGGGCAATTTCCAATAGAAAATTTAGAGAACTTTCGAGAGGCAATGGCGGATTTGCCATCTTTTGCTTATATAGGCGTTCGATCAAGAAAACAGGATTCCGTATTTGCTCGGTTTGGTTCATGGTCAAGCGGTGCATTATGCAATTTATTTTTTAGGACAAACTACAGGGATTTTAATTCTGCATGTAAACTTATAAATGGTGAAGTGCTTAGATGGTTGTACTTAGAAGCGAAGGGATTGAATTATTCTACTGATATAACAGGTAAGCTTATAGAAGCTAACTTTGCTCCTGTAGAAGTAAATATTAGGCATATGACTCGTATTAGCGGGAAAAGTAATCAATCCTTTATTAGGGATGCTGTTCATAGGATTATGTTCGTTAGTTACATAATCTATCGCAGACTCCTCATCTCAATAGGTGTTCTTCAAAGCCCATCAAATTTAAAGAATCGTCCCTATGATTAAAATATCACTTTTTTGCGGAGGACGCGGTAGTGCCTCTCTAATTAGAGAAATTCTCAGATCTCCCGATGTAGAACTAAATCTCCTTGTTAATGCATATGATAATGGTATGTCAACAGGAATGATGAGGAGATTCATTCCAGGCTATCTGGGCCCCTCTGATTTCCGTAAGAATTTATCCTATTTGCTGGAATTACACTCTCCTCAACAATATATTTTATCAAGATTATTGGATTACAGAATATCCACATCTTTTGATGATGATGTAGTTAATAGTCTTCTTTCTTTACTTCGTGGGTCTCCAGATATAGGAATTATTCCCCGGGAGTTGACCGATCTATTATTAAATCTTAACGGAGAGTTAAAAGATCGGCTTTACTATTATCTACTCACTTTTATTGAATACTATATTCAAAACAAGGATAAGCCTTTCGACTTTTATGATTGTTCTGTTGGAAACCTATTGTTTGCAGGTGCTTATATTAAATTAAACTATGATTTTGAAATGGCCACTCAAGAGCTTATGAACGTATTCCAATCAAATGTGAATGCAAAATTATTTAATATATCTGATGGCACAAATATGTTTTTGGTAGCCCTGAAGGAAGATGGTGAGTTTTTAGAAAATGAAGAGAAGATTGTCGGAAAACAAAGCAGAAGTAAGTATGCTGGGATATATCTTATTCCTAACGAAATTACAAGTAAAGAGCTGAAGAATATAAATGAAATGGACTTGCCAACTAAAAAGGAGTATTTAAGAGAGCTTCATTGTGATGTTCCTTTATCAGTGTCTGTAAAGAAAGCAATTGAGAACTCGGATATAATATTATATGGTCCTGGAACACAACATTCTTCTCTATTTCCAAGCTACATGACTAAAGGATTACGAGAAGTTATATCGTCAAGTAAATCTAAAATCAAGGCTTTTATTATTAATATAAATAAAGATAATGACATTAGCGCATACACAGCAGAAGATCTTATTGATGCCGCCTTATATTATTTTAATGATAATGAAAATAATAATTTAATAACTCATGCTATTTATAATATGAAAAGTATATCCAGTGAGAAAGGCGTAACCCTTAGGAGTAGTCTCCCAAATAATGATTATGAATATAAAGGTATAAAATTTATTTACGGGGATTATGAGCACCCCTATTATTCTGGTATCCATAGTGGAGTAATAACCGTTAAAGCTTTGTTAGATCTGTACGGAGTTTTTAAAAAAGATTTACTTGAAGGGCTTGATATTTATGTGGATCTGAATGAGCGTTCTATATCCGTTAATATATTTATTGATGAATTTCTAGAAATTGATTGGAGTAAATATGTTTCAATAGTTCGATTATATATCAATAATGTTGAGATCCCATCTGTAGAACATCCAAGTTCAATTCAAATTAAATCAACGAGAAATGAGGGCTTCTTTTCAGAGATTGGATTCTTTTACAAATGGCTTCATAATGGTAAATCAAAATATCTAGCTACAATCACTGGAGATGGCTGGTATAGGTTGTATGAAATAATAAATTTAATTAATGTTTTAGATGACGGTAACTTTGGTGCTGTTTATGGTTCCAGGAATCAAAGCAGGCAACAATTTTTAAGCTCTATCAACGCTGCATATGGGGAATCAAAAGTTTTATATTACATAAGTAAACTTGGAGCCTTGGTAATAAGTATACTTTCAGCTTTTCGATTTTCTCTATTTTCTGACCCATTAACTGGATTTAGAGTTTACAATAGAAGGATTATAAATGAAGTTGAAAATATATCTGATCAAAATATTAAAATAAAAACTCCTCTAACATTAACTAAAATACTGTATAGGAATAATATAGATATAGCTGAGTTACCTGTTCATTACAGAACATTTAAGGGATTCACTAACGTGAAGTGGAGATTGATTAGAGGGTATAAAATGTTTATTGATCTGTTGTTTTGATATATGAAGATACTATCCAAGATCGTATAATTTAAATTACTGATGATCACCATAACATGAGAGAACTCCCAACTGGGATTGTATATGGCAACAATAAAAGTTTGTTACATTTGTTGTTACGCTTTATTTATCGAGTAATTGCAACTACCGGATTTTTCTCTTCAAGATTTGGGATGGATACCTATGCTTTTATATATGGGGGATTAAAGAACATTACAGAAGGAAAGGTTAGAAATAAGGTTTTAGAATTCATAAAACCGGGAACAATGGTAATTGATGTTGGGGCAAATATAGGTACTTTTACAAGATTATTGCTTAGTAAAGTAGGCACTAACGGTATGGTGGTGGCTGTTGAGCCTGAATCAAGAAATATTAAAAATTTACAGCAAAGTTTCTCTAAAGAATTAGAATCTGGTCAACTTAAAATATTTGATTGTGCAGTAACAGACAAACAAGGTGACTGTTATCTTCATATTGATCCTTGTAATCCAGGTGGCCATACCTTGGCTTCAATAGGTATTCCGATTAAGGGTATAACTATTGATCAGATTGTATCAGAGATAGGATTAATTCCAACTTTTATAAAAGTTGATGTAGAAGGATATGAAGCGAAGGTTTTCTGTGGTGCGAAAGGAACTATTAACAAATTCCATCCAGTAATTTTTACGGAATTTAATCCTTTATTAATGTCACAATGTGGAAGCAATGCGCATAATTTTTTTCAAGATGTAACGGATTATGATTATAGTGTTTTTCTCTTTGTAAGAGGACAAAGGATACAAGAAGTGTCTTATGATCAGATTATTGAGAAGTCTAGTGCGCATGGGTGGATTGATCTTTTAATGTTATATAAACATTCTAACTTATATATAAATACCATTAGGAAAACATAACATGATATGATACTCAAAATGAGTAAAAAAATGGGTTATTTTTTTGATCTTGATGGAACTCTTGTTGATTCATCTAAGTGCCATTCATCTGCTTTTAACAAAGTTCTAGCTATTCATTATCCTGAAATATGTAAAAACTTTAATTATGAGAATTTTAAAGGAAAATCAACTCCTTCAGTCTTTAGGGATTTAGGAATTATTGATCCAAAAAAGTTAAACATTTTAGTAAATGAAAAAAGACGAATTTATCTTGATTATATTAATAACGGTAAGGTCCCAATATTTTTGGGAGCTTTACGACTATTACGTATTCTTAAAAAGAACAAAAAAACAAATTATATCGTAACAAGTGCAAGTAGAAACGCCACTCTTAACGTCTTAGAAGTATCTGGACTGATAACATTAGTCGATGATATTATAACCTCAGAGAATGCTAAGAGGAATAAACCGAATCCTGATCTTTATCTTGTTGCAATTGAAAAGAGTAATATTCCAGTAAGAGATATAGTGGTAGTTGAAGATTCACTGGCTGGTAAAATTGCAGCAAATAAAGCAGGAATTGATGTGATAATGGTGAATCAAAGTAAGGATAATAATGCATGCCTATGTTTCAATACTTTAAATGAATTCTATTTGCATATTAAAAAAGAGTTCAAGGTATAAGTATGACAAAGAATAAAATGTGTGCAATAATTCCTGCCGCTGGTCGAGGTTCTCGGTTAAATTGTAAAGAGCCTAAAATTCTGATTCCTATAAAAAATGAGAAGACGGTATGGCATATTATTTATGAAAAATTAAGCCCACTTGTTGATAATATACATGTTGTCCTATCTCCTAAAAGTGTAGATCTTTTTGAAACACGGCTTACAAATGATCATATATTGAATGGTGTTTCAACAAGTATACAAATGGATCCCATTGGAATGGGAGATGCAATTTTTGGAGCGTATGATTCCTGGAAAAATCACAAAAATATATTGATAATTTGGGGAGATCAGGTTTTTGTCTCAATTAAGACATTGCAAGAGACAATAAAGACTCATTTATTGTGTGGTACCCACAATCTAACAATTCCTATCAGTTTCATTGACAACCCCTATGTTCAATACATTTTTAAAGAGGATTATACCAAGCTTTTAAAAATTAAACAAACGAGAGAAGGTGATATTTGTGAAGAACAGGGATTTTCTGACGTTGGTGTATTTTGTTTGTCAACAACTGGACTAGATAATGCATGGAATGATTACCTTAAGAATAAACAAGTAGGACATTTAACTGGAGAAATTAATTTCTTGCCTTTTTTATCATATCTTTCAATGGAAAAATTTTGGGAAATAAAAAAAATTATTGTTGAAGATCCAACTGAAACACGAGGAATAAATACTCTTCAAGACTTGCATTATTATAGAAGAAAATTCAAGTCTGTTTCTTAATAATGGAAAAACTTTCTAATCAGTTGATGGTTGTGACTGGTGGTGCTGGTTTTATAGGAAGTCACCTTTCTGCAAAACTGATTGAAATGGGGTGTAGAGTCAGAGTTATTGATAATTTGTCTCAAGGCAAACGAGAATGGGTACCGGAAGAAGCTGAGTTTTTCGAGGGCGATATTCTTGAGAAAGATCTTTTGCGAAAAGTTTTTATTGGTGCTTCTGGTGTTTTTCATATTGCTGCCATGAGTAAAGTTGCTCCTTCCATCGATAAGCCGGAGTTTTGCACAGAACAGAATGTTCTTGGAACCCAGAATGTCCTTATGGCAGCCAAAAATGCCAAAGTCAAGAAGTTGGTATACAGCTCTTCCTCAACCTATTATGGAAATAGAGAATCCCCTCAATATGAGGATATGCTACCGAACCCTTTAAATCCTTATGCCCTTTCAAAATATGTTGGGGAGCAGTACTGTGAACTGTGGACACGACTCTATAGTTTATCCACTATTAGTTTACGATATTTCAATGTATATGGACCACGACAACCTAAAGAGGGTGCTTATGCACTTGTGTTGGGGATTTTTTTGAGGCAGCAAAAAAATGGGGAACCTCTAACAATCCATGGTGATGGCTCTCAGAGACGTGACTTTGTACATGTTCGTGATGTTGTTGAGGCAAACATAGTAGCTTATAGAAATGATGTCTCAGGGGTGGCTCTAAACGTAGGAAGCGGAACAAATGTTTCAGTTAAAGAGTTGGCTGATATTATCTCGAAAAATCAAATATTTGAACCAAGACGCAAAGGAGATGCTGAAATTACTCTTGCTGATATCTATAAAATAAAAAAACTTCTTTCTTGGGAACCTAAAATTAAGATAAACGAGGGACTCGAAGAGTTAATTTCTTTGTGTGATTCAGGTGAAGACATATAGTGCTAGAGTCATCTACTACTTGCAGGTTGTCAAATGTTTTGTGATCAATCGATAATGATTGAATATTCATATCAGGAAGCATGAAATGAGAGTAAGCCTTATATATATCCAGACTATTGAAGGAAACAATGTTAATCCTCCTTTAGGTCTATTGTATATTGCAGCGGTGGCCAGAGAAGCCGGTCACCAGGTTCAATTTATGGATATTGATCCCACTATGATTGATATTGTACCTCAGATAAAGGAGTTTAATCCGGATATTATCGGGTTAAGTTTTTTAACGACGGAATACGATAAAGCAAAAAATGTAGCACTTACCCTGAATAAAGAAATGCCTCAAAGCATTCTGTGTTCCGGCGGTGTTCATACGACATTGGACACAGAAAATGTGCTTCGTTCATTTCCCCTTGATTTTTGTGTAACAGGGGAAGGGGAAAATACATTTCTGGAGATATGCGACTGCTTAGAAAAAGGAATCCCTTACGATGATGTTAAAGGCATAGCCTACATTAAAGACCGACGGTTTGTTAAAACTCCTCTTCGCGATATGATCGAAGACCTGGATTCCCTTCCTTTTCCGGCTCGTGACCTGGTCAATTTCGAGAAATTTTATTTAACCTTCCCCGGCTGTATTAAAGGACGTTACGTTAAATCAACCGCGATTATGGCTGGTCGCGGTTGCAATTTTAATTGTCATTATTGTGCAGCCCAGAAATTGTTAGGTCCAGGTCGGCAGTATCGCTTGCGCACACCCAAAAACGTTGTTGATGAAGTAGCCTATTTGCAAGAAACATATGGTATTAAGGGAGTTTTATTTCAAGATAGCACTTTTACAGCTAATAAGAAATGGACTACAGCTTTATGCGAGGAAATTATTAATCGTGGCGTCAAGTTTGTTTGGTCATGCAATACAAGAGTAAATACTGTAACCCTGGAAATGATGAAGCTTATGAAAAAAGCTGGCTGTGTTCAAATTGAATACGGAGTTGAAAGCGGTTCTCCTAAAATATTGAAGATTCTTAACAAGCAAATGAAGCCTCAACAAGCTGTTGATGCCGTAAGTATGACAGAATCTGTTGGAATTCGTGTGGGTGCATCATTTATGCTTGGTAATCCAGATGAGAACGTTACAGATCTTGAAATGACATTTAATTTGGCCAAGAAATTAAATGCCAGTTATACTGTTTTCTTTTTTACAATTCCTTATCCCGGAACAGAGTTATGGACGATCGCCCGAGAACGAAAATTAATTCCCGAGAAAGTTAAGTACGGAACTGATTGGAATATTCGTGCTGCGGAATCGCCTTTGATGAGTTCAAGCATTTCTTCTGATGATTTGCAAAAATCTAGAGCAAAGTATCAAAACCATTTTTTTGTTAGAAATTACTTTCGAATCAATAATGTAGTTATAGGTCTCAACTTGTTACTGGTAATCTTAAAAAACCCTGCGGCAAGTATGAGAGGCATCATCAGGGTAGTAAAATATAGAAGGTGGGACTCTTTCATAGAGGAGATGCTGGTAGCATATCGTAAAAGCTTGTTAAGGTATATGTCCACTTGACTTAGTATCTGCAAAAACATTCATTGAGATGGTAGCTATAAATCATGCCCGATAATCATAATTATACAAAAACACATTTAATCCCTATAATAATTATTGTAATTGCTGTATTAATAGGTTATTACAAGTTGTTTCTGGGGTATGATTTATGGTTATATGTAGATCAGTTAGTTAATTCAAGCTGGTCATACGGGAATTCATTAGGCAATGGCTGGAGGCCCGACAAAGGGTTCGGAAGTTCGTTTTTTTATGCTGATTCAGGAGCATGGCATCCGTGGTCGCTGCAGGTTTTTTGGAATAAACTGGTTTCAAGGGATATAGCGTATAGTTCTGTTGTTGTTTTTAATTCTCTCCTTTCGGCAGTAGCTATGTTCTTTCTCCTCAGGCGTGTCACACCCAAGTTAAATCCATTGATTTGTAGCCTGTTTGCGCCTCTTATTGTTTTTTCGGTTGGTATGGATTCAGTGCACTACAACAAGCATAACTCGGTAATCCTTATTATAGTGCCTTTAATGTTAATATTGCTGTACGATTACTATAAAAGTCCCAAGTTGATACATTTCTTTTTTGTGTCTCTTTTATTTTGGTATCACCTATTTTTTGGAATGTATCTTACTTGGTCCGTTTTACCAAGCATGGGGCTAGTGTTTACGATTCTGTATTGCATTTATAACAAAGAGTCGTGGAAAAAATTAATCCCGAAATATTTACTGATACTTTCCATTGGGACTTTAATTGTTTTTTTTCTTGGTGCTTGGGAATATTATTCAATATTACTGGAACAAAATTTAGTCGAAGTTATAAGAGGAAAGTCCTGGTTTGCCAAGACATCAATTGATTCGTGGAGTGAACTTACAGCCTTACCAAGCATTAAGAGTCTTTATATTTATTTAATGAACGTTTTTCAATTTTATAGCATACCGACAACTATAAAACTTCCTGGCGTTGTGTGGAGGCCTTTCTATTATAGTTGGGATGTGGTCCCTTTTGCTTCGCTTGTCATGATTTATTTTCTATTTCGAAAGTCTTCTTCTTTTTGGGAGTTCTCTATGAAATGGCTGATCCTGATTTATTTTATATCAGCATTATTGTTTCAAATACCAGCGCTATCGTTAATAAAAACTGTAGTTACGAACATTTGTATTCAAAAATTTGGTTTTGTTGTTATGCCAATATTTAATTGGTACTTTACCAGTTGGTTTGTATTTGTTAAACCGATGCAATTGGCTCTGATAGCTATTTTTCTGAATGACATAGTAATAAGCAAATATGAGCTTAAGAATCTATGGGGTAAAAGAGTTCAACTTGTTGTGGCTGTTATGCTTTTTATCTTCTTTTGTGGATGGGTATTGTTCAGTTTATTTGCTTTGGTTTTGCCTGATCTCCTGCCGAATGTGTTCGCATATATTGTAGATAAAATAGGGCCAAACCACTATCAATCTTATCCTAATTATTTTTTGTTAAATGCAGCATGGCTTAATGTGAAAATATTACAAAGCTCCATGCACTGGTATTCGTTGGTTTTTTATTTGCTTGCAGCTTTATTTATTTTCTCCTTTATAAAAAGTGACAAGTTATTTCCATTGGCCGGGAAAAAACCTACAATCGTAGCCTCTCTTCTACTCTGCGGTGGGATATTTTATGGCTGGACTGTTTATCCACTAAATAACAAGCCGCTGATTTGGGAAGAAGTGAAATCTGATTTGCCTGAATTTAAACCTTTTGATCGATTCTTATATGTAAATGAGGAGAGCTGGTTGCAACCTAGAACTGAAAGATTATTTGATGTAAAGGAATTAGAGGATTTCAAAGATAAGGTAAGAGCAGTTGGTGGACCGGATGTTTTAGGATCAAGTTTTAGATCTGTTCTAAAAAAAGGTCTGCATGAATCTCCGGGATTAAGGCTTCATGGTCATTTAGGTTTCTATGAAAAAGATGTTTTTGAATTCATAGATCATATTTTCTCTGAGGTTGATTATGAGTGGTCACCTCTACGAGAAAAATATCTGTCCGGTTATGGTCCCGCGATTTCTTCCGAACTGCTTG
>Ga0187833_10004027_pt1 | contig 14521 bp, 13 predicted proteins | sample ETNtaG_37_FD_167968 | JGI IMG/M metagenome (GOLD analysis project Ga0187833, IMG submission 167968) | Marine microbial and viral communities from oxygen minimum zone, Eastern Pacific Ocean - ETNP2014_SV_400_PacBio MetaG (Illumina Assembly) | ecosystem: Environmental > Aquatic > Marine > Hypoxic... | reverse complement strand
TATTCAAATAATATATTGTTTCGGGATCTAAATCTTGAATTTCATTATTTCCGATTATTTCAATAATATTGAGCATAATTAAACCTGTTTGGTTCTGGTTTAATAGATTTTCCAAACTTTCTGGCATCTTCAATCCTAATGAAGAAAAATTGCTATTTTTTATATCTTCTGGCAGAGGAACCCCGGAAACGCCGTCAGCTCTAAGGGATTCTAAGACGGCAAAATCTTTTACTGAATAATAATATTTTTTATTCTTTTTTATTTTTTTATAAATTGTTTTAAAGTCCTTCTCTGTCCTACTTGTTTTTTCACTGCTATCTAAGAAATGTTTTATAATTTTAGACCTATGTAAAATATCATTATTAAATCTAATCTGCCTTTCTGTTATTAGATCCTCATTTAGATTTGCCTCTACTAACTCTTCGTAGTTTCTTGGGATTTTGTCGAGATCGATATTAGTTAAAATATTTCCTAATTCTTCATCATAAATTTTGGATAAACCATCCTTTAAAAATAAATCTTTAAGCAAGAAAGCAAAATTAAGTTTTTTTTCAATATTATCGTTTAATAGTAAACTTTGATAAATTAAAGCTCTAGCCTTATAGTTTGGCAAAGTCTTGTAAACCTCAGGTGCATGTAACAACTGATCAAAACTAAAATTTATTTTTTGATAAATCTCAAAAACTTCATCATAATCAAAAGAATCATCTGCTGCAGCTTTTTCGTAAGTTAGTATTATTTCTTCGTTTGTAATATTGTCCGTTTTTATAAGGTTAGCCGAAGAAAGATAGCGCCAAATATATCTATCCGTTCTCTCGGTTGGTTCATATTCAAAATTGTCACTTGTAATATGAGACAAATAAAAATTTAAGAGATTATCATCTAAAATTTCTTGATTTGTTTTATCTGTGAATCCTAACAAAAAACTGATTTTATTTTCAAAAAACTTATCCTTAAACCCTCGCTCTTTTAATAGATCTAAAACTAATTGTGCCTCTTCTTCGCGATCGTTATGGATTAAACAATAAATAGTAAATTTATCTAAATAATCATTTTGAACATTTTTGCTGATGAAGTTTATATCATCACAAGCTGATCTTATATCAGCTCTTGAGAGATATTCGTCCATTAAAATTCTTATTACTTTCGATTCATGTCCTGTTTCTGGATTTTTCTTTAGTAAAGTTTCCAAATCTTGAAACCTTTGATTTTCAATCAGCCAATCAATTTTTATTTTTAAGAATTCTTTTGAAGTTAAATTAATCCTTGGTGGATAAGCGCTAGTAAACAAAATTTGGAAAAGTAAATCCTGTGAAAATTTTGATAAATTTAATTTATTAATTCTTTCCAATATATTAGCAATGTCTTGTCCATCTGATTGTGACCACATGTTTATATTGAAATTATTTTCAATTGGATCAAATATACCAATTATAGTCTTGTCAGGATCGTCAATTTTCTCTTCATCAATTTGTACCGATGCTTTATTTGCATTTTCTAATAAAATTGGAGTTTTTATAATAGTATCCTTTTCTTCATTAGTTTGTTCATTTTGACTTTGTTTATTTTCCCATATATCGATGGCTGTTGCTGCTAAGACAGTGTTGAAAATTAGTAATGTAAAAAAAATTGTAAATTTTATTAATTTATTTAAGTATAATAAGCTTATCATTGCTAATTTCTTGCTTAATAAGTTTATTCGGTACTGGCATTTCTAATTTGTCTAGGAAAAATATTGCCAAAAAGAAAATTAAACCAAACAAAATAATCTTGATTATAAATTTACGCCTTAATATACCTCTCGTAGTTTTGAATTGTAATCTGCGTTGCATAATTATTAAATTGTATTTAAACTGACAAATTAAGACAAAATTGTGAAGAATTAAATTTAAAATTTTCAGGATAATAATGAAAAAAAACCTTATTTTATTAGGAATGATGGCTGTTGGGAAAACCACCCTAGGTAAGATTGTGGCAAAAATACAAGGACTAGAATTTATAGACATTGATGTAAATATTGAAAAAAGGAATTCAATGTCAATTAATGAAATTTTTAATAAAAAAGGCGAAAAATTTTTTAGAACAGAGGAAGAAAAAGAAGTGCTAAATTCTATAAAAAAAAAAAATTGTGTTATTGCTCTAGGTGGAGGAGCTTTTGTGAACGAAATAATTAGAGCAAATGTTTTGAAAAATGCTATATCTGTTTGGCTAGATGTTGATGTAGACATTCTGAACAAAAGAGTAAAATGGAATCAAAAAAGACCTTTATTAAAAGAAAAAAATGACAAAAAAATATTAGAAAAATTATATAAAAAAAGAAAAGAGTTTTATAAACAAGCTAATTACAAAATAGCGTGTAATAAACTTAAGAAACAGGATGTTGTAAAAAAAATAGTGGCTTTATATGCTAAACAATAAAATTATTATTAAAACTGAAAGTAAATCATACCCAATTTATTTTGGATATGGAGTTTTAAGTATAATAGGTAAGCTAATTAATAAAAATCTGCCCAATATAAAAAAAATTTGTATTGTTAGTGATAAAAAAATACCACAAATCATGTTAAACCGACTATGCAAATATTTAAAAAGATACAATCTAAAAACTTACAGGCTGTCGGTAAATGAAAAAACAAAAAGTTTTAAAGTTGTCAACAAAATAGTTGAAGATTTATTAGAAAATAATTTTAATAGATCTGATTGTATAATTGCTTTTGGCGGTGGAATTTTAGGTGATTTGTCAGCTTTTATTTCAAATCTAACAAAAAGAGGAATTAAATTCATTAATATTCCCACAACACTTTTGGCGCAAGCTGATGCTTCGATCGGTGGAAAAACTGGAATTAATTCTAGACAAGGAAAAAATCTTATAGGTACTTTTTATCAACCCGACTTTGTATTAACTGATATATCAATGCTTAATAGTTTGCCTCATAGAGAAATGATTTGCGGATATGGGGAAGTACTAAAACATTCATTAATTTTAGATAGAAATTTTTTTTTATGGCTTACTAAAAATGCAAAAAAAATAATATGCCATAAAAATAGTAAACTTTTAAAAAAAGCTATTATAAAAAGTTGTAAAATTAAATCTAAAATAGTTAAAGGAGATGAAATGGAAAAAAATTTAAGAATGATATTAAATTTTGGCCATACTTTTGCGCATGGATTCGAGGCAGCAAAAAATTACTCAAAAAAATTAAATCATGGCGAAGCAGTACTAATGGGCATGATGTCCGCTTGTCAGCTATCTTTTCAAAAAAAAATTTTGCCATTAAAAGAGTTAATTTTAATAAAAAAACACTATCTTGATTTAAATTTGCCAATGAATTTTAAAAAAAAATTTAACAATAGAGAAATTACTAAAATTATTTCTTTTATGAAAAGGGATAAAAAAAATATAAGTGAAAAAATAAATTTAATTCTTATAAAAAAAATTGGTAAAATATCCAAACCAAATAATTTTACTATCGACTCTAATGAACTGAAAAATTTTTTAATAAGACAAAATATTTAAAAATTCATTTTATTATTATTTCTAAAGCGTGAATCTTGTTTTTAATCTCATCGCTTAAGACTGAAAAAATAGTTTTGTGTGCATTAATTTTTTTCATATTTTTTAACTTTTTTGATTTTATTATAATTTTATAATGAAATTTATTGCTATTGAACGATTTGTGCTTTTTGTGAAGATTTGAGTTATCAATTATCAATAACTGCTCAGTTTTAATTTTATTGTTAATTTTTGTTTTTATTTTTTCTAGTAAAGTAGCCATTTTACTTTTAAAATCCTAAAACATATAATAGTTGTAAACAATGAAAAACATTTGTGAATGGAGTAATTGTAAAGAGGATGGCAAATTTAAAGCCCCAACAGAAAAAGATAATATTAGAAATTTTAAATTGCTGTGTGAAACTCATATAAAACTTTTTAATAAAAGTTGGAATTATTTTGACGGAATGTCTCAATGTGAAATTGAAAGTTTTATAAAATCGGATCTTACTTGGCATCGACCTACCCAAACATTTGGTTCGTCAGATAATTTTTTTAGCATACTGTGGAATAATGCTTTGAATGATAAATTCAAAATTTTTAAAAATGATAATACAAGGTACATTAATAATAGTAGGAAATTGTGTGAAAAAGACAAAGATGCATTTAGAATCATGGGTTTGAGATTCAATGATGACTGGTCTATTGTGCAAAAAAAATTCAAAACTCTTGTAAAAAAGTTTCACCCTGATAAACATTCTGGCAGTAGAAAATATGAGAACAAATTAAAAAAAATTACCCTAGCTTACAGTCACCTAAAAATGACGATGATGGAAAAATAGTAACGATGATTAATTTAACAGAATTAACTCCGGACATTAAGGTTTCGATAAATCAAGTTTTTGGAATAAATACTGATATGAAAATAGATGCTTTTTCAAAAAAAAATGAGTTTGTTCCTGAAATTGATAGCAACTACAAGTTTGACAGAGATACAACTTTAGCAATTATTTCCGGTTTTGCTTTTAACAAACGTGTTTTAATTCAAGGATATCACGGAACGGGAAAATCAACTCATATTGAACAGGTCGCAGCAAGATTAAATTGGCCTTGTTTCAGGGTGAACTTAGATAGCCATATAAGTCGTATAGATCTAATAGGTAAAGATGCAATTGTGATTAAAAAAGACAAACAAGTCACCGAGTTCAAGGAGGGTATACTTCCCTGGTCAATTCAGAATCCTGTCGCTTTGGTATTTGATGAATATGACGCTGGACGCCCAGATGTGATGTTCGTTATACAAAGAGTACTTGAAAACGAAGGAAGTTTTACATTACTCGACAAGAATAAAATTTTAAAACAACATCCTTTTTTTAGGTTGTTCGCAACAACAAATACAATCGGTTTAGGAGATGCAACAGGTTTGTATCAAGGAACTCAACAAATAAATCAAGGACAAATGGATAGGTGGAATATTGTAACAACTTTAAATTATTTAAAATTCGACAAAGAATTAGAAATCATCCTCGCTAAAACTAATAACTTTAATAACAAAGAGGGAAAAGAAATTGTGTCAAATATGATCAAAGTTGCAGATTTAACCAGAAAAGGATTTGTTAATGGTGACATTTCTACAGTTATGAGTCCACGAACAATTTTGTTTTGGGCTGAAAATTCTGAAATATTTAAGGATATAGGTTACGCTTTTAGAGTAACGTTTCTTAATAAGTGTGATGACCTAGAAAAAAATATAATTGCTGAATACTACCAGAGATGTTTCGGTGAAGATCTGCCCGAATCAACAGTAAATATCAAAATATAAGCTAATGAAATGGATGAAAAAGAACTTTTAAAAGAAAAATTCAAAGCTGCCATTTCATCAGCAGTTAAAGTTATATCAGAAAAATTTGACATTGAAATTAAATTTACTAACAACATTAATTCAAAAAAAAATTTGCTGACTTTGCCCGAAGTTGCAAGTCTTAAAAAGCTAGAAGATTTCACAAATTTTAGAGCTTTTGCCGATTCTGAAGCTCTAAAATTAAAATATACAAATAGTAAGATCTTTAGTGAAAATGAACCTAAAGGAACAATAGCAAAAGCTTTATATTCTATCGCTGAAAAAATTAGGTATGAAAAAATAGGATCTGAAAAATTAAAAGGAGTCAAAAATAATATAATTCAATGCTATGAAAACAAATTTAAAGGTAGAAAAATTGACGAAATTAAAACAGAAGCAGATGTACCCATTACAGAAGCTTTTGAACTATATTTAAGAAGTTATTTTTTTAATATAAAACAAAACAACACTACAAAAAAAGTTTTAAGTTATTGGAAAGATTTGTTTGACAAAAAGCTTAAAAAAAACCTTAATGAATTAAATGGCTATGTTGAAAATCAAGCTGAATTTAACCGCATAATAGCTGAATTAATTGATAATCTTGAATTTGAAGATTCAGATTGCAAAGAAAAAGAAGAAGAAAACGAAACTGCAGAAGACAATCCTTCATCTGAAGGTACTAATGATGAAAATAACTCAACAGATGAGGAACAAAATCAACAAGCTGATGATAGTTTAAGCGCTATAGACAATGATATAGATTCTCTGATCGAAAATGATAGTTTGAATCAAGATGAAACAGATGAAGCCGAAGGAAATCCAAGCACAATAAAGATAAAACAAAAAAATTTATTGAAAAATAAATACAAAATTTTTACCAACGAGTATGATGAAATTGCGGAAGCAAAAGATTTAGAAAATGAAAATGAAATTACAAGACTTAGGAAAAACCTTGATCAGCAACTCACCAATTTACAAAATATAGTTACCAAGCTAGCCAATAAACTACAAAGACTATTGTTGGCAAAACAAAATAGATCTTGGGAATTTGATTTAGAAGAAGGTATGCTTGATTCATCAAAACTATCAAGAGTGATTATCAATCCTTTGCATGCTCTATCTTATAAAAATGAAAAAGAAACCGAATTTAAAGATACCGTAGTTACACTTTTGATAGACAATTCTGGTTCAATGAGAGGAAGACCTATATCTGTTGCAGCAATTTGTGCCGACATACTATCCAGAACATTGGAAAGGTGTTCTGTCAAAGTAGAAATTTTAGGTTTTACAACCAAAAATTGGAAAGGTGGAAAGAGCAGAGAAAAATGGAACGTGAATAACAAACCTGCAAATCCGGGAAGATTAAACGACCTTAGACATATAATTTATAAATCTGCAGACGAACCCTGGAGGCAATCAAAAAAAAATCTTGGATTAATGCTTAAAGAAGGTTTATTAAAGGAAAATATAGATGGAGAAGCGCTTCTTTGGGCTTTTAAAAGAATTACAAAGAGAAAAGAAGAAAGAAAAATATTAATGATTATTTCAGATGGAGCTCCAGTGGATGATTCCACTCTATCTGTAAATTCCGGAGATTATTTAGAAAAACATCTCAAACAAACTGTTAAATGGATTGAGGACAATTCAAATGTTGAGATTCTTGCGGTTGGTATAGGCCATGACGTAACTAGATACTACAAGAAAGCTATAAAGATTGCTGACGTTCAAGAGCTTGGGGATGTGATGATTAACCAACTTACAAAACTTTTTTCTGAAAAAACAAGAGTTACTGTGCACTAATTTTATTATTAACTTCTGAAATTTCTCGAATATGAGAAAGTAATAATCTAAAAGGAACTAGTGCAATCAGAGTAACAAAAATTTTTACAGATAAATCGCCAAAAGATAAGGTTATCCAGTTCATCTCGGTCCCATAAAAAGAAATTGAAAAGAATAAAAAGGTATCAATGACTGAACCAACCAATGATGATGTCAAGGGTGCAATAAACCATGCTTTTTTTCTTAATCTATCAAAAATATGCACATCTATTAATTGAGCTACTAAAAATGCAGTTCCAGATCCAATTGCAATTCTAATTGATATCATTTCCGAGTAATTTGTCGAAAAATAAAGTGTTAAGAATATCCCTAGTGCAAAACCTAAATATACAATTTTTTTTGCAATCTTTCTGCCATATCTTCTATTTGATAGATCGGTTATCAAAAATGCTATCGGATAACTAAAAGCACCATATGTTAATAAATTCTCTAAATTAAAATATCTTATAGGAAATTGGACAAGGTAATTAGACAAAGCAACAACCGAAGCCATCAACAATGCCAATAGCAAAAATAGTTGATTTTCAATCTTAATCATCAATGGTTAAGATTCTATCATTATTTTGTTTTTCAATTTTTTTGCTTTTGGAGATAACTTGTATGATTTAACGTTCTTTAAATAAAAATCTATCCCACCTGTGTAATCTACTGATCTTAGTGCCGAATTGCTAACGTTTAGCCTAATGTTTCTCTTAAGTATATCGCTTTTAAAAGTAACGTTTTTTAGATTAGGAAAGAACTTTCTTTTTGATTTATTGTTTGCATGACTTACTTTATGACCTTTTAAGGGGGACTTGCCTGTGAGTTCACATTTTCTTGACATATTCAATTTTCCTATGAAGTGTATAGATGCAGACAATAATACGGTCAAGATAATATATTAAAATATTGACAAGTTTAATATCGAGGAATAGGTATATTTTGATATTTACAAATGGAAGTATATCTGCCCATCGTTGGAGTTCAAATAAATGTATTATTAATACTTTTTGTAAGTTTTGTAATAGGTTTTTTATCTGGATTGTTTGGTGTGGGAGGTGGTTTTTTAATGACCCCATTTTTGATATTTATGGGAATACCTCCAGCTTATGCTATTGCAAACGAAGCCAATAACATTTTAGCCTCATCAAGTTCTGCTACTTTAACTCATTGGTTTAAGAAAACCATGGATCTTAAAATGGGTTGGATGATAATCGGAGGGGGTTTGATTGGAACAGCTTTTGGAATGTTAACTTTTGGATATTTTAAGGGCATAAATAAAATAGATATAGTTATCACATTAGCCTATATGTACGTTCTTGCCATCGTGGGAAGTTTTATGCTTAGAGATGGAATTATGGAAATTGATAGAATTAAAAAAAAGGTAATAATTAAAAAAAAACTACATACTCATTACTGGATACATGGATTACCTTATAGAACGAGATTTAAAACATCTAAAGTATATGAAAGCGCTTTGGTTCCAATTATCTTGGGTATAATTGTTGGTTTCATCGCTGCAATCATGGGTGTTGGTGGTGCGTTTTTAATGGTGCCAGCAATGATATATTTAATTGGCATGCCGACAAAATTAGTGCCGGGGACTTCTTTGTTTGTGACAATATTTGTAACGGGATTTGTTGTTGTCTCGCATGCTTTTACTTACAATACAATTGATTTAGTTCTTGTTTTGATATTAATCACAGGTTCTATAGCTGGAGTACATTCAGGCCAAAAAGTTAGTCAAAGACTCCAAGGATCAGAATTAAAAACATTACTAGCATTACTTATGCTTTCAATAGGAGTTCTGATGGCATATGACACATTTTTTAGAAATGGAACCCCAAGTATCAGAATTCCAACTGATAAAATTGTTGAGATAAGTGAATTTGGAAACACAATTTTTAATTTATCAATTAATTATCCAGTTGTTTATGGAATTTCATCTATCTTCTTGGCTCTAATCTCTGGAGTAGCGATATCTTTTATAAGAAGACAAATAAGCAGATGGAGATCTGAACGAGCGCAGAAGCCAGCAATGTACTAATGACTACAACGTTGTCTATAGCTTTTGTAGCTGGATTAGTTAGTTTTTTATCACCATGTGTTCTTCCATTAATTCCGGGATACATTTCTTATATTTCAGGAACATCATTTGACAAAATAAACGATAAAAAAAGAAATTTAGTAGTTATTAAAACTATTTTTTTCACCTTAGGTTTTTCTTTTGTTTTTATAGCGTTAGGTTCGACCGCCTCTTTTATCGGAAAATTTTTTTTGGCTAACTCAAATATTTTCAGAATCATAGCTGGAATTGTAATAATATTGTTTTCTATTCAACTAATCGGTATTTTTAATTTTAATTTTATGAACAAAGACATAAGAATTTTTACTAAGCAATATAGCAACAACTTGGCATTTCCATTACTTGTTGGAGCAGCTTTTGGATTCGGTTGGACACCCTGCATTGGGCCTATTCTTGGATCAATTATAACGTTGGCTGCATTAGAAGAAAACGTTGGCAAAGGTATTTTGTTATTATCATTTTACTCTTTAGGTTTGGCTATACCTTTTATTATCTCTGGGGTTTTGATTGATAAATTTTTATTATTTTCTAAAAGCTTTAGAAAATATTTATCAAATATAACTAAGGCAGCTGGGGTCATTTTATTATTAACTGGAATAGCTATTTTAACTGATCAATTGCAGGCTCTAGGATTTTTTATATTGGAACTCTTTCCTGCGCTAGGAAATATTGGTTAGTTATATACCTTTACCAATAGCATCTTTTATATTCTTGATCCCTTCATATTTTAAAATTTGTATTAATTCTTTTTTTATATCTTTTGCTGCAGAAGGTCCCCTGTAAACAAAGCCAGTATAAAGTTGCAGTAATGATGCTCCAGCAATAATTTTTTCGTAGGCAGATTTCCCTGAGTTAACTCCACCAACACCAATGATAGGAATTTTGCTATCCAGTTCTTTGTAAAACTTCTTAATCATATTGGTTGATATTTGATGTAAAGGATTCCCTGAAAGCCCACCTTCTTCCCCCTTAAATTCACTTATCAAATTATCTCTATTACCATTTGTAGTATTTGTAAGTATAATTGCAGAAATATTATTTTTTATTGCAGCATCTGAAATTTCTGGAATGTGACTATCGTTAATATCCGGTGAAATTTTTAGTAATAAAGGAATGTTGGTTGAATTGTCTTTTTTTATTTTATTAAGAGCAACAATAAGATCTATAAGTTTTTCTTGATCATGAAAATCTCTCAAGGTTTCTGTATTTGGTGAAGAAATATTTATAGTAATATAATCTGCCACATCAAAAAAATTTTTTAATCCTAAGCAAAAATCATTTTTTTGATCTTTAGTTTCTTTGTTTGGTCCAATATTAACTCCTAATATACCTTTCTTCCTATCTGACTTAATTCTAGTTTTTATTGTTTCCATTCCATCATTATTAAATCCTAACCTATTGATTAAAGCGTGATCACCTTCAAGTCTAAATATTCTTGGCTTTGGATTGCCAAATTGCATTAATGGAGTAACCGTTCCAATTTCCACAAATCCAAATCCTAGTTTTAATAGTGAATTATATGCCTCTGCACTTTTATCAAAGCCTGCTGCAAGGCCGATGGGATTAGGGAAATTTTTTCCTAATAATTGAATATTTAACATTTGCTCATCTTCAACCTCAAACATTTTGCTAGGAAAAGGATTAAACTTAAGTGACTTAATAGCTAAATCATGAGCGGTTTCTGGATCTAAATTAAATAAAAAGGGCCTTAAGACAGAAAACATTATTTAATATATTTATTAATCAGTTCTATACTTTCTTTTATACCAAAAAAACTTATAAAAAATCCCATTCTTGGACCATCCTGGTCCCCAAAAATTATTTCGTAAATTGCTTTAAACCATTCTCTTAAATTCTCTTTATATCCATTATCTTTGCCTACTGAATAAACTATTGTTTGTATAGCCTCAGGGTCCATTTGATCTTTGCAATCTTTTAACCTTTTGATTAAGTCTCGAAGTGCTTTTTTTTCCTTTTCATTAGGTTTTCTATATTTTTTGTTTGGCTTAACTATGTCTGAAAAATATTTTAAAGCATATTCAACTAAACGATCTAAAATTGGATGATCCAAAACTTTAATATCTTTTTTATATTTTTTTATAAATTTCCATAAGACATCTTTATCTGTCGCGTTACTCGTTCCAACTAAATTTAATAAAACTGAAAATGGCATAATTGATTTTTCTTTTGGAGGATTTCCATTATGAACATGCCAAACTGGGTTGAGCAGTCTATGTTTTGCATCTTGCTCACTAAATTTATCAATACAGATTAAATATTCGTCGACAGCCTTGGGAACAACATCTGCATATAATTTTTTCGCTCTTTTTGGGTTTTGGTACATATACAAAGATAAACTTTCAGGCGAAGCATATTTTAACCACTGTTCAATAGTTATTCCATTTCCTTTAGATTTGGAAATTTTTTCACCTTTTTCATCCAAAAACATTTCGTACGCAAATCCATTTGGGCCTTTTTTCCCAAGTGTTTGGCAAATTTTACCAGAAAGAACCGCACTCTCAATCAAATCTTTTCCGTACATTTCGTAATCAACATCAAAAGTATACCATCTCATTGCCCAATCTACTTTCCATTGCAATTTACATTTTCCATTTATAACTTCTGTCTCTATTTTTTTATCACCATTTTGATAAATAATTTTTCCTTCTTTCTTTTTAATTTCAATGATCGGAACTTCTAAGACTTTTCCGGTTTCTGGACATATTGGTAAAAAAGGACTATAAGTTTTTTGTCTTTCCTTGCCTAACGTAGGAAGAACAATCTCTTTTATATCTTCGTATTTTTCTAAAACTAAAAGTAGCGCAGTATTAAATAATCCTTTTTTATATGTTTCGGTTGAGCTTTTAAAAGTATAATCAAATTTAAATTCGTTTAAAAATTTTTTTAACATCTCATTATTGTGTTCGCCAAAACTTTTATACTTGTTGAAGGGATCGGGAACATTGGTAAGTGGTTTATGTAAATTTTTTTCTAAAATTCCCTTGTTCGGAACATTGTCCGGTATCTTTCTCAGTCCATCCATATCGTCAGAAAATGTTATAATTTCTGTTGGGATATTAGTTAGTTGCTTGATAGCATTTACCATCATTGTCGTTCTTGCCACCTCTGCAAAGGTTCCAATGTGAGGTAAACCGCTCGGACCATAACCGGTTTGTAAAGTAATTTTTCCTTTTTTATTGTAGATCTTTTGTCTTTCTTTAACTAACTTTCTTGCCTCAACAAACGGCCAAGAGTTTGTGGCTTGAATTATTGAATTATCAATCACGATATAAAAGATTTATTAAATTTTTCAAGCAAAATACAGGTATAATAAGGTCTTATTATGTTGAATTTCAAATATTTTTAAATAATCTCTCGCTTCAAATAATGAATAATAACAAAACCGTTTTTTTTGCAATTGGCATACTACTAATCATATTAGGCATATTTATGCTTATACCGTTTTTTGTTCAATGGATATATGGTGAAAATAGTGGGACTTTTTTATCATCTGCGTCGGTAACAGCATTCATAGGAATACTTCTCGTTCTTACCAATCAAGAAGAAAATAAAAAATTGAATCTACAACAAGCTTTTCTTCTCACAACTTTATCTTGGCTAAGCATTGCCATTTTTGGCAGTTTGCCATTTTTATTATCCAATCTTAATTTGTCGTTTGTTGACGCTTTTTTTGAAAGCATGTCTGGAATAACAACAACTGGCTCAACTATTATAGTCAACTTAGATAACTCTCCAAAAGGCATTCTAATGTGGAGAGCAATTATGCAATGGCTTGGCGGTGTTGGGGTCATCGTAATGGCAATTACAGTACTTCCTTTGTTAAATATTGGTGGTATGCAATTATTTAGAATGGAAGGTTCTGATACTACTGAAAAAATTTTACCAAAGACTCGTGAAGTAACCTTAATAATCTCATCAATTTATCTTGTATTAACCTTCGCTTGTGGGATTGCTTATTGGTTTTTTGGAATGAATATTTTTGATAGTATCGCTCACTCCATGACAACAATTGCAACTGGAGGATTTTCTACCCACAGTAGTTCATTTGGTCATTTTCAAAATCCAAAAATTGAAATTGTTGCAATAATTTTCATTATATTGGGAAGTCTGCCTTTCATTGCATATTTAAAATTTATAAAAGGTGACAAAAAAATATTTTTTAAGGATGTTCAGATCAAAGGGTTGATTTATACTTTGGTTATTTCTGTTTTATTAATGTTCTTGTATTTGTTGGTTAGTAATAATGAATACGGTTTTATAGAAAATTTAAGAATATCAACTTTTAATATTGTCTCAATTTTATCAGGAACGGGTTACGTAACATCAGATTTTAGTTTGTGGGGTAAATTTCCGTTGATTTTTTTCCTTTTTTTAATGTTTATTGGAGGATGTGCTGGATCAACAACTTGTGGAATTAAAATGTTTAGATTTCAAATGCTTGGTCTTTTTATATTAAATCAAATTAAAAAATTGGTTTATCCACACGGAGTATTTTCTATGAAGTATAACAATGAAAAAGTTAGTAATTCTTTTACATATTCAATAATAGCATTTGTTTTTCTTTATTTGTTAATCTTTTTTATTTTAACAGTATTATTATCTTTAAATGGTTTAGATTTTATTACAGCTCTATCTGGTTCTGCTTCAGCCATATCAAATGTTGGTCCGGGTTTGGGAGAGATTATTGGGCCTAATGGAAATTATAGTAATTTACCTAGTTTTTCTAAATTAAGTTTGTCTTTGGGTATGTTGCTTGGTAGATTAGAGTTGTTTGCGGTTTTAGTTTTATTTTTTCCTTCGTTTTGGAAAAATTAACTTTTTTTGATGTTTTATGAAAATAGTTAAAAAACAGACATTATCAGAAACATTTTCCATTTATTTAGATAGAAGAATGGTTCGAATTCTTTTGCTTGGAATTATAAGTGGTTTTCCTTGGGTGCTTATTGGAAGTAGTTTGAGCCTTTGGCTTAAGGAAGATGGTCTTAGTCGTAGTACAATTGGTTGGGCAGGACTGATATTTGGTGTTTATGCTATTAATTATTTGTGGGCGCCAATAATTGACAGAATACGTATTCCATGGTTAACCAATAAAATCGGCCACCGTCGTGGTTGGATTGTAACCATGCAATTCTTTATTCTAATTAGTTTAGTTTGTTGGAGTACAATTGATCCAAGTGCAAATCTCTGGGCAGTGATTGCAATCGGTTTGGTTATTGCTATTGCTTCTGCCACTCAAGACATAACTGTGGATGCATTAAGAATT
>Ga0187833_10004026_pt1 | contig 14523 bp, 12 predicted proteins | sample ETNtaG_37_FD_167968 | JGI IMG/M metagenome (GOLD analysis project Ga0187833, IMG submission 167968) | Marine microbial and viral communities from oxygen minimum zone, Eastern Pacific Ocean - ETNP2014_SV_400_PacBio MetaG (Illumina Assembly) | ecosystem: Environmental > Aquatic > Marine > Hypoxic... | reverse complement strand
CGGATGTGTTCACCCTCATTTTCATAGGTTAGTTGTATGTGGGTCTGAAAAAACAGCAATTCATGATATTACTGGTGCAAAATGGTTGGAAACCAGTGACCCTGATGCAGAGCTTAGAGACATTGTCGAAGACTATCCTGCAAAAGAGAAAAGAGGCAACGTTATTACAACCTTTGTGGATAGTATCGTTAATGATAAAGCGTCACCAATTGTTCCTGCAAATGATGTTTTTGATGTCATGTCGGTTTGTTTTGCTGCTGAAAGGGCAATAAAGGAATCAAAACCTATTAAGGTAGAGTATAAATAACTGAAAAGAAATAAAAATTTATGAGAAATATATCATTTTCAGGTCCAGACATAACTGATCAAGAAATAAATGCAGTTATAGAAGTAATAAAAAGTGGATGGCTTGCGCACGGAAAATATTCAAAAAAACTTGGACAATTATTTTGTGAGTTTACAGGTGCTAAATACTGTACAACAATTTCTAACTGTACAGCAGGCCTGCATCTTTTGTGCATAATTGCAGGGTTTGGTGAAGGTGACGAAGTAATTGTGCCTGCACAGACTCATACTGCTACAGCACATGCAGTTGAATATACTGGGGCACAAGCTGTATTTGCAGATATTGATTTAAAGACAGGTAATATATCAATTGATTCAATCAAAGAGAAGTTTAGTGAGCAAACAAAAGGAATAATACCTGTGCATATGGCTGGTTATCCATGTGACATGTCAGAGATTACTAGTTTTTGTGAGATAAACAAACTTGTTCTTGTCGAAGATTGTGCACACGCTCTAGGTACAACATATAATGGTAGACATGTAGGACTCTTTGGTATTGCAGGAGTATTTTCTTTCTATCCTACCAAGCAGGTTACTACAGGTGAAGGTGGTGTGGTTGTATCGAATAATAAAGAAATAATTGATAAGGTTGAGAGGTTGAAAGCCTTTGGGATTGATACACCGCCTGAGTTAAGGACAAAACCAGGAGTATATGATGTAAAAAGTTTAGGTTATAATTTCAGGATGACAGACATTCAGGCTGCTCTTGGAGTAGGGCAGATGGAGAGATATAAGAAAAATCTTGAAAAGAGGAAACAAAATGGCAGGTTATACACAGAATTGCTTTCAGGTGTAGAGGAAGTAACAAACCCAGATTTCAATAACGATAACTCATACTTCATTTTTCAATTAATATTTAATAAAAATATTGACCGTGATAATGTTTTAATAAAACTTAAGGAGAAAGGGATAGGAGTTAGCATTCATTATGCAACTCCAGTTCCATTAATGAGTTATTATAAGAATAAATACGAGTATAAAGCATCTGATTTCCCTAATGCAGTTTACTATGGAAATCAAAGCCTCTCATTACCAACACATAATAAAATAAATGAAGAAGATGTGGTAAGTATAGTCGAAACAATCAAGGAAGCTATTATGGAGGTGAAGTAATATGAACCTGATAACTAATAAAAGTATTGTCCTTATAGGTGGAGCTGGGTTTATTGGTCACAATCTGGCCTTAACACTGAAAAAGGCAGGCGCAAGGGTTACCATTATTGACAGTCTACATGTTAATAGTCTTTTGTCTTTTGCTTCCAGCAATTATGATGAAGAAAATAGGGATTTATATTATCGTATTATTAATCAACGATTGGACTTGTTACGCGAGGCGGATATTCCTGTTAATGTACAAGATGCTCGTGATTATAATATGCTTTGTCATTTACTGACCGAAATAAATCCGGAAGTTATTATCCATCTGGCTGCTGTTGCCCATGCCAATAAATCCAATAAAGACCCATATTCGACGTTTGACCATAGTTCCAGGACATTGGAAAATATGCTGGATAATGCTCGTAATAAACAACTAAACATTAAACGTTTTATCTATTTCTCTTCCAGTATGGTTTACGGTAGTTTTAAAGGAGGTATGGTTACGGAAGAGGCGGTGTGTGAACCACTGGGTATTTACGGTGCTTTAAAGTATGGAGGTGAGAAATTGGTTATAGCTTATAACCAGGTTTTTGAAGTGCCATATACTATTGTTCGTCCTTCAGCGTTATATGGACAAAGGTGTGTAAGTAGGCGTGTAGGTCAGATATTTATAGAGAATGCACGGAAGGGAGTTCCTTTAAAGATTAGTGGTGATGGGTCTGATCGTTTAGATTTTACATATATAGAAGATTTGTCTAATGGCATAGTAAAAATTCTAGAAAACGAGAGTTCAGAAAATCAGGTGTTTAACATTACCTATGGAGAATCCCGTTCAATCAAAGATATGATTGAAATTATAGAAGAACATTTTCCTGGTATCGAGGTGCAATATTTACCTAAAGACAAGTTGATGCCTGAGCGTGGGACTCTTTGTGTTGACAAAGCAAAAAAACTTATTGGCTATGAGCCTCAATTCCCATTAGAAAGAGGATTTGTTGACTACATTAAATGGTATAAGGAAATATTTAAATGAAAAATATTTATTGAGGAATGAGGAAAAAATCTATAAAAAGATATATGCCTCTTTCAGTGAGATTAGCTAATCGAAAGGGAACAAAAACCATTTAAGCTGAGAATCAGAATAATGTAAAATCAGAGTAGCTGCTTTACGGAATTCAGAGTGATGTGTTAATGGCAGAATATGGAATGATACTGTCCATAATTGTCATATATATAATGTTTGATTTTCATATACTTCAAAAAATACTTGATCTTAGAATTGGGATTGCCCAGAGAGATGATGTCCGGATCTATGAACTCCTCTCCAAGATACATCCCCTAGAGATACACAGATACCCATCTGGTAGTGAGGTGAATGGCTGGGTGGTTCCGAAACATTGGGAATTGTTGAAAGCGACTGTATCCAAAGATGGAGAGGAGATTTTTAATGGCATGGATCATGTTTTGGCAGTTGGAAGTTCTTCGGTTTCCTTTGAAGGATCCTTGACTAAATCAGAATTGGATAAGCACATTAACAACTCACATGCTTATCCTCACGCTTATGTGTACAATCCCCTGAATAATTTACGGCCATGGCAAGCCAATTGGAGTTTGTCAGTTCCACATAAGATTTATAGCCAATGGGGGAAAGGAGAATATCACGTTAAGATAGAGAGTCGTTTTGTGGACAGTGAGATGTGCGTTGGTTTTTGTAGACATCAAGGTGAATTAAACGAAACCATAGTTTTTAATGCTCATACCTGTCATCCAGGTCAAGCCAATGATGGTTTTTCTGGTGTTATTGTAATGTTGGAGTTGTTTAAGTGGTTGAAGGGGCGTAAAACACGATATTCCTATTTGGGACTCGTGGCACCGGAACAGATTGGCTCAGTCTTCTTTGTAGATAGTCTTTCAGAACAGGATTTAGCAGATATACAATTTGGAGTATTTCTTGAGAGTGTTGGTTCCGATACGCCATTGGCACTTCAACATAGTTTCTATGGTGATTCTCTGATTGATGAGGTAGCTGAGTATACAATAAGAAGTAAACAATCGGATTTTCATGTTGGATCTTTCCGTAGTGTTGTAGGTAACGATGAAACAACATGGGAAGCACCAGGCATTGAAGTGCCGATGGTTTCAATTACTCGGCATCCTTTTCCAACATATCATACAAGTGAAGATAATATTGCGAATCAATCGTTGAAAAGATTGGATGAGGTACTAGACATATGTATGCGGATAGTAAAGATACTGGAAGAAGACAGGGTCATAGAACGTCATTTCACAGGACTTGTAGCACTGTCTAATCCGAAATATAATATCTATCGACAACGAACAAATCTGACTATTGACTATGAGCTAAATGAAGATGAATTAAAATGGGGGAGATTGCAGGATTTCATTATGAGATATTTTGATAAACGCCACACTATGTTTCAAATTGCCAATAGTTGGGGAATTAGTTTTGAGGATTTACAGGAATATTTGGAAGAGTATGAAAAGAAAGGACTGATTCAGTTGCATCGTTTAGGTTCAATTGCAGACTATGAAAAGTTGAATCGACCGATAAAACATTCTTTATAGAATTAGGATGACAAATATTTAGACTACTTAGCCAGGAGAAGAGACTATGTCAGATACTAATATTTTAACTTAAAAAAGGGGATTACCATAAAAAATGGAGGATACTGTGAGTCGAAATACACTGTTACCCGGAGACGCATTACGTTCATCGTTACTTGAATCACGCGAAAAGAAGAGAGCACTGCCTTTTATAGGTGCTTATGATACTTTTTCTGCTAGTGTAGCAGCTAAGTACGTTGACACGATCTTTTTGAGTGGCTATGGTTTTGCCTCTAGCTATTATGGTTTACCGGATGAAGGTTATATTACTTGGAGTGATATGGTTAGCTATGCTGCACGAGTGCGTCATGTTCTTCCGGATGCTCACATCCTTGTTGATATAGATGATGGTTACGGTGATACTCGTATTCTGCTCAATACCATCCGACGCTTGGAGCAGGCCGGCGTATCAGCAGTCATGTTTGAAGATCAGCAACGGCCAAAGAAATGCGGACACCTCCCGGGCAAGGAAATTGTCAATCTTGAAAAATATGTTGAACGTCTAGAAGCTCTGCTGCAAAAACGCAAGGACTTATTTGTCCTTGCACGTACTGATGCCAACGATTTTGAAGAGGGATTGCGCCGTGTAAACCAGTTTGTCGAGTGTGGAGCGGAATCGGTTATGATCGAGGGTATCAAAGACTTGGGTTGTATCAAGGCCGTCCGCCGGGCAGTTAGTGATTCCACGTATGTTGCTGTCAATCTTATCAGGGGCGGAAAGACTAGTTGTGTCAGCTTGGAACAGGCATTTGAGCTGGGTGTGGACTTTATTATTTATTCGACTCCTTGTCTTTTTGTTGCCCAAGAGGCTATGGAAAGGTCGCTGCAGGGGTTTGTGCAGGGAGACAATGCTTGGCCTTCTGGTAATGTGCAGCTAGATCTGTTGAAGAACAATGCAGTCCTTAAAGCCAATCAGACTCGTTCGGAATCCTAACAGTGAAGAGTTTTAATTCATTGTTGAGGGAATCATTATTTTGGAGCGAACATAGTGAATAACTTTTCTGTTTTTAAATTAGGCTGTATAACAGATCTCTCTATCGGCGAGTACTGGGATTCTAATACCTTGGTGTCCGAAATTGTAAAGCGCTGTGCCTATTATATGACGGAAGGTGTGAAGCCAGGTGACAAGATTGTTATTTTGCATGGCAACAACAATAGATTCTTTGCTGATCTGTTTGCAGTATGGAACGTTGGAGCCTGTGCAGTATGTCTGGATGCTGACGTTGGCAGTGAAGAACTCAAAGGTATTGTTGCAGAATTAAAGGCAACGGCAATCATCTACCGTGGTAATCTGAGCGAAAAGGTGGCTTCGGTAATAAGTGGGATGAAGATCCTCGACACCGAACAGATACCCAATGTCAAGTCGGAGATTTTGTCATACGGTGGTGGTCTGGATAAGCCAGCATTGATCCTATACACCTCAGGATCGACTGGACTCCCTAAGGGGGTTGTGCACTCAATGCGTACCTTGTTGGCTAAGTGGTACGTGTTACGTAACCAGGTAACGTTGGATATCTGCAAAAGAACCCTGTGTTTCTTGTCGACTAGTTTTGGTCATGGTTTGATTTGTAACAGCTTATATCCGCTGATAAACGGTTGCCACCTGTTTCTCTTGCCTAAGTCGGACATGGTAACTCTTGCCTGTCTAGGTTCGATTGTTGACGAACAGCGTATAACCTTCTTTAGCTCGGTACCATCCGCCTGGCGGATCATATGCAAAGTGAGTGCGCCACCACAGCCCGGTGTATTGCAGCAGGTCCACGTGGGATCTGCGCCGTTGGTAGCGGACCTGTGGCGTGATATCCAGGCCTGGACCGGTACCCGGCGAGTGTGGAACATGTACGGTATTACTGAAACAGGCAGTTGGGTAGCTGGGCCGCGTTGGGATCAGCCTGAGATCCATCCTATGGACAGCTTGATCGGATACGGTTGGGGTGCCGACATAGTGGTCAGCACGTGTGATAATGATGATGTTTCCAGCGGCAAGTATACATGCGATAGTCGTTTGCCGATAGGGGAAAAGGGCTACGTATGGTTGCGTACGGCTACCATAATGCAGGGATATTTCAACCGTGTTGAGGCTACCGCAGACATTCTCAAAGGTGATTGGTTTTTTACTGGCGACAAGGGTTACATCGATGATCAAGGAAGACTTGTTCTAAGCGGTCGTGTGCGTAACGAGATTAATAAGGGAGGCATCAAAATTTCACCTGAAGAGTTAGATATGATCATTGAGACGCATTCTGATATACAGGAGGCCTGTTCCTTTGGAGTGGAGGACTCGACACTAGGTGAGAATATTGGGGTATGTATTGTGCCTGTAGCTGGACACAAGCTACCTTCGGTTAGCGAACTCAAGACTTGGGCGAATAACAAGTTGTCATCCTACAAGGTGCCACTGTTCTGGTATCAGGTAGAGGGAATCCCTAAGACACCGCGCGGCAAGGTTAACCGTGTGGACGTTGCAGCTCATTGCCTGAAACTTTCCACTATGATCTGAGCAATTTATGCATAATTGTTTGTTGGTATAAAATCATGTATGAATTAATGACTACCATATGGTAGACAATAAAGAGTATACAGAATATATACAAAATTTCCTGGCAGATACACTAGTCTCAATCGTCAGGATTGAACATGCTGCGATCACAATAGATAGAGAACTTGCCGAATTACCCAACTGGGATTCACTTGCTGCTTTGCAACTGCTCATGCATGTGGAAAACAATTTTACTGTGAAGATCGCACCGGTGAGGTTTTTCGAGTGTACATCTATTGTTGAAATGGCAAGCTATTTGGTGTCTATATCAGGTGAACGATGATTAATTACAACGAATTGGTAGAGATCTTGAGAAACTGTGGTTTGGAGCACGGTGACACAGTGCTACTTCATACTGATCTGCTGCGCTGCGGACCGGTGGATGTTGATATTGTGACAGTTGGTCGAGAAGGCATTATGAAGTTCTATTTAGATGGCTTTACTGAGGTACTAGGTGCCAAAGGGACACTGATTACACCGGCATACACCGGGACACATTTTGGAAGGCTAGGCAAGTCATTTGATCGGATGCGAACACCAAGTGAGGTGAGTGTTTTTGGTGAATTCATGCGTAACCGCCAAGGCGCAGTTCGGTCTATGCATCCTATCATGTCTTTATCTGCCTACGGGGCAAAGGCTGAGGAGATTTGCGGTGGAGCCCATTTCGATGCCTTCGGTTATGACTCTCCCTGGGGAAGAATGCACCGGATGAATGCTAAGATTCTGACTCTTGGCTACGCTATCTTTCCGAGTGGTATGACCTTTTGGCATTATTTTGAAAATCTTTACGGCGTTCCATATCAATACAACAAGTTGTTCGATTATCCTGTCCTAGATGATGGCAAGCCAATTGAGGGGATCTTTACTATGTCCGTTCGCTATCTTGAATATGATGTTCAGGAAGATCAGTGTATGGCGAAAAGACGCTTGGTGGAATCAGGCAAAGGTCATATATTTAAATTAGGATGTGGTGAACTCCTTGTGACTACATTTGATCAAGCAGTCGAGGTCGGTATAGAGGTGATGCGTGAGAATCGCTATGTACTGCTTGCCACTCCACCTACTTTTATTCGCGGAGAGAAGCCATTTGACGATAACACACTCGGTTGGAGAGCTAGCTAAAATGTGTGGGATTGCAGGTTATTATGGAAGTGTGCCATTATGCCAGACACGGATTGATACAGCATTACGTATGGCGATTCACCGCGGACCAGACAACCAGGACTTCTGTCAGATCAGGACGCGCTCTGGTAGACATGTTGTTCTTCTCCATAGCCGTCTCAGTATCATAGATCTGGATCCGCGCTCCAACGGACCGATGGAACAAGGCGGTAACTACTTCGTTTTTAATGGGGAACTCTACAACTATATAGAGATTCGAAAACGATTGAAATCTGATGGCACTAATTTCCGTACCAGTTCCGATACTGAGGTGTTTTTCATGCTCCTCTGTCAAAAGGGTATCGCCAGCTTGGATGAAGCCGAAGGTATGTGGGCGTTCGGATATTTCGAAAAGCAAACAGAGCAGCTGATAATAAGTCGTGACCGCTTTGGTGAGAAGCCGTTGTTCTTTTATCGTGATACTGGTGGCATCTACTTTGCGTCAGAGTTGTCAATTTTGTTTGCTCTCATGGGCTGGCATCCGAACATCAACAATAAGCAAATCATGAATTTTCTTGTTAACGGCTACGCGTGTCTATACAAAACAGGAGATGGTTTCTTCCAGGGTGTTGAAGAAGTTGTACCGGGAACAAGCCTGATCGTTGAAGAAGGTGGCAAAGTTAGGGAGGAGAGATATTGGCAACTTGAATTCACCCCACAGGAGATGTCATTTGAGGATGCGGTTAAGGGAACCCGTGAACGAGTCTTGCGGGCGGTGGAACTTCGCCTACGCGCTGATGTACCGATAGCTATCCTGCTGAGTGGAGGGGTGGATTCAACGAGTGTGGCAGCTATCGCTAAGCGAATTTTCGATTACGATATTCATGCATTCTCTATTATGAATGAGGACCCACGTTACGACGAGTGTGATATTATTCGTAATAGTGTGCAGAGTTTAGGGTTGCGACATTGTGAACTGGCTTTAAATGTCGAAAATTTTCTAGATGACTATCATAGATTAATCAGTCATTATTGTGGTCCCATTAGTGCAGGTAGCTACTTTGCTAACTGGATGTTATTCAGAGAACTGCATCATCACGATTACCGGGCTTGCCTAATGGGTATTGGAGGGGACGAGGCATTCACTGGTTATTATGAGAACCATCTGCTTTATCTTGCTGAGTTATATGGTACTGAGTACTTCGATAAGGCACAAGCTCTTTTTATAGAACATGTGAAACCTCAGATCAGGAATCCTATACTGAAGGATTCTATGGTGTTTATTAAAGACCCTGATATGCGTGATCATGTTGTGTACAATAATCGTCAGCGTTTAAAGATGTTAAGAATTGATTTTGATGGTACATTCATTGAAACTCAGTATTCGGACAATTTGATGCGAAACCGGATGATGAATATGCTGTTCCATGAGGGTGTACGTATAAATCTTTATGAGGCTGATCTGAATGCCATGAACTTCTCTATAGAGAATAGAGTCCCGTTATTGGATCGAGGTTTGTTTGAGTTTGCCTATTCTATACCAAACATTCATATGATGCGTAATGGATTTGGTAAAGCGGTCTTCCGTGAAGCAATGCGTGGTATTTCACCTGATTTCGTACTCGATTCAAGAGATAAGCATTCGCTGAATGTGCCATTCAAAATGCTAATAGGTAAAGATAGTGATCGTGTACATCAGTACTTACTTTCTGACGGTCCAATTTATGATCTTGTGGATAAATCTAAGATCGGGAATATCTTAGAAATGCCTGAAAGGCCAAACAGTTGGGATAAATTTCTTTTTGCCTTGCTTGGCTGCAAGCTATTTCTTGAGGAATTTGGATGAATACACGTGAAGAGCGGTGAGACTAACTTCTTGAGTTGTTGGCAGGATTTTTGAAATTATTTGAATCCACTATTATCAAATCCGAATGTCTAAAAAATTGTCATGGCCATGAGTGCTGTCCAACCTAATCGAGTGATATAAATCTTCACAGAAGAGATGATTCGAGTATCCATTAATATTAATTTGCAATGGAATGTGAAATAGACAATATCGTTTATGATGACTGGTTATCTTCAAAAGTCGGACGAGATGTGTATAAGTTTGTATTAGATGATGATTTTATCAAAAGCGTTAATCAAATGAGTGGGGATGGATATAAGAAAATATTGATTTTTAAAAAACAGTCAGTTTTTCTTTACTCTAAAGTATCTACAACTTATGTTATGGGGATATATTTTTTAGAGAAATTACGTTTTAATCTAGTCGATACAAACATTACGTTCGTTAAACCAGTGGTTTCGAATAATAGCGTTGTTGGCAACTGCCATATTCGGTTTGCTGTTCCTGAGGATCAAAAGAGTATCGTCGATTTAGCCAGGAAGAGTTTTGTTTGCACCAGGTTTCACCTAGATCCTGAGTTTCCAAATAATACTGCTGACACCATAAAAGGGGAGTGGGTTAGGAATTATTTTGAAGGAAACCGAGGAGACCGTATGGTTGTTGCATTGATTGATAATAATATTGTAGGAATTGTTCAGCTTCTTTATGGAAACGATAAAACTCTAATAATAGACCAGATTGCTGTGGATGAGAAGTTTCGTCGGATGGGTATTGCTAAAGATATGATTTCTTTTGCAGAAACTCAATGTCATGGGTTTATCAAAATATGTGTTGGAACGCAATTGGCTAATATGCCGTCAGTAAATCTTTATGAAAATATTGGATTTAGGTTTTCTGGCGCACATTATGTCTTCCACTACCATAACAAATAATAAAACATGAAAATAGGCAACTTTGATTTGGATAAAGAAATTCTTGTGGTTGCTGAAATAGGCAATAACCACGAAGGAAATTTTGATACAGCGAAAAAACTTACTGAAATGGCGGCTGAATGTGGCGTTGATGCGGTTAAGTTCCAGACATTTAAGACTGAGTTTTATTTAAGCAAGTCGGATATGAAAAGATATGAACGAATAAAATCATTTGAGCTGAGGAAGTCTCAATTTGAAAAGCTATCAGAGTTGGCTCATTCACTGGGGATGTTGTTTATTTCTACGCCTTTAGATTTGGAAAGCTCCATTTTCTTGGAAAGTCTTGTTGATTGCTATAAGATTGCATCAGGAGATAATAATTTTTATCCGTTGATAGAGCAAATTGCAATGACAGGAAAACCGATTATTATGTCTACTGGTATTGCTGATCTTGCTCAGGTAAAAAAATCAAAGAAATTTATTTGTAAGGTATGGCAGGATAGAGGGCTGAATCATAATTTGGCCATCTTACATTGTGTGTCGGCATACCCTGTTCCACCGGAACAGGCAAATTTAAGGGCAATAAATACTTTGCAAAATGAACTGGATTGTATAATTGGATATTCTGATCACACATTGGGAATAGATGCTAGTTTGTTAGCTGTTGCGTTGGGAGCAAGGATTATTGAAAAACATTTTACTCTGGATAAGGATTTCTCTGATTTCAGGGATCACAAAATCTCAGCAGATCCGAATGAAATGAAAGAGCTTGTTGATCGAATAAGGCAGGCATACTTGATGCTCGGAAAATATGGAAAAATAGTTCAACCTTGCGAGGAAGATGTTGTTGTAAATATTAGGCGTTCGATTGTTGCTAGAAGTGATTTACCTAAGGATCATTGTATTGTGCCTTCAGATTTAATGTGGACTCGTCCAGCAGGAGGACTATCACCCGGAGAAGAAGGAAATCTTGTAGGTAAAAGGCTTAGGAGGGCTTTTTTGTTTGGAGAAGCTATTCACCTTTCTGATGTGAAATAACTCATTGATAGGTACGCCACTGGTTTTACCAGTGAGACTATTTAAGGTTATACATTTAAGTATTAAGTATAATATTTCTCCTGACTAGCTTGACGATTAGAACAAATCAGTGAGGACGAACAAATAGAAAAGTTTAATGTGAAATTGTATAGTAGATTAAGTTAATTAATGGATACATTTAAGATAAGTAAGAAGAAGAAGATTGTCTTTTTTGCGGCAAATACTTTTCTACAGAATGATGCTTTTTTTCCCGTTTTGTTATATTTAGCATCAAGAGGTGTAGAGACAAGGATTATTTTCGAGATTCAGAGTTCACTAAAAGCTGTGAAATCATCAACTTCTTTGTGGAGTTGGCTTAATAAATATGCAGGTGATATTGTTTGTTTTGAAGGTGCTTATAGGTATATTGCTATTAATAATCTAATACGCAAAGCAAGAAAAATCTATTATATATTAAGTGTAATATTTTGTAAAGAGGCTATTGTTTTTTTACCTCTAAATAAAACTAGGACCAACAGTGTCTTGGATAGGTTTTCAAATGTTTGGTACTACCATTCTTATGGAGGATTTGATTTTACTGAAAGATGGAATATGAATACTGGGCTGACATCTAAGCAGAGAAAATTTGCCGAAAAACCTAAACCGCCAAAACCAATTAAAGCTGAATTTTTCAAGAAAATAGTTTTTTTGACTCTAGACAAAGAGGTTTTTAATAAGAAATACATATGGGATAAACACTTAATAATACCATATCCTCATATGCAATCGTGGTGGCATGGTTTTATGAAGGATGATCCACCTAGATACGGTAAAAGGGAACAGATTGAAAGATCCAAATTTATAACAATTCTTTTATTAAGAAAGGGGAATTATATTTTTGAAGACGGCTCTGATGTTGATGTTTTACTTGACGAGATTGTAGCAGCAATACGTAAGCATTATCACGACAGCTTGATAGTCTTGAAGCCTAAATATGGGCAAGATGGGAAATGCTGGCTTGACGATGATAATTTATATGATAGATATAAAGATAAAAATATTGTTATTACTTATGATACCTTAACGTCATTGTCTTGTAAGACTGCTTTTGCTGTCTCTACAGGTCATACAACTGGCAATTATTATATGTTATCCAGAGGTATTCCTGTTATAGAATACTGCCGTTATTCAGAGGGGTGGAGAGACATATTTCCAAAAGAGACCTCTATAGAAGAGTATGGCGGAGTGTCTGTTAAAGATATTAAATCTCTTGAGGCATGTATAAAGAATATTATGAATCATAAAATTGACTTAGCTAAATTAAAAGAAAAGATTGGCTACAAAGATATAAAGCCCGACATTGATCTATTTTAAATTGATATTATGATAATCTTTTGGAAGGTCAATCTAAATCAAATTTGATTCTTGTAAAAGCTTTGGATAAATTAGATAAGACATTTGGGTGGGTTAAGATGGATATGAGTGGTTGTTATTCTGATGTTGATTTACATTTCATTTGTCCATGATTAGAAAAGGATAATTGTGGTCTTTCAAAATACTTAAGAGAGCTGACTCATTATGTTCTAAAAGAGAGTAATAAGAAAAAATATGAGGATATTTGATAACCTCTAATGTTGAAGTTACGTAATATAATAGGCATAGTTAAAAAATTTGAAAATGCTAACATGAATAGGAAGTGTAAAATTTATGAATGTTTATGAAGCAGTAATAAAAAGGCGTACTATAAGGCGTTTTAAGCAGCAGCCTGTTTCGTTTGAAGTTCTAAAGAAGATTGTCAATGCAGGAAGATTAGCCCCTTCCAGTGCAAACTTGCAGCCTGTTGAGTTTGTGGTTGTTGACATCCCGGAGCTTGTGGTGAAAGTGTTTGAGACATTGATGTGGGCTGCATATATTTCTCCGGCTGGTAAGCCTCCGAAAGGACAGAGGCCAGTTGCTTATATTATAGTTCTTACGAACAAAAAGAAAAATGTAGGTGGTTGTGAAATGGATGTTGCTGCCGCAATAGAAAATATGTTACTTGTTGCACTGGGGGAAGGTATTGGGAGTTGCTGGTTGGGTTCAATAGATAGGATTAAATTAAAGGATATCCTGAAGCTACCGGAACATATCAAAATAGATTCAGTGGTTGCGCTTGGATATAGTGATGAATCTCCTCAAGTTGAAGAAATGAAGGATTCTGTTGAATATTGGAAAGATGAAAATGGTGTTCTCCACGTGCCGAAAAGAAGTCTTGGAGATGTCCTTTTTTATAATGAATATCGAATAAAATAATTTACTGTTTAACTGAAAAACTCACGGAATATAAGTGTATTGACAAAAAACTATTTTCTTTAGCAACTAGAAACTTTAATGAACATGTTTTTTTCTTCATAATAATAAACTCTTTTTTAAATGGTATAAAATAGTGAGCTAGATATGCATATCCCTCTTATTTCTTCCCTTATCCATTATTATAAAGTTGTTTATAGCTACACCGGGATAAAGCTATATATTTTACTATTGCTGATTTTTCTTGGTGGTTTATCTGAAAGTATTGGGGTTTCGATGTTGATTCCGATTCTGAATATTGACACGGCTGTGAGTGGCCAGGGTCAATATACAAAGGCTATTCATGCTTTTAGTGAATCAGTAGGCATGAATATCACTCTGTCTTTACTGTTAATACTTCTTTTGATTGCTTTCTTATTCAAAGGAGTTTTCGTTTTCCTTCAGAAGGGTTTTTCTGCATATATTAAGTGTCGCCTTACTAGAGACATAAGAATAAGTTTTTGCAAAAAGTATATGAATATGAAATATAGCTATTACACTAACACGAGTATCGGCTATCTGAATAATATAATTACTGCGGAAGTTGGCAGATGTGTTGGAGCATTGAATAGATATGTTGTTGTGGTTGGAAGAATGATTGTTATATTTATATATATCACCTGTGCTGCCATCATTAACTATCAGATGACATTTGTGGTGATTATATTGAGTTTGTTATTGCTCTTATTGATGAAAAGTCTTTTTCGGTTATC